>Ga0208748_1000834_pt1 | contig 15160 bp, 13 predicted proteins | sample Knorr_S7_td_Bott_FD_185599 | JGI IMG/M metagenome (GOLD analysis project Ga0208748, IMG submission 185599) | Marine microbial communities from Southern Atlantic Ocean transect - Knorr_S7_td_Bottom_ad_4513_LV_A (SPAdes) (version 2) | ecosystem: Environmental > Aquatic > Marine > Oceanic | place... | reverse complement strand
AGAGTTGTTTACTTCATGACCAATTGGTTTAGGAAAAAAAACAATAACTAAGAGAACAAGAGAGAGGATAAATAATGGTATCGAGTATTTTTGAAGAACTGAAATTGGAGTGTTAAGAATAACGAGGCCTGCACTCAGAGCCATTAAAATAAAAAACGTTTGTTTAAAGAAGTATGAATAACTTTCAAAGTAGGCAAGAGAAGCTGAAAATGACATAATCCAGCCAAAAATAACCAAGGCTATGATCGCAGATAATAATGACTTATCTGGCATTTGCCTGGTTCTCATAGTTTGGTCTGATAGCATCTTAAAGAGTATTTTATACTTAATAAAGACAAGCTTAACTAGATATCCTGACGGATAAAAGTTGAGCTTTAATTAAGTCTATATGGGATAATGCTCCATTTTAAAATTAAGCCAAGTACATGATTTCTACCTCCAATATCACTATGCAATTTGGTGAAAAACCTTTGTTTGAAAACATATCTGTTAAATTTCAGGATGGCAACCGTTATGGCTTGATTGGTGCCAATGGTTGCGGTAAATCGACTTTAATGAAGATATTAACAGCAGAGTTAAAGCCAACCCATGGTTCGGTTATGGTTGGTGCAGGCCAAAGGCTCGGTATTTTGTCACAGGATCAGTTCGCTTTTGAAAAGTATCGTGTGGTTGACACTGTAATTATGGGTTACAAGGAATTATGGAAGATAAAGGAAGAGAGAGACCATATTTATGCTCTTCCTGAAATGACTGAGGAAGATGGTATTAAGGTTGCGGAATTAGAAATGCAGTTTGCAGAAATGGATGGTTATTCTGCAGAATCTTCAGCAAGTGAATTATTACTAGGTCTTGAAATTCCTCTTGATCAACATTACGGTTTGATGAATGAAATTGCACCTGGATGGAAATTACGAGTTCTATTGGCCCAGGCCCTTTTTTCTGATCCTGATGTACTCTTATTAGACGAACCAACAAATAACTTAGACATCAACTCAATTCGCTGGTTAGAGGGTATTTTGAGTGTCCGAAAGTCAACCATGGTGATTATTTCTCATGACCGACATTTTTTGAATGGTGTCTGCACTCATATGGCAGACCTTGATTATGGCGCGTTAAATATTTTTCCTGGAAGCTACGATAACTTTATGATTGTAGCGACCGCTATTCAGGAAAGAATGCGAGCAGATAATGCTAAGAAAGAAGAAAAAATTAAAGATTTGAAGCACTTTGTATCCCGATTTTCAGCGAATGCTTCTAAATCAAGGCAAGCAACCTCTAGACTCAAGCAACTTGACAAGATTGAGCTTAGTGATATCAAACCATCTTCACGTGTTAGCCCCTATATTATTTTTAATCAAAGTAAGGAGTTATTCAGAAATGTTCTTGAGGTTCAAAACGTCAACAAAAATTTTGATGGTTCAGTGGTACTAAAAGATATTAATTTAATGATAGAGACAGGTGAAAGGGTTGCAATCATTGGTCAAAACGGTATTGGTAAAACTACACTACTACGAACCTTATATGGAGAACTTGAAGCTGATAGCGGTAAAACCAAATGGAGTGAAAACGCTAACATTGGTTATTATGCTCAGGATCACAATGCTGATTTCGAGAAAGATATCAGTGTACTTGATTGGATGACTCAATTTAAAAATGAGAAAGACGATATACAAATGATGCGCTCTGTATTGGGCAAAATGCTTTTTGGTAAGGAAGATATAAAGAAATCCGTAAAGTCTCTTTCAGGTGGCGAGAAAGGGCGGATGATTTTTGGAAGATTGATGTTACAAAAGCCAAACATTTTGTTAATGGATGAGCCAACAAATCACATGGATATGGAGTCAATTGAGGCGTTAAATCTTGCACTCGATAATTATAAAGGCACACTAATATTTGTTAGCCATGATAGAGAGTTTGTTTCTTCTTTATCAACCAAAGTTGTTGAACTTAAAGAAGATGGTGCGCACTACTACTCTGGTAATTATGAGGACTACTTGTTGACACAATTGTGAAATTTTATTATATGTTTCTATGAAATCTATTAATTATTAAAGCTTTAATTAAGTGGTTAAATAGGCTAAAAATAGCGTTTAAGCGTAAAATTTATCCAAATAATCAAGGTTAACTTGTAAATGTTTACAGGAATCATTCAGGCACAAGGCAACATCAAAGAAATTCGTTCATCGAATAAGGGAACTGTTTTTGTACTTAATTCAAATTCACTAGACCTTTCTGACGTCTCTATAGGTGACAGTATTGCCGTTAATGGAGTGTGTTTAACGGTAACCCAACTTGATGATAATTCATTTTCTGCTGACGTATCCCAAGAAACCTTGAACTGCTCAACTTTTTCTCAATTAAAGAAAGGCCAAAATATCAACTTAGAAAAGTCATTAAGACTTGATCAAGGCATTGATGGTCACCTCGTGAGTGGACATGTTGATGGCGTAGGGAAGGTTACCTCAGTTGCTATTGAGGGAGAGAGCACTTGTATGAAAATTAAGGTTGATGACAATTTGGTAAAATACATTGCAAAAAAAGGCTCGATTTGTATTAATGGTGTTAGCTTGACTGTGAATGAAATTGATGACAATGTTTTTGGTGTTAATATCGTGCCTCATACTTTTTCTGTTACAACACTTGATGAATTAAAGGTGAATTCACAAGTTAATTTAGAGATAGATATAATTGCCAGACATATAGAGCAGTTACTTAATCACAAGACTAGTGCAGGTATAGATAAGGCGCTGTTAATCAAAAATGGATACTTATGAAAGCAACAATTGAAAAACTTATAGAAGACTATAGGGAAGGTAAGATGATCATCCTAATAGATGATGAGGATCGTGAAAATGAAGGTGATTTGCTGATAGCTGCTGAAAAAATTACCAAAGAAGATATTAACTTTATGGCTACTTATGGTAGAGGTTTGATTTGTTTAACATTGACACAAGAACGCTGCCAACAATTGAATCTTCCTTTAATGGTATCTCAGAATAGTGACCTTCAATCAACAAAATTTACTGTTTCGATTGAAGCCGCTTCAGGTGTAACGACAGGGATTTCAGCTGCTGACAGAGCTAAAACTATTATCGATGCTGTAGCTAAAGATGCTAAACCAATTGACATTATTCAACCAGGACATGTTTTTCCATTAATGGCCCAACAGGGTGGGGTTCTTATACGTGCTGGACATACAGAAGCTGGTTGCGATTTAGCTCGATTATCTGGCTTTGAACCTTCCTCAGTAATTGTGGAAATATTAAATAAAGATGGATCTATGGCAAGAAGTGTTGACTTGGAAAAATTTGGGAAAAAACATGGAATTAAGGTCGGCACAATTGCTGACTTAATCCATTATCGAGTAGAGAACGAAAAAACAATAGAGAGAATAAACCAGAGACCCTTTAAAACTAAGTATGGCAAGTTTAATCTTTATTCGTACTTAGACAGTATCCATAACGACATTCATATTGCATTAGTTAAAGGAGTGATCGATGAATCAAGTGAGCCCTATGTTAGAGTTCATATGGAAAATATTTTTAAAGATGTATTACAAGAAGTTAAAAATGGCGTTAGTATTAATAGCGCACTGAAAAAAATATCTGAAGTAGAAACTGGAGTTTTTTTGCTTCTTCGTAAACAAGACAACCAAGCTATTCTTGAAAACATTGATAACCGGGACTATAGAAGCAGTGATGATAGTAGAACTTTTGGAATTGGAGCTCAAATATTAGCTGATTTAGGCGTTACAAATATGAAGTCATTAGGAAGCCCGAGAAAGTGGCCTGGACTAGAAGGTTTTGGTTTAAATATTACTGAATACATAAATACAAAGGAGTTATAAAAAATTGAAAACTATCGAAGGTGATTTAACTATTAGAGATAAAAAAATTGCACTTGTTGCTGGTCGATTTAATTCATTTGTAGTTGAGCATTTAATTAAAGGCTCTAAAGACACCCTATTAAAGCATGGTGCTGAAGAGACTGATATTGAACTCTTTTATGTACCAGGAGCTTTTGAAATTCCTTTAGCTCTTAAAAAGATTGCTAGTAGTGGTAAATATGATGGTATTGTGGCCTTAGGAGCTGTAATACGCGGTGGAACACCTCATTTTGAATATGTAGCTGGAGAGTGTGTGAAAGGTATTTCACAAGTTTCATTAGACTCAGGAGTGCCTATTGCCTTTGGTGTTTTGACGGTTGATACAATAGAGCAAGCAATTGATCGTGCTGGCGCTAATTCTGGAAATAAAGGTGCTGAAGCAGCGGAGAGCGCTATTAGAATGATAAATTTACTTGAACAATTGTGACCCCAAAACAGCGCTCACGTGCTAGAGTCGTTCAAGCTTTATATCAATGGCTAGTATCTGGCAGTGATTTAGTAGAAATTGAAAAACAATTTCTAAATCAGAAAGAAGGCAAGATTTCAAAAGCTTTTTTTTCTAATCTGTTTATAAATATTCCTAAAACCATATCGCTGCTTGATGAGATTATTGAGCCCTCATTAGATAGAAGCCTTGATGAGCTCGGACCAACAGAACGAGCCATTTTGTATTTGGGTGTGTATGAGCTTAAATTTCAGCTAGAAGTTCCATACAAGGTTGTCATCAATGAAGCGGTAGAGTTAACAAAACTTTATGGTGCAGAGGGTGCTTATAAGTTGATTAATAAATCATTGGATAAAGTTGCACAAGATCTTCGTAGTGTTGAATTGAGCGATTAAAAAAATACTAAAACCTATTAATAAAAGCTTTTACCCTTGAAGTTTAATTCTATAATTGTGCCTAATAGCCTACCTGAGATATTTACAGGTGCTCGTGTGTCTATGGGTGTTTGTTGGGGTACCGTTGTCGCGGCCGAACTTGTTGCAGCTCAGAAGGGTGCAGGTATGATGATAATCAATGCTGCAAAATTTCAAATGACCGACCTCGTTATTATGGGAATCGTTCTGATTGGAGTGATAGGATACTCTATAGATATTCTCATGCGTATTGCAGAAAATTATCTGGTACCCTGGAAAGGTAAATAGCCTTATAATTCTTGGTTTATTAGTTTCGCGTCAATTATGTCTGATATATTACCTAAAAAGGCACAAGTTGTAATTATTGGGGGAGGTGTTGTTGGCTGCTCGGTAGCTTATCATCTCGCCAAACTTGGCTATACTGATATTGTCCTTTTAGAGCGAAAAAAACTTACCTCTGGAACTACATGGCATGCAGCAGGGCTTGTAGGTCAAATGCGCTCATCTTTAAACCTAACTCAAATGGTTCAGTACTCAGGCAACCTTTATGAGACATTAGAAGCCGAAACAGGTATGGCGACAGGGTATCGTCGTACGGGCTCTGTGAGTATTGCAACTAATGAGGAAAGGCTAAAAGAATTTAAAAGAAACGCTTCTCTAGCTAAAGTCCATGGCGTTGATGTTCAGATACTGTCACCTTCAGAACTCAAAGAAAAAATTAATCTATTTAATTTAGATGATGTTGTTGGCGGTGCATGGATTCCTAAAGATGGTAAAGCTGATCCTGCAAACGTTGCGATGGCTCTTGCTAAAGGAGCTAAAAACAATGGAGTAAAAATATTTGAAGACGTTAAAGTGACTGGAATCCATAAAGAAGATGGAAAAGTCAAAGGTGTCCAGACTGAATTAGGCGAGATACAATCCAGTGTTGTTGTTAACTGCGGAGGAATGTGGGCAAGGGAAATTGGAAAAATGGCAGGCGTATCTGTACCACTTCATGCCTGTGAACATTTCTATGTGCTTACCTCATCTGTACCAAATTTAGGTGATATGCCTGTTGTAAGAGTGCCTGATGAGTCTGCATATTACAAGGAGGACGCTGGAAAAATTTTGATTGGTTTATTTGAGCCAAACGCTAAACCTTGGGGACAGAATGGGATACCTGAAGATTTCTGTTTTGATCAATTACAAGATGACTTAGAGCACTGTATGCCTTACCTTGAATTGGCAATGAAGAGATTACCGGTAATTGAAAACTTAGGTATAGAAACTCTTTTCAATGGCCCAGAAAGTTTCACACCTGATGATAATTTTCAAATCGGCGAATCACCTGAATTGAGAAACTTTTTTGTTGCAGCTGGATTCAATTCAATTGGTATTCAGGCTGCTGGAGGAGTAGGCAAATATCTTGCAGAATGGATTGTTGGTGGGGAACCTCCTTGTGATTTATGGGAGGTCGATATCAGAAGAAACGACCCATTCCAAAATAATAAACTTTACCTAGCTAATCGAGTCACGGAGACGCTAGGTTATCTATACGAAAATCATTTCCCATATCACCAATATAGCACTGCTAGAGAGCTCCGTCGAACACCACTGTATCAATTCTTTAAAGATCGTGGTGCCTGTTTTGGGGAGGTAGCAGGATGGGAAAGGGCTAACTGGTTTGTGCCTCAACATTTAATTGGTAAAGTTCGGGCTGAATATGAGTATTCATGGGGAAAACAGAATTGGTTTGACTTTCATAAATTAGAGCATCAAGCTATCAGAGAAGCTGTTGGCATGTATGAAATGTCATCTTATTCCAAAATCAGAATCAAAGGCTCTGATGCAATGGATTATCTTCAACTCATTTGCGCAAACGATGTTGATGTTTCAACTGGAAGAATTGTTTATACGCAATGGTTAAATGAAAAAGGTGGAATTGAGGCTGACGTCACAATTACACGTTTAGATGTTGATGATTATCTCGTTGTAAGTGGTACGCTATGTGCTAACCGTGATATGAATTGGCTGAAAAAGAATATGCCTAAGGATGCACACTGCTCTTTATTTGATTCTACAAGCGCAGAAGGTTGTATTGCAATTATGGGTCCTAATTCACGAGAACTTTTACAATCATTAACAGACACTGATTTAAGTAATGAAAATCTCCCATTTACCAGTGTCTGTAATCTAGAAATTGGTATGGCAACGGTTCGGGCACACCGTATTACCTATGTTGGTGAGTTGGGATGGGAATTATATTTTCCCATTGAATTTTCTAACTATATTGCTGAGTTGATTGAGTCAATAGGAGAAAAATTTTCTTTGAAACTTTGTGGAATGCATTCTGTAGATAGTTGTCGTATTGAAAAGGCTTACAGACATTTTGGTCATGACATTACAGATGAAGATCATGTGCTCGATGCGGGCCTTGGATTTGTTGTTAAGCCTGATAAAAAACCTTCTAAATATGGAAAATTTATTGGTTATGATGCTGTAAGGAAAAAACAAACTAACGGATGTGAGAAGAGGGTAATGCAATTCCTATTAATTAATCCAGATATAATGCTCTACCATGACGAACCTATTCTTAGGAATGGCGAGATAATCGGCTATTTAACTAGCGGAGCATACGGACATACGTTAGGCGGAGCAGTTGGATTGGGCTATATTGACTGTAAACCTGGTGAAAGTGACGAGGACTTGTTGAGTGCCAAATATTGTATTGAGGTTGAAGGCGTCATTGAAAAAGCTAGCACATCACTAAAGCCCATGTACGACCCTCTAAATAAAAAAATTAGAATTTAATATAGAATGGTATATGTTTTTTTTGGTGTATCTTGCTCTGGAAAAACCACTATAGGAAAAAAAATATCTATTAAATTAGATGTTCCATTCTATGATGCCGATGACTTTCATTCTGAAGCAAACATTGAAAAAATGAGTCAAGGGATTCCTCTTGACGATTTTGACCGACTAGCTTGGCTTCAAAAAATTTCCAAAAAAATAGATGAATGTAATGAAAAAGGAAATGCCATTTTTGCATGTTCAGTATTAAAGGAAGAGTATAGGGAAATATTATCTGATTCATTTCAGAAAAAAGTTATATTTATTTTTTTAGATATTAGTAGGACTGAAGCTGTAAAAAGATTAAAAATGAGAGCGAACCATTTCTTTCCAATAGAATTACTAGATAACCAGTTTGAAATACTTGAGAGCCCATCTAATGCAATTAAAGTTAATGCCAGCAATGATATAGATCTAGTATGTGATGAAATATATATTCAGATAATGGTTGAACCTACTTTAGGAAATTAAGATTGAGACATCATTGCCTTAATTTCATTTACGATGATTTCAATACCCTTGTTTATCTTATTTGTATCAATTGCAGAATAACCAAGATGTAAATAGTTTTTTGGTGAGTCTTGACTAAAGAAAGACGCGTCTCCAGGCCTTAAAACTACGCCTTTTTTGAGCAATTCTTGACAAAGTTTTGCACTATTAATAGATTCTGGTATTTTAATCCAGAATGTTGATCCTCCGACCGTCGGTGCACATGACAACAAAGGTTCTTCTTTAATTTTTTCATTAATTAAATTCCATCGCTCTTTATTGGTTCTCTGTATTTTGGTAAACATATTGTGGTAATGGCCCAGTCCAATAAACAATGCAACTGAGCGTTGATTGTTTGCAGGTATATGTCTCAACATCAAACGTCTTAAGGCCCTTGCTTCTTTGATAAAGCTCTCTGCTGCAACCATATAGCCTAGACGAAGGCCGGGCGCAAAAGCTTTTGAAAAACTACCACAATAAATAACATTATTATGATTATCTAAACTTTTTAAAGAAGGATGGGGTTTTTCTTGAAAATTAATCTCGGCCTCATAGTCATCCTCTATGATGACTATGTTATTTTGTTGTGCACTTTCTAACAACTGTTTTCTTCGCTCCATACTCATTGTCACGCCGGTAGGGTACTGGTGACTCGGTGTGGTGTAGATCATATCGATATGAGGTTTGATCTCATCAACCATGATGCCTTCATGGTCTACAGAAATTGGAATAATATTATCGGTTCTAAAGCTATAAATATTCCTAACATCTGGATATCCAGGGTTTTCGATACCAACAACTGTTTTTTCCTTAACCAGAAGGCTTGCCAGGATATAAATGGCATTCTGACTACCAGAAGTTATTAAAATTTGATTTTTATTGGCCCAAATTCCACGCTTTGGCAGTACTTTGGATTGAATTTGTTGAATTAGAGATGGATCGTCACTGTCCACATGGTCAATATTCCACTTTTTAATCTCTGGAACGGTTGAGGATTGCCTTACCACCTCTCGCCATTCATAAAAAGGAATTAGGCTATTGTCAAGCTGACCTACAGTAAAAGAATAAGGCAATTTTTGCCAATCTTCTGATTTTTGAATATTGGTTTTAAATGACGGTTTTTTTGTAATTAATTGGTCAAGCCATTGTGGTGATTTCTGAGTTACTGATGAAACTTCTTTAGTATCAGAATAATTTTCATAAATTTTATCGTTTACAAAATAACCCTTCCTCGGTTGAGCAGTAATATAGCCGTCAAACTCTAACTCTTTATATGCAGCTATAACAGTGTTTCTAGCAACTTTTAGGGATTTCGCCAGGTTCCTCGAAGAGGGCAGAGATTCATTCGGTCCTATTAAGCCATTTGTAATAGCATCTACTAATTGTTGACGAATTTGAAGTTGCAGAGTTCTTGGTTTATCAAGCCTTAAAGAAAAAAACTGATTCCACATTTCGTTCATAAGTCTGGTCTATTAATTGCAAGTTTGCTGGATCTATACATATCTTTATTCTATACCTCTTATATTTTACAATTCAATACTCTGAATTGCAGTAAATTTAATATCAAGGATTTATTATGTCTGAAAGCACAATTATACAAAATGATAAGAAACATGTTTGGCATCATTTAACGCAGCATAAAGCTTTTGAATCGAGTGACCCTCTTGTGGTTTCAGAAGGGAAAGGGATGTATGTCACTGATATCAAAGGTGATGAATATCTAGACGCAACTTCTGGCGGAGTATGGACAGTCAACCTTGGCTATGGAAGGGATGAAATGGTAGATACTATCAGTAATCAGTTGTCAAAAATTCCTTACTTTGCAGGTTCTATTGGTAATGAGCCAGCTGCACAATATGCAAAAGAGTTAACCTCAATTATGCCTGGTTTAGATCGTGTTTACTATTCGAATTCAGGTTCTGAGGCTAATGAAAAGGGCTACAAAATGGTACGACAAATTGCCCATTTTCATAATGAAGGAAAAAAACACAAAATTATATATCGTGACCGGGATTATCATGGAACAACCATTGGAGCAATGAGCTCTTCTGGTCAAATTCAAAGAACAAAGCAATATGGACCATTTGCGCCTGGTTTTGTTGAAATGCCAAATTGCTGTTGTTATCGCTGCCCGTTTGGTAAAAAATATGGTGAATGCAATATTGAGTGTGCTCATGCTCTTGAAGATGTCATTCAAAAAGAGGGTGCAGATAATATCGGTTCTGTAGTTTTAGAGTCAATAACTGCAGGTGGTGGAGTTATTACCCCTGTGCCAGAATATTTCCCAATCATTGAATCAATCTGTAGAAAGTATGATGTGTTGCTTCATATTGACGAAGTGGTTTGCGGTCTTGGAAGGACAGGAAAATGGTTTGGTTATCAAAATTATGATGTGCAACCCGATATTGTTACTATAGCCAAAGGTCTGGCAGCCGGTTATGCAGCGATATCAGTAACAGTTACTACTGATAAAGTTTTTGAAGCGTTTAAAGAGGATCCAAGTAATCCTGACAGCTATTTCAGAGATATATCTACATTTGGAGGATGCACGGCTGGTCCAGCAGCTGCTTTGGAAACTTTAAATATTATTAAAAGAGATAAGCTTCTTGACAATGTTAATACTGTTGGTGATTATTTAAAAAGTAAGTTGCATGAACTTGAAGAAAAACATCAAATAATTGGTGAAGTTCGTGGAAAGGGTTTGTTTTGTGGCGTAGAGCTTGTCAAAGATAGACAAACTAGAGAGCCAGTAGATGAAACAGTTGCAATGTCAATCGTTGGTCATTGCTTAAAAAATAAAGTAATGATTGGTAGAATTAATAGATGTTTTGAACATAACAATAATGTATTACTATTTAGTCCCGCTTTTATATGTACTAAGGATGAAGTTGATCTTATTGTTGAAGCGGTTGACAATGCCCTTGAAGTTAATTAATAGTTAATATATATAAACAGGATATTTGATATGATTATTGGAGTACCAAAAGAAATTAAAAACCATGAATACAGAGTTGGCTTAACACCAAGAAGTGTTAGGGAATGTGTTAGAAACGGCCACAAAGTGATGGTCCAAAATAATGCTGGTAGCGGAATCGGTGCAAGTGATGATGATTACATTGATAATGGTGCCGAAATTATAGCGACTGCTGAAGAGATTTTTGCAACTGCAGAAATGATCGTCAAGGTTAAAGAACCTCAAGCAAATGAACGCGCTATGCTGAGAGAGGGTCAAATACTTTATACCTATCTTCATCTCGCTCCAGACCCTGAGCAGACAAAAGATTTAGTTAAGAGTGGTGCTACATGCATTGCTTACGAGACGGTAACGTCTCCTCGAGGCGGTTTACCATTATTAGCTCCAATGTCAAAAGTTGCTGGGAGAATGGCTATTCAGGCAGGTGCACACTTTTTAGAACACCCTAATGGCGGCATGGGAGCCTTGCTTGGTGGTGTACCTGGTGTTAACCCACTAAAAGTTGTTATTTTAGGGGGAGGTGTTGTAGGTGCCCATGCCGCTCATATGGCAGTAGGAATGGGGGCTGATGTTTGGGTGCTTGACAATAATCCTGACGCATTAGAGAAACATTGGCAACAATTTGGTCGCAGTACGAATACCGTTTTTTCAACTCAAAGTACAGTTGAAGAATATGTACTAAAAGCTGATTTAGTCATTGGAGGAGTTTTAATACCCGGTGCTGAAGCGCCAAAACTAGTTACAAAAGAGATGATTAAGGCAATGAAGCCTGGTTCAGTTGTTGTTGATGTTGCAATAGACCAGGGTGGTTGCTTTGAGACTTCTAAAGCAACAACGCATGCAGATCCAACATATGTGGTGGATGATGTTGTTCATTATTGTGTAGCCAATATGCCTGGTGGTGTTCCCAAAACATCAACATTTGCGCTTAATAATGTAACTCTCCCATTCGCAATTGACATTGCCAATAAAGGGGTTAAACAAGCATTACTTGACGATGAACACCTTAGAGCCGGTTTAAATGTTCATAAAGGCAAGGTAACATGTCTTGAAGTAGCCGAAGATTTGGGTTATGAATACGTTTCAGCGCTTGAAGCGCTACAAAATTAATATTAATAGGAGAAGTAAGAATGGCGAAAATGACTGCAAGTGAAGCCTTTGTTGAAACAATGGTTGTAAATGGTGTTAAGGATATCTTTGGCATTATGGGTTCAGCATTCATGGATGCTATGGATATTTTTGAACCTGCAGGCATAAGATTAATTCCAGTGGTTCATGAGCAAGGTGCTGCCCATATGGCTGATGGCTATTCCAGAGTGAGCGGAAAGCATGGTGTTTGTATTGGTCAAAATGGCCCAGGTATCTCAAACTGTGTGACTGCAATTGCTGCAGCTTATTGGGCTCATAGTCCAGTGGTAATTGTTACGCCAGAGGCCGGTACTGGCGGTATTGGTTTAGGTGGATTCCAAGAAACCAATCAGCTGCCAATGTTTCAAGAATTTACTAAATATCAAGGTCATGTCGTCAATCCAATGAGAATGGCTGAATTTACTGGCCGTTGCTTTGATAGAGCAATGAGCGAAATGGCGCCTACTCAACTCAATATACCGAGGGATTATTTTTATGCTGAGGGCGAATTTACAATCCCTCAACCTCGAAGAATTGATCGAGGTACGGGTGGCGAAGAAACTTTAAATGAGGCTGTAGCTATAATCGCTAAAGCACAATTTCCTGTAGTTGTTTCTGGTGGTGGTGTAGTGATGGCCGATGGCGTTCAAGAATGTATAGCATTAGCTGAGCGTTTAGGAGCTCCAGTTGTGAATAGTTATCTCCATAACGACTCTTTTCCTGCAAGTCATGACCTTTGGTGTGGACCATTAGGATATCAAGGCTCGAAAGCAGGCATGAAACTGATATCACAGGCAGACGTTGTCATTGCCCTAGGAACTCGCTTAGGACCGTTTGGAACGTTACCTCAGCATGGAATGGATTATTGGCCAAAAGACGCTAAAATCATCCAAATAGATGCAGACCATAAGATGCTTGGACTGGTTAAGTCAATTACTGTAGGTATTTGTGGTGATGCCAAAGCTGTCGCAGAAGCGCTTTGCGAAAAATTAGTTTCTGCAAAACTTTCCTGCGATTCTACGAAAGAAGAAAGGGCTAAAAAGATTGCCGATGAAAAAGCGGTTTGGGAACTAGAGCTGGATGAGTGGATTCATGAAACTGACTCATATAGCATGGACATGATCGCCAATAAGGAGGAGGGTTGTCTTCACCCTAGACAAGTTTTACGTGAACTAGAAAAAGCAATGCCTGAGGACGTCATGGTGTCAACAGATATTGGTAATATTAATTCTGTTGCAAATAGTTACCTTCGTTTTGAGAAGCCTCGTAGCTTCTTTGCAGCAATGAGCTGGGGTAATTGTGGATACGCCTTCCCAACAATAATCGGAGCAAAAGCTGCAGCACAACATAGACCCGCTGTCTCTTATGCGGGTGACGGCGCCTGGGCGATGAGTATGGTTGAGACGATGACATGTGTTCGCCATGATATCCCTGTCACAGCAGTTGTCTTCCATAACCGCGATTGGGGTGCAGAAAAGAAGAACCAAGTAGACTTCTATGACAGACGCTTCGTTGCTGCTGAACTTACAGATCAACACTTTGTGAATATTGCAAAGTCAATGGGCGCTGAAGGCATTCGTGTTGATAAACTTGAGGATGTAGGTCCGGCACTGAAAAAAGCCGTAGACATGCAAATGAATGAAAGAAAGACAACAATTATTGAAATCATGTGTACTCGTGAACTCGGTGATCCGTTCAGAAAGGATGCATTGAGTAAGCCAGTCCGTCATTTGGCTAAATATAAAAACTACAGTAGCGATACAAAACATCGTTAAACTTTAACTATTTGTATTGTTGGGCAGCTTTTCCTGTCCTGATAAACAAATCTCATCAATAACTATGAATCATTCTGATGTTATTAAATATTGGTTTTCTGAAAAAAGTAGACAACATTGGTTTTCCTCGACCTCTGAAATGGACTTTGAAATAAAGCAACGTTATGAGAAGCTCTGGACAAGCGCTGCATCTGGAGAACTTAACGATTGGCAAGATTCTCCTCAAGGTTGTTTGGCGTTGGTTATTGTCTTAGACCAGTTTCCTTTGAATATGTTTAGAGGTAAATCTAAAAGCTTTCAAACCGAGGAGATGGCTGTTGAAGTGGCTTTAAAAGCAATTAATAACGGCTATGATGAAATTTTGAATACTGAAGAATTGCTTTTTCTCTTTATGCCTTTAATGCACAGTGAAAATCTTGAACATCAAGACATACAGGTTAAATTTTTTGAGAAATATGATTTCAATGATGAATATTCCAAGCATCATAGGAATATCGTAAAGAGGTTTGGTCGTTTCCCACATAGGAATGATATATTGGGTAGAAAAAGTACTCCAGATGAAGTTGAATACTTACTTTCTGACAGCGCATTTAAAGGCTGAATTGGCTTCAGTGAGTTAGTCTATTTTTAAGAATTTCCTTCTGAAATGTGTCAATATTTCTTCAGTGTAACCGTTTGGTTGATCCTTACCTTCAAAAGCAAGAGCCAATGATGCCTGGTAAGCAAAGCTATCATAGCTAGGCGCAAGATTTATGTAGTTTAGGTCATGTTTGTTTTGTTCATCAACAACCAGTGCCATATCTTGAAAAGCCTTGTGGACCTGTTCTGGTGAGCATATATTGTGATGAAGCCAGTTCGCCATGTGCTGAGATGAAATTCGAAGAGTTGCTCGATCTTCCATAAGTCCAACATGATTAATATCCTGAACTTTAGAACAACCAATACCCTGGTCGATCCATTTAACTACGTAACCTAAAATGCTCTGTGCATTATTATTAATCTCATTGACCACCTTTTCCTCAGATAATTGCTCTGGCGACTTCAGGAGAGGAATCACTAGCAGTTGGTCTTGGTTTGTTTCTAGCTTTTCTGAAAGTAGCCTTTTTTGTTGCTTAAAAACATCATAACGATGGTAGTGCGTTGCATGTAATGTTGCTGCAGTAGGAGAGGGTACCCAGGAACAGCTTGCTCCTGCCTCAAGATGTATCATCTTATTAT
>Ga0208748_1000832_pt1 | contig 15204 bp, 14 predicted proteins | sample Knorr_S7_td_Bott_FD_185599 | JGI IMG/M metagenome (GOLD analysis project Ga0208748, IMG submission 185599) | Marine microbial communities from Southern Atlantic Ocean transect - Knorr_S7_td_Bottom_ad_4513_LV_A (SPAdes) (version 2) | ecosystem: Environmental > Aquatic > Marine > Oceanic | place... | reverse complement strand
AAGAATGGGCTGCGGCTCTTAACCGTGCAAATGCTAGTGGCCAGCGTTTGTTTGGTTCAAAGGAATTAGGTCAAATGGAGTTTGAAAGAAAAATAACTAATACACTTACAATCAAAGGAAAATTTTGGGCTGGTAATTTCAGATATGATAATCCTGTAATGATGTGGGGTAGTATTACAAGTCCGTATATCAGTTCGTATGAAAAGCATAAAACGCACATACATCTTACAAAGGGAAATTTTAGAATGATTGATTCGCTACGCAATAAATACGATATTGATGGAGGCGCAAAAATTACAGTAGACGATGGTGATATGGAAGTTGGCAATGTAAGAGGCAAAAGACAACGTGTCCAAGATCCACAAGGCAGGGTCGGGATGTCTACTGTCCTAGAACATTTTTCTCAGCTTAATGCACTAAACGGCAAAATAGTAACAGGAGATGTACGAGACACTGTTAAGCTTGATGCAGATACTGTAATCACCATTAATCTAGTGGACAACGTAAAAGTCACCGGAAAAAACATTCTAGTCTACGGAAGTAAGGTGACTTATGATGTTGAATTCTTTCTAAAGAAGGGCGGCAAAATCAGATTTTATGATCAGGGTTCCGGCTTTGACATTAGCGATGATGCAGTCATACATCTTGAGAATGGTAAGAAAATCAAAATACGTGACCTGAAGCGTGATAAGCTGATCAGTCTTGGAGGGAAAGATATCACATATGATTACATTAATGACAGAGAGAATATAAAAAAATCAGCTAAAAAGAATTCTGGAAATAAATTCGGACTTGGGAAAATATTTCACAAGTAATCTTATTTTGATGATTTGTACTTTCCAGATAAAATTATGCAAACAAAAATTCCTTTACCAGATATGAATTTCGCTTTGTGTCTGATTCCCTTTGGAATGAAAACTGTTGACGGGGAAGACACCTTGTATGTTTCATCATCCAGCTGAATTTCATATTTCAATTTTGAATTTTCAGAAACGATAAGGTTGATTTCATCCGCGTTATGTTTGTGTAACATGCTATACTCTGACATTTTTTTGTGATTACCGTTGACGAAATGAATTGCAATATGGGTATTCGAACTTGGTAATCGTTTTTTGCTTAGCATGGAGAGGCGCTTTATTGGAGCATAGTTATGAAATGGAATTTTTGAAATCTGCTCACTTACGCCTTTTTTTATAAATTTCTTATAGCGATTCATATCGTATCAATTTTCCAACAAATCTAAGTTAAAAACCTGCTTTGCTGTATAATTCCTATGCTTCAGGATAGGACGTCTGAGTGGTTTGTTCCAAAATTTGGCTCTAGGAATTTCCGAGTGACAATAGGCTTGCTGTTTTTGCCATATACTAGCATAGTTACCTGCTTTGCGGCATGGGGCTCGCTCTCCGGCTCTTTTGAAACGGAACGTCTCATTGCAGTTTGTGTGATTTATTTTCTGGCGCTTGGGGTTTCAGCCCACCTGCTGGACGCGGTTGGCGGAAAGACAAAGCCGTGGGGAGATTTGCCAAAGAGGAAACTCTGGACGGTGTCGATGATTGTGCTGGGAATTGCATTTACAATTGGAATGTATTATGCCTTCCTGGATTCGCCTCTGCTGTTCGCGATAGGAATTGCGGAAGGGTTCTTCCTGTTTGCATACAATTTGGAATTGTTCGGGGGAAAGTTTCACAACAACTGGTCAACAATAATTGCATGGGCCATACTGCCAATTTTTGCCGGCTCGGCAATTCAGACAAACTCAATATCGCTGGAAGCAATCATACTTTGCGGAATTTCTTCAGTCATAACTTATGTTCTGATAACAACTTCAAGAAAGTATAAGCATCTAATACGTAACAACGGCAATCATTCAGAAATTAAAAGGTGTGAGACCATTCTAAAACTTCTTACGATTGGAGTTTTGGTTGGCACCGCAATATTTTTTGTTGTAAGATTCTAGTTTGGCTTGAGGATTATCTTTCCGACCAGCCCTTTTCCATTGAGCATCTTTTTGTGAGCCTCCACTGCATTCTCAAGTGTAAAGACAGAGTCGATGATTGCCTTTATCTTTCCCTGACCCATCCAGCGAAATCCCTCCTCTAACTCGGCGCGAGTTCCCTGTGTGGAGCCTAAAATGTTGATGCCCTTGAAAAATATATGGCGCAGGTCAGTTGATACATCATATCCGGTCGTAGCCCCCGTGGTTACGATTGTTGCGCCATATTTCAGCAGTGTCAGTTCCTTGTTCCAGTGGGAGCCACCAATGTGCTCAAAGATTACATCAACTCCTGGCGAGACACCATCTCTCTTTGCAATTTCTTTGGTTATTCCTCTGACTTCTTTGTGCCAGTCTTCCTTTCTATGATCCACGGCATAATCTGCTCCAAGTTCTTTGAGCTTTTCCAGTTTGTCAGGACTTGCTGTGGCAATGATTATACACCCATACAGTTTTGCAATCTGAATTCCAAATATTCCAACGCCGGAACTGCCACCCATGACGAGAACAGTTTGACCTGGTTTAATCTTGGCTCGTCCAACCAACATGTGCCAGGATGTTAGAAGAGTCATTGATGCAGCCGCAGCTTCCTCATAGCTTACATTGTCTGGAATTTTTAGGACGTTAATTTCTGGAAGGTGTGCAATCTCACAGTAGCCACCCCAAAGCGGTCCAGTTTCAAATCCCCAAATCTTTCGTTGCCTACAATCATATTCCCTGCCATCGGTACATGCTGCACAGACGCGGCATGATATGTTTCCATGGGAAACTATTCTGTCACCCACTTTGATATTTTTTACATTGTCACCAATTGCGATTACTTCACCCGCGGCATCAGTTCCAGAAACGTGTGGCAATGGAACTGCAAGCGGCTTTCCTCTCATACCCCATATGTCATCATAGTTTAATGCCGCAGCCTTTACGCGAAAAATTACATCGTTTGGTTTTGGTGTTGGCTCCGGAACGTCCTTTATCTGTAAAATAGATTCAAAATCATCATTCTCTGCATAATTTTCATAGACTAGTGCCTTCATCTCTGAGATTTTTAAAAATATACCATACTTATTTTGTGCCAGTTAGGATTGCTGACGCACCGTATGTGAGATATTGGTGGCTTACCTTCAACCCACTTTTCTTCATTGCATCGGAATAACTATCCAGCCACTTGGTTCTTCGAATTAATTTTGGCAGCCCGATTAGCGCGTCCTTCCAACTTGGAATGAAACATCCGACCAACCGCAGGAAAGTAAGAAAGAAGTTCCACAGCCCTCTGACAGCTGGATTTTTGGGATATGTGAAATCATGGAAGATGATCTTGCCGCCTGGCTTGAGATGCGCCACACAATTTTTTACAAGTACTTCCGGGTCACAGTACTTTGGCAGATAGGATGCAGTGATGCAGTCAAACTTTGAATCCAGTTTACATTCTTCTGCATCGTCAAGGATGAACGAGATGTTGTCAAATGAATTTGAATTCTGCTTTGCTACATCAAGATAACTTTTGGTAATGTCAACGCCAACTATCTCTGCACTGGGAAATTTTTCTGCAATTTCCCTGGTAAGGATGCCAGTCCCACATGCAAGATCCAGGAAAGAATTCCCATCAGAAATTTGTTCCAATATCTTTCTCTTCCAGTACTTGTCCTTCCCTAGCGTGCCATATGAAACAACGCCATCATATGTTGCCCCGGTCTCATCAAAAAATTTAGGTACGAGATTTTTTGCCGATTCTGCCAACATTATATATCGCGCACCAAGTAATTTAAAGAATAATGGTAAATGAAAAAATCCAGAATGTATTATCAAGATTAGAAAAGGACATTGACTATGAGAACAGCCACCGGGATGAAATTCCCGGCGAGAAGAGACTGAACTGCATATCAAAAAACATTGGGATGTTTTACAACACTCTGCTAATGTCCATAAATGCTAAAAAAATTCTTGAGATAGGCATGTCTGTAGGCTATTCTGGGTTGTGGTTTGCCGATGCAGTAATGTTAAACACCCAATCTGATGGTCAAATTATAACAATTGAGAGGGAGAAATTCAAGATAGATAACGCAACACGGAACTTTGAGGAGGCTGGAGTAAGTTCTCTAATCAAAATCAGGAAGGGGGAGGCTAGAAAAATTTTGCATGAGATAAAGGAAGAGTTCGGCGAAAATTATTTTGATTTCATTTTCATTGATGCAGACAAGGAAAGCTATATCGAATATTTTGATCTGTGCTTGCCACTAGTGAGAAAGGGCGGGATAATAGGCGCAGATAACATTCTGCTTCCGGAAAGATTCAACGAGATGATGGCGGATTATTTATCCCACGTAAGGAGCAATCCAAATGTTCAGTCAGTTACTGTGCCAATAGATAACGGTGAGGAAGTAACCATCAAACTATCATAATCTATGTCTTTTTAATTCCTAGGGTTCTGTTTTTCAATCGCAGATAGCTGTTATGGCATTTTCGGCATCTTGTTGCACTTATGGGGTTTCGTGCCCCACATGTAAAACAAATTTTCATGTAAAGTCGTGCCTTTTGTGCAATCTGTTTTTTTTCAGGATCTGTGATTGGCATATTGATTTCACATCAAAATGACTCCGTATAAACTATTTTTTTTCCATTTTTCCAGCTAATAGCATAGGCACTTCTATTGGCCTTTTGGCAACTGGAATATTGGCTTTCGAAAACATTGTTATTTTAGATTCAGCTGATCCATAATTTCCCATAACAATTGCACCAGCATGCCCCATTCTCTTTTCTTTTGGGGCACTTCTGCCAGCTATGTATGCAACAACAGGTTTGTTGAAGTTCTCATCAATTATTTTCTGTGCTAAAACTTCTTCTGCATCTCCACCAATTTCGCCCACAACAACAATGCCCTCAAGATCAGGATAGTCTTTTACCATGTCAAATGCATCTGTAAGTCTAGTACCGTTAATTGGGTCTCCTCCTACACCGATTGTTATACATTGTCCAAATCCAGAGTTCGAAAGATGGTTACAAATCTCATAAAGTAGTGTTCCGCTTTTTGATAAGACTACTATATTTCCAAACTTGAATGGTGATGCAGGCATGATTCCAATCTTGATTAATTCTGGTATCATAACTCCAGGTGTATTAGGACCTATGACAATTGCATCTTTTTGTTTTGCAAGCGCAACTATTTTCATTGTATCATGTACTGGCACGTGTTCTGGAATAGCTACAAGCAATTTTATTCCCGCTTCTAACGCATCTTTTGCTGCGCCTAAAAAAAATTTAGCCGGAACAAACATGATAGAAATTTTTGCACCTGTTTTGTCAACTGCCTCCTTGATTGTTTCATAAATTGGAACTGAATTTTCAAATTTTTGTCCTCCCTTGCCGGGAGTAACACCCGCAACTATGTTAGTTCCATATTCTATCATTAGTTTTGTATGTCGTGTGCCGTATTTTCCTGTAATTCCTTGTACTACTACAGGTTGTTTTTGAAAATCACCTTTTGAATTCTGTTTTCCTTTTAAAAGTTCAAAAATATCTGTCATTTATTTATCTCCATAACAACTTTGTTGATGGCTTCCTCAATCGATCCTGATAACTGTGTTTCACTATCTTTCAGCATTTCTTTTGATTTTTCTGACTCCGAACCCATTAATCTAGCAAAAACTGGTAAAATTATTATCTCATCATCATATGCCTTGAGAAATGCGGATGCCACAGTAGTTGTTTTTACGATTCCTCCATACAAATTTACTAGAACTGCCTTGACATTTCTCATATTGCTGATGAGCGTTAAAGCTTTGTAGACAGATTCCGTAGTGGCAGTGCCGCCAACATCTAGGAAGCAAGCAGCCTTTCCACCGTTGTCAGTAAGCATGTCAAGTGTTGACATTACAAGCCCCGCTCCGTTACCGATAACAGCTATATTACCATCTAATTCTACAAGTGAAAATCCACTTTTTTCTGCCTCCTCTTCAAACTCTGTTTTTTCTCGATATTTTGCAAGTTCCTTGTGCCTGAAGTTAGAATTATCATCAGTCATAATCTTGCCATCAAGTGCCATCATTGAGCCGTCCTTAAGGATTACAAGAGGGTTAATCTCTGTCAATTCCGCTTCTTTCTCTATAGTTAATTTTGATAGTTTTTGCAGAATGTCGACAAAGTGAGTAACTGAATTTTCATCAAGACCAATTTCCTTTGCCACTTCTTCAGCAACTTTTTTTGAAACATCACCTAAACCAATTTCTCGTATTACCTGGTTCTTCACTGATTCGATTTCAACTCCACCCTCTGCAGAGGAGATTATAGTGTAACATCTTTTACTTCTGTTAAGGAACAATGAGAGATAGATTTCTTTTTCATATACGGACATCTTTTCAAGCAGAACAGCACGAGTTTTTTCACCTTTGATTGTCATGTTTAAAACCTGTGGATATTTCAATTCGAACTCATCTTCATTATGGCACTTTTGGATTCCACCCGCTTTTCCACGGCCACCCACAGGAACTTGTGCCTTTATTACAAACGGATATCCAATTTTTTCAGCATCTTTCCTTCCACTTTCTATGTCTTTTGAAACAACACTTGTTGGAACCTTAATGCCATATTCCTTGAATAATTCCTTAGCCTGATATTCTAACAGTCTCATGAAAATTATCGTATTTGGAAGTTTATAATCGTAGCAGTAATTTCTACTCCTTTAATTTTTTTTCTAAAAGTTCAACAGTTTCTAAGAACAAATCTTTGCTTTTTCTCAAAAGCCTATCAGGAAACTCATCTAATTTGTATACCAATTGCTGCCTGATTGCCGGTACTACCATACCTCCAGATATTATTAATTGTTCAATAACGTAATTATCTGTTAGCGTACAAACTATCTCCTCATACGAATCATCTTCTTCCTCTATGGTCTGGCGGTAGAGGACTATAGGCTCATTTGTTTTTGCTACTATCTGTGAACCTTTTTTTAAAAGATCCGTTAGATTTTGGAGAGACCAGGCATCAAGACTAATCTGCTTGACCATGATTAATCTACGCATTTTCTGTATTTATGATGATTGTTAAGATACTCATTCAACAGAAATCCTAATTTTTTGACCATCTATGTCATCATCTTTGTATTTTTTGCATGTTTGTGTGAAATTCACTTGTTTGACTCTCACCAAAAATGCAAGTTCTTCAGTTTTATCTTTTAGCATGGCTAATGATTCTTGGTCTAGATCCAATATAGAAGCTGTATCCAAGACATCAGTTGGGTTATAGCCCCGTTCCTTTCTTAGTGCCTGCAGCCTTCTGGCAAGATCCTTAATCAGACCTTTTGCCATCAATTCTTCGTTCCTTGCAGTGGAGATTATTCCTATCAGATTATTTCTTTTTGAGAATGTGAAGCCTTCTTGAATATCAAACTCTATTATGAAATCACTTGTATCTAATGAAACATTGTTACCATTAACGTCAAATGTAAACGAACCATGTTTTTCTAAACCTTGAACTATCTCATCAGGTTTTGTTTCTGTAAAAATTTCTATTAACCTGCCTAGATTTTGTTTTGCCTTAGGACCTATAGCCTTTCGGTCAAGGTCTATCTTGGGAACCACCGAGATGCCAGCTTTTTTCATCTCCAGCAGCTCTGATATGCCTTCATGGTTTTCAAGTTCAATAATTTTGTAATTTTCTACATTTAATTGGGATTGTAATAGTTCTGATTGTAATTCAATTTTCTGGCGTAGCCCTTTTTCCACACATATTATCGCATGTTTTAATGGCCATCTTCTTTTCAATTTTCCTTTCATTCTTGCAGCAGCACAAACAGAAACAATATCATTCATTAGGTCAAACGATTCTTCAACACCTTCATGAATCAGTGAAGGTACAGATTTTGGCCATGATTCCAAAAGTATTGATTTTTTGCTTCCAAATGTAGTCATATACAGGTACTCACTTGTAAATGGCGAAAATGGGTGTATCAAAATATCTAGCTTTTTTAATGAATCAGCTAGAATTGCATAGATAACAAACCTTCTGTTCTTTTTAGTTTCATCATCATTCCAAAGTTCTGGTTTTGTTATTGGAATGTAAATTTGGCTTAGTGAATTGATTAGAAAATCTTCTATGGCACTAGCTGATTCATGGAACTTGCAGTTTTTATTTGACTCGGTGCACAATTCAATTGTTTTTTGGAGTTTTGATAGTAACCAGATATCTGCAGGAACAAGCAACCCATTGTTCTTTGCCCAGTCGATAGTTATCTCATTTACATTAAACTTATCGTATTCACTATTCTGTTTAAAATACAAATGAATATGAAAAAGTGTACTCAGAATTTGATATGGCCTTGACATCAGTTCTTTTTCACTGAAGCTTAGTGATTCAATTGGATTTGATTTCCACATGAAATAGAATCGTACAAGATCCACTGGATATTTGTCAAGCAGATCAGATGCATCAATAACGTTTCCGGTACTCTTACTCATCTTGTTTCCTTTTTCATCAAGAACATGTCCTTGGAACAGAAATGATTTGTATGGAGATATTGGTTTATTTTTGTAAATCACATTTTCAATAAGCAGTGTGTATGCCCAACCACGTGTTTGATCAATACCTTCAGTGAAAAACGGAGCAGGTATAGTTTTTTCGTATTCATCATCGCTTAACGAGGCAAAAGGCGCAGCCCCGCTGTTATGCCATGTATCAAGAACAAACTCTTCCCTTACCATCTTTGTATTGCATTTTTTACAATTAATGATAACGTTATCGATCCAAGGTCTGTGAAGTTCAGGCAGATCGGGGGGTTCAGATGCTGCATTGACAATCTCTTTTCTTGAAAACAATCTTTCTATGTGGTCACAATTTTCACATTTCCAGATTGGGATTGGACAACCCCAGTATCTTTCACGTGAAATACACCATGGATGTTTTTCTTTAATAATTTCTAGGAATCTATTTTTTGGTTGGTCAAAAAAATACTCTACGTTTTCAGCTGCAGTGATTGCTTTGTCACCCAATTTATCTAGCATGTAAAAATATTCTCTTCTTGCAAGCCATACTAGATCATTCTTACATCTCCAACAAGATGGATAATCGTGCTTAATTGTTCCAATTTTTACTAGTGCACCTCTTTGTTTCACAGATTCTACAATTTTCTCATCTGCATCTCGTACAAACTGTCCTGAATATTGGCCTGCACTCTCTGTGAAGATTACCTCATCGTCTATTGGACTGAATATGTCCACATTTCTCTTAATGGCAGTGTTATAGTCATCTTCTCCGTTTGCAGGGGACAGGTGTACCAAACCGCTACCTGTATTCACATCAACAAAATTTTCAGAGACCACTACATGATAATTATCTTTTTTTGCAAACTCTGCAAGTTTTGGAATCTGATCTAAGAGCGGGTGTATGTATTTTTTTTCTTCAAGCTCAGAACCAAGCATTGTTTTGAGAACTTGATAGTCTTCTATTTTGATCTCTTGCATAAATTCTTCTAATCTAATTTTTCCTACAATCCAAATCTCATTTTCTACTTTAACTTCAACATATTCCTCCTTTGGGTTAGTACCAATCATTGCATCTGTCACAAGTGTAAATGGCATAGTTGTCCATACAATGAGAAATTTGTCTTCATCTACGAGCTTTACCTTGTAAAATAACGATGGATCCTTCACCTTGTGATATCCCTGATTGACTTCTGAATGGCTTAGTGATGTGAGGCAGCTAGGACAATATGCTACTACTCTCTTACCTTCTGTTAAAATTCCATTTTCATATGCATGTTTGAGTAGTTTCCATTCCCTTTCAATAAATTCGTCCTTATACGTCCAGTATGCATCTTCTTGATTTAGTGAAACACCAAGGTTTTTGTCAACTTGTATCCACGTATGGTAATATTTTTCTATGATTTTTTTGCATCCAGCTACAAGTTCCATAATTTGTTCATCAGTTCTATCTTCTTTCCTGCCTTTTTCTATTCCAAGTTCCTTTTCAGCCTGTAATTCTACTGGAAGACCCTGTGTATCCCATCCCGCATTAAAAATTACATTTTTTAAATTCAGCGTGTTAAATCTGTACCACAAGTCTTTGAAGACACGACCTCTAAGGTGACCTGCATGCGGTTCACCATTTAGGGTTGGGGGCCCTTCAATGAACATAATTTTATCTCGTTTGTCTGGTGAATCATCAATCAGTTTTTGTAAATTTAGTTTTGAAAGATAATCTTTAGTGATCTGTTCAATCTCTTTTAGATTAAACTCATTTACTAATTCCATATATCGCTCTCGTGCATTTATCTCTTATAACAGTACGTGAATTGTCTGACATATATTGAATGAAAATGTTTGACATCGTTACCCAGAAATTAATTGATTCTAGAAAGATAGTTTTTGTAACTGGAGCAGGAATTTCTCAAGAAAGCGGAATCCCTACTTTTAGGGGAAAAGATGGTCATTGGAGAAAATATGATCCCATGAAACTTGCATCAATAGATGCATTTTATGATGATCCAAAACTGGTTTGGGAATGGTATGAGGATAGGAGAAAAAACATCTTGGACGCAAAACCAAACGAAGGTCATTTTGCAATTTCCAAGATGGAAAAATACAAGGATGTAGTTGTATTAACACAGAATATTGATGGTTTACACCAGCACTCAGGCAGTACAAATGTTTTGGAGCTACACGGCAGTATAATTCGGATTAAATGTACAGCTTGTAATTTTTCTGATAACATAACTGATAATTTTGAATCACTCCCGCCCAAATGTGAGTGTGGGAATATGCTCAGACCTGACGTTGTTTGGTTTGGAGAAGCACTGCCACAAAATGTTTGGAAAAATGCAATAAAAGAGGCTAGTACATGCGATGTAATGATTATAGCTGGAACGTCTCTTGCTGTTTCACCTGCGAACACATTACCAATCTATGCAAAACAAAATGGCTCAACGTTGATTGAGGTGAATCCTGAAAAAACTGTCATGTCAAATGATATGGATCTTTCAATACAGGCAACTTCTGCAAATGCATTACCAAAAATACTCTCGATTTTAAAAAATGAATAGTATCATATTGTATTTTTTTACAAGATTAATCTAGAATTCCTATGAAATGTAAAAAATGTGGACATAATAAACAGCAGAGACAGTATAAAACAACAGGAAAATTTCACGACATCACAATAACTTGTGATTGTTCATGTCACAAGAAAAAATACTAATTATTTGATGCAAGAGGCTGTAATCTTTTTACGATAACTCTAGGAAATGTTCAGTTTTTAGATGTTTTTTATATTTTTGAGTATCTGAAAAATAAAGAGATTTTCCGTTTTTTATGCACAGATAACAAGCTGTTTTGTGATGGTGTGGTACGCCTTTTATACAAAGAGGACATGATGTTTCGTGCGGTTTTTCCGAAGTCATTCAATTTATGTTATAATTAAAAATATAAAAATTTAGAATTCTCGGCATTTTTTACCTTATCTTCTACTAAAATGGCTAGTTATCACCATCAAACTTATCGCGATTCCTTCGAATATATACCAGATAATCAAGTTTCAGGTATTGGTTAATGTTCTTGTCGTTGGTTCCGGTGGAAGAGAACATTCTATTGGCTGGAAACTTGGTCAGAGTAATAATGTTAACACAGTATTTTATGCACCTGGCAATGGTGGCACATTAAATAACGTGCAGATTTCTGTCGATGATTTAGATGGATTAGCCAATTTTGCCTCTGAAAATAATTGTTTTACTGTTGTTGGTCCCGAGGCGCCACTTGCAATGGGCATTGTTGATATGTTTAATGAAATGGGTTTGAAGATATTTGGACCAACAAAAGAAGCTGCACAATTAGAGTCAAGTAAAATTTGGGCTAAGCAATTTTTGAAGCGTAACAACATTTCTACTACTTCATTTGAGGTGTTTGACGATGCAGTAAAGGCAAAAGAATACGTTAATCAAATTGAATATAATGTTGTCATAAAAGCTGACGGGCTTGCAGCTGGAAAGGGTGTGATTGTTTGTGACAGTAAGGATGAAGCTGAAAAATCTATCGATACGATGTTAGTAGATAAAAAATTTGGCGACGCAGGAAACAACATCATTATCGAGGAAAGAATTGATGGTATAGAGGCATCATACATTGCTTTGTCTGATGGAAAAATTGCAATACCAATGGCTACAAGCCAAGATCATAAGAGAATATTTGACAATGATAAAGGACCAAACACTGGTGGAATGGGTGCTTATTCCCCAACACCAATCATAGATAAAGATCTTTCTCAAAAAATCCAGGAAAAAATTATTGATAAAACAATTTCATCCCTAAGAAATGAGGGAATTACATTCAAAGGATTTCTTTACGCTGGTATAATGCTAAAGGATGGTGAACCGTATGTTCTTGAATACAATGTTAGAATGGGTGATCCTGAATGTCAACCAATCCTAATGCGAATGGATTCAGATCTTTTTCAATACATGGTGGGAAGTGTGGATGGTACATTAGAAAAGATGCCACCAATTTCATGGAAAAACAAATCTGCGGCTTGCATCGTTTTAGCATCAAATGGTTATCCAGAATCATATACAAAGGGTGACGAAATTTTTGGCCTAGGAAAAGCTTTTGATGATGCGTGCATATTTCACGCTGGAACAAAAGAGCAGGACAAAAAAATCATAACAAATGGAGGTCGTGTTTTATGTGTTACTGCGTTAGGTGATACATTAGAATCAGCTATCAAACATGCATACGGTGTTACTGAGAAAATTTCCTGGAAAAACAAATACTTGAGGACAGATATAGGAAAAAAAGGCTTAACTTACCTATGATGAAAAATTAAGATAAAGTTTCTTTCAGTCTTTCTAGTAAGATTTTTTGAGAATCAAAATAAGAAGGGAATACGATCCCTGCATACAACTTGGCTTTACCTTGAGCATCCAAGTTTTCATGTTCTAGTCTTTTTTTTTCAAGATAATCCATTGCTGTCTTGATAAGTTCTAAAGTCTTATCGATTTTTTCCTTATCTGTTACATTACCCATTCTAAAACCCTACTTCCATTCCACCAACCCATCTTAAGTAATTTTTAGCCTAAAAAACGCCATAAGTTAAGTCAATTTGTACTAAGCTTACCTATGAGATTTTTACATTCTCGTCTTCTGTGACTATCCAATCGATTTTGATATCATGTGAATCGCTAGGTATAGATTTTACAATTTGTTTAGAATAAGTCAACGATATTTTTACTGCGTCAGTTGATGAGAGAAATCTATCATAGTAGCCCTTTCCATATCCTAGTCTAACACCTGATTTTGATACTCCTACTGTAGGTATTAGCACACAATTAATTTTTTCCGCCTTTTTACAACTATCTCTCGGTTCCATAATTTCGAAACTTCCTTTTTCTAATTTTTCAAGATTTGGAACAATGCAAAACTCAAGATTATTATTTACAATTCTAGGAAGCAGTAGGTTCTTATCTTGTTCTAACATGTCTAGCATTATATTATGAGTATCAATTTCACTGCCAATTGGAAAATAGCAAGCAATATTTTGTGAATTGGTAAACGAAGTGATCCGTTTTAGATTTTGATGAATCCTCTCACTTGAAATTTCTCTTAGTTCAGCTGAAGTCGCATCTCGTTTTTCAAGGAGATGTTTTCTTAGTGCAGCCTTTTGAATGTTAACCGACAATTTCCTTAATCAGTGATGCTGCGGTCACAGTATTTTTTAGTAACATTGCAATCGTCATTGGTCCCACTCCACCAGGAACCGGTGTAACCCATGACGCTTTTTGGATTATATCATCATAATCTGTATCGCCAACCAGTTTGCCTTCATGTCGTGAAATTGCAACGTCAATCACTATAGCATCCTGCTTTATCATGTCAGAAGTTAGTTTGAATTTTGCTCTATTACCAACACCAGTTATAATTATATCAGCATTTTTACAATGCTCATTGAGATTTTTAGTTTTTGAATGACACGTAATTACAGTAGCATTATTTTGTAACAGTAAATGATATAGTGGCTTTCCTATCAAATTACTCCTATTGATCATGACTACATTTTTTCCTTCAAGATTAATCTTGTAATAGTAAAACATCTCCATTATTCCAGACGGTGTACATGGCTTTAAGATGGATTTTCCCATTGACAACAACCCAACATTTTGTGGTGTTAAGCTGTCAACATCTTTTATTGGGGATATTCTAGAAATGGTTTCAAATTCGTTAAGTTGTTTTGGTAGCGGTAATTGAACGAGAATCCCATGAACTTCTTTATCATTATTTAGATTATCAATTATTTTGTTAAGTTCTTTTTGTGTTGCATCGGCAGATAACTTATGATCCTTTGTTTTAATTCCAATTTTTTCACATGCCTTATGTTTATTTTTTACATATGTTGCGGATGCTGGGTCATCACCAACTAATACTGTAGCCAGACACGGCAGCACACCTTCTGAATTTAGTTTTTCAACTGAACTCTTTAAAATCTGTTTGACAGAGTTTGATATCTCAATCCCATCTATCTTTTGTCCTGCCATAATGGCATCATATTTTATAACTATTTAATTTAAGTAGAAATTGAAGCAATTTTTAAATTTTTTGTGCTTATGCGTAATTAGGCGCTTAAATAATAATTTTGCATAATTTGTCCATGTTGAAGCTTAGATGTTCATACTGTGCTACAAATTTTTGTGATGTATTCCATTGTAAATGTAATTGTCATAGCAAAATATGGACAAAAAATCAAGCTGAATAGTTATCAAAAATTATTCGTAGACTCAATTAAATAAAAAAAGATGGGTGGACGAATCCCATCATAACAACATGAATAGACAATCTAAATCAAATCAGAATAAAAGCCGCGCGTAGAAATTATTAGTATTAATGATACTATTAGGATCTCTTCTTCTTAACAGACGCTTTCTTCTTAGCAGGTTTCTTCTTAACAGACGCTTTCTTCTTAGCAGGTTTCTTCTTAACAGACGCTTTCTTCTTAGCAGGTTTCTTCTTAACAGAAGCTTTCTTCTTAGCAGGTTTCTTCTTAACAGAAGCTTTCTTCTTAGTAGATGATTTAGTTTTCATAATCTTCTTTTTGGATTCTTTTTGTACCAACTCAGCTTCTACCGCAGCTGGTTCTGGCGTTACCTCAGCTTCTACCGCAGCTGGTTCTGGCGTTACCTCAGCTTCTACCGCAGCTGGTTCTGGCGTTACCTCAGCTTCTACTGCAGCTGGTTCTGGCGTTAC
>Ga0208748_1000830_pt1 | contig 15212 bp, 10 predicted proteins | sample Knorr_S7_td_Bott_FD_185599 | JGI IMG/M metagenome (GOLD analysis project Ga0208748, IMG submission 185599) | Marine microbial communities from Southern Atlantic Ocean transect - Knorr_S7_td_Bottom_ad_4513_LV_A (SPAdes) (version 2) | ecosystem: Environmental > Aquatic > Marine > Oceanic | place... | reverse complement strand
CAATCACATCATCTCCTGTGTGTAACCCCCACTAATTCTTCACAGTCAGACACCCTCCACTAACCTCCCACTTCCTTGTAAATTACACCTCTACACAAAGAGTATATAATTGTTGACAATTTATAAAATACGAGTAAGATGCTCTTCAAAAGTGTTTGAAACGACAATCTCAACAATTATTAAGGAGTTTATATGCCATATAAAATAATGATGTCTGTAGCAGCAATAGTACCTCTAATATTTTTGCTTGCTTTTGCTGCTATTCCAGAGTTTTTTGTTTTAAAGTCCTACCCTAGTGCCGAAGGGTTAGCTTTGGAAATAGGAATAACTTATCGGTACGTTATGTCTGGTATGCTATTTATTGTTGTGTGTATTGCATTTCAATCCAGAAACGTTGAGAAAGTGGATGACCAAAAGGCAATTCTTTTGGGTGTTGCTATCGGTTTAGTTGCGATGTGTGCTGTCATTATATCAATGACAGTATTTCGTGGTATCCCGTTGAATATACCGCCAATGATTGCCACAGGAACAGTAGCAGTACTTAGTTTCTGGTCCCGTTCGAAGCTGAGCTAATATAGCTCTTCTGTACTGTCGGAAGATTTTGCCCCAAGACCAACACCGTTTCCTGTGAGTAACTCCATTGATTTGCACTGATGGACACCTATATGGACACCAAACTGTGCATGGTTTTGAATTCACTAACGAATATGCGGGTTCGACTCCCGCCACCTCCACCAACATGCTATCTATCTATTGATAGCAGTAGTATCAAGCCTTGACAAACCTGCCCTGTACCATTATAACTGTACCATTACTAAATTTTTGATGGGACATATAGATGGAAAAAAGCTACCTTTATAGAAGGCACAATGTCTATTGGGTTAGAGTTAGAGTACCTGATAAAGTAAGAGATATTGTCGGTAAGACTCAGTTCAGTAAAAATCTTTCTACAACAGATCTTTCAGAAGCTAACAGAAAGAAACATATAGTTATAGCTGAACTAAAGCAAATAATTCATTTAGCTGAGCAGAAACTTGATGGAACTTTTGCTTCTTTATCAAAGGAAGATCAAATAAGAGAATTGGCATTAGAATTTAGGTCCTCTTCTAAAGATAATTCAGAAGATCTAGATTTCATTCTTACTGATATTATCGAAAATAAAGTATCAGAACTATATGGAGAAAAAGAATCTGATGCAATTTTTAATAGTCATCATCATTCGTGGAAAGGAAAAGATCCGGATCCTAAAGCTGTTAAGGCCACTCAGGATGCATTTAGGATAATTGATCCCAATTATGTGCCCCTTCAAATAGTAGCTAAGACTTTCCTTTCAGAAAAAATAAAAGATCTAAAAACTTCTACATTCAAAAGGAAAAAAAGTAATATCAATAATTTCATAGCATGGTTTGGGAACGCTGAAATCAAAGACATCACAAAGAAAAATGCAGGGGATTATGTAACTTATTTGAGGAAAAGTAAAAATCCAGCTCCTGCCACTCTCAGAAATATTATTTTCGATATTGGCTCATTATTCACTTGGGCTGAAGGTAGAGGATACATAAATACTAATCCTTTTCAAAAACTGAATTTACCCAATAATAAAAATTCCACTCAAACAAGGATTCCATGGAAAGATGAACATTTAATGTTGTTTCTTCAGTCAAAATATATAAACAGGAATGCATTCGTAGCAACAGTCGTGGCCATGTATTCAGGCATGAGGTTAGAAGAGATTTGTGTTATGCAAAATAAAAATATTGAAGATAAATGCTTTCATATAGAAAAAGGGAAAACGAAAGCCGCAGCTAGAGTCATTCCTGTGCATCCATTGCTTGAACCTCTTATAGAAAAATTAAAAGATTCTTCCAATGATGAATTTCTGATCAAAGGCATAAATAGTGGTGGTTATGACAACAAACGCTCATGGAATTTCCAGAAGAAGTTGGGGCGTCTTAGGGAAAAAATAGGTATTCCAAAGGGTATTAACTTTCATACTCTAAGAAATACATTTGCAACACACATGGAGAACCTAGGAATACCTAGGAACCACATCAGCCAACTCATGGGACATGAAGACAGCAATATGGCTCTAGATGTATATTCAAGTGGACTTGCTATAGAACGACTGGTTGAGTCTATTAATAAACTTACATATGGTAAAGAAATAGATTCTTACATAAAAGATACTTTGAAAAACTAAAAATCCAACCACATCACCTCCTGTGAGTAACTCCCACTAAACCTTCACAGTCAGACACCCTGCCAAAACCCTCATTCTTGTAAAATCTACCAAATTGTGAAACATGTCCGGTTCTCACAAACCCTTGTCACCTGCTAGGTACATTACGGACATGCTGTATTTGGCAGGTATTTTACATGCAAGAATACATTCAAATAGGTAAATTCTTCTTTGAATTGCCTTGAGGAGTTTAACTAATCCATGAGACACTTCCAAAACTATGAAATTCTTTGACACACAAACATTTGTGGATACTTCTGAATATTAGTTTATCTAAAATAAAGATTTAATTATGCCAAAAATTGCTTTAATTGGTGCAGGAAGCACTGTTTTCGCTAAACGCCTGATCGGTGACATTTTGCTCACTCCGGAGCTTGCCGAAGATGCACAAATTGCTCTTCATGATATTGATCCTGAAAGACTTGGTACTTCAGAGATTGTTACTAGAAGAATTGTGGAAAAACTTGGATTAAAGACTCTTGTTTTTGCATCCACAGATCGTCGTGAAATTTTGACGGGTGCTGATTACGTTATATTTATGATGCAGGTAGGTGGCTATAAACCTTCTACAATCATTGATTTTGAGATCCCAAAGAAATATGGATTACGTCAAACTATTGCAGATACTCTGGGGGTTGGAGGAATTATGCGAGCCCTAAGAACCATCCCCGTGATCAAGCAAATACTCGGGGATATGGAAGAACTTTGCCCGCAAGCAACTCTGCTCAATTATGTCAATCCAATGGTGATGCTATGTATGGCAATCAATCAAATAGCACCGGGAATCAATATGGTTGGACTTTGTCACAGTGTTCAGGGCACGGCAGAGCAACTGGCAAAGGATCTCAATGAAAATATTTCAGATATAGATTATTTTTGCGCAGGAATCAACCACATGTCTTTCTACCTGCGTTTTGAAAAAAAACTCAATGGGTTAAACGAAGATCTGTATCCTCGACTCAGAAAAATTGCTGAGAAAGGGGGTATGCCGGAAGACAACCGGGTGCGATACGAGATGCTTAAAAGACTGGGGTTTTTCGTCACTGAATCAAGTGAACACTTCTCGGAATACACTCCCTGGTTCATCAAAAGAGACCGTCCGGATCTGATCGATGAATTCAATATTCCGCTGGATGAATACATTACACGATGTGAAAAACAGATCTCCGAATGGGACGAACAGAAGGTCAAACTTGAAGACGAAAATCAGACTATGGAAGTTTGTCAAAGCCATGAATATGCAGCTTCGATCATCAACGGACTGGAGAATAATAGGGAGGTAACCATAAACGGCAATGTCGGCAATAATGATCTGATTGATAATCTACCAGGCAATATCAGTGTGGAGGTGCCTTGTCTCATCAATAGGAACGGCATCCAGCCCGTTAGGGTCGGGAATCTCCCTCCGCAACTAGCAGCATTGATGATGACAAACATTAACGTCCAGCAATTAACTGTCGAAGCAGCCTTATCAGGAAAAAAGGAACATGTCTATCATGCCGCGATGCTTGATCCACATACTGCAGCTGAACTGTCGGTGGATGAGATTTGGCATCTTGTTGACGATCTTTTGGAAGCTCATGGAGGAATGATTCCAAAATTAAATTGAGAAAACATCTTTATCGGATTCAAATTCGTTTGCAATTGTAAAAAAAAAGTTATATTCTGTTTTAGGTGGTGGGAATAACCTCATCACAGTATGTTGTTATGGAGATAAACCACTTGTACTGGATTGTTTTCATAGCGATATTTTTTTGCTAGATCTTAATCTAAAGGAGTAAAAAATGAAATATTTAGTCTTAATAGTTACCGCATTGCTGTTTGTCACGACAGCAATGGCAGGTACAATTAAAGTTACAAACAACAGTTCGAATCCAGATGTCCATAAGCTCTGGAAAGAGCGAATCATTCCGATGTTTGAAAAGGAAAATCCTGGCATCAAGGTTAAAATGACTATTTATGACCATGAAGCATACAAGACGGCGATCCGCAACTTTCTGCAGGCTGAGCCACCAGACGTTGTGAATTGGTTCTCAGGGAACAGGATGAAGTTCTTTGTAGAGCAGGGTCTCTTCGAGGACGTCAGCGATGTCTGGAACAAGCACGACCTTCATGCTAAATTGTCCTCGGCCCGCTCCACAGTTACTTTGGATGGCAAGCAGTGGGGAGTTCCAACGACCTACTACCAGTGGGGATTCTATTATCGCAAGGATATATTCGCAAAGTACGGACTTGGAGAACCAAGGAGTATGGGAGATCTGATGCACATTTCTGAAACCCTCAAGAAGAATGGAATAACTCCATTCACCATCGGCACAAAGTATCTCTGGACTGCTGCCGGATGGTTTGATTTTCTGAATTTGCGTGTCAATGGTTACGACTTCCACATGGCCCTTATGGATGGAAATATCTCATATGAAGACAAACGTCTTGATAAAGTCTTTGATATTTGGGGAGACCTGGCGCGTAAGGGGTATTACATTAAAAACCATGCATCTTATTCATGGCAGGAGGGTCAGGCACCTATGATCAACGGTGATGCAGCTATGTACCTCATGGGTAACTTCGTCGTGCCAGATCTTGTCAAAGCCGGGCTAGATGGTAAAATCGGATACTTTCAATTCCCAGTTATTGATGGTAGTGTCCGCACTTATGAGGATGCTCCGACTGATTCGATGCACATCCCTTCCCGTGCAAAAAATAAGACAGATGCAAAAAAATTCCTTGCATTCTTTGCAAGAGCTGATATTCAAGGAATAATTGCGGAGGCTGCTGGTATGTTGCCTGCCAATAATCAGTCTCCAACACCAACTGATGAGTTCTTGAAAATTGGTTTCAAGGTGCTCAGTGAGGCTGCTGGTTTAGCTCAGTTTTATGATCGTGATACCACTCCTGAAATGGCAAAGGAAGGCATGAAAGGATTTCAGGAATTTATGGTATTCCCAGATCGTGAAAAACAAATCCGCAAGCGTATTGAAAAAGTGCGTAAGCGTATTTTCAAGAAGTAATCTCTTAATTGGGCAGGAATCCCCTGCCCACCTTCCATGCAAGCAAATTATTGGGACCGGAACCAGCTTAAGTTCGCTCCGGTCTTTTTTCTGGCTCCCGCAATGCTTTTTTTTGCGGTGTATGTTCTCCATCCGATTTTCTCTAGCCTCTGGATCAGTTTTTTCGAGTGGGATGGCGTTGGGGAGATGATTTGGGTCGGAATTGGTAATTACGTTGAAATGTGGGATGACGACAGAGTTCATACTGCAATCTTGAACAACCTTTTATGGCTTGTTTTTTTTCTTCTGGCACCTCCTCTCAGTCTTGCTCTGGCGCTTTTTCTCAATCAGGACCTCTCTGAAATAAAATATGCAAAGTCGCTATTCTTTTTTCCGTTTGTCATCAGCCCAGTGGTAGTGGGGCTTATCTTTTCATGGTTTTACAATCCTAAATACGGCCTACTCGATTCCTTTCTTGAATTATTTGGACTCCAACCCCTGGCTTTGCTATCAGATGAGAATCTTGCTAATTTCGGCATCATCGCGGCCGCTATGTGGCCTCAGATTGCTTATTGCCTAATTTTATACCTAGCAGGACTAGCCGCCCTGAACAAAGAAATTATAGAGTCTGCAAGAATTGACGGAGCAAGCGGCTGGGCCATGTTCTGGAACATTATCCTTCCACAATTGAGGCCAGCTACATTCATCGCAGTAGTAGTTTCAGTGCTGGGCGCCTTACGTAGTTTTGACCTAGTCGCCATTATGACCCAGGGCGGTCCGTGGGGTAGTACAACCGTACTCGCCTATGAAATGGTAGAACAGGCAATTTTTAATTATAGAATGGGCTACGGAGCTGCTTTGGCAACCATTCTTTTTTTAATTCTTGATATTTATATCGCCTGGTTCCTGATAAGGGTCTGGTTAAACGAAAAGGGAAGACTTTGATATGTTCCCGGAATCCATACAAAAAGCCCCTTTTTTTGCTCGCGGAAGTTACCGTATAATTCTTTATGTGGTCCTGATTGTCTGGCTGCTCCCTCTTATTGGTGTTTTATTGACTTCCTTCCGTTCCCTGGCAGACATCAACTCTGGAAACTATTGGGGCTGGCCGACTGAATTTGCTTTGGTGGAAAACTATACCCAAGTTTTTACGGTGACCCCAATGCTTCAATATTTTTTTAACAGCCTGGTGATCACAATACCCTCGGTTGTGGGAACTTTGACATTGAGCTCTCTTGCCGGCTACTCTCTTGCCAAACATCGTTTCCGTGGCAATTTTCTAATCTTTGCCTTATTCATTGCCGGTAATTTTGTGCCTGCCCAAATACTGATGATACCTGTTCGAAATTTGACTTTAAATCTTGGAGTTTACGATACAAAAATGGGTCTCATCCTCTTTCACACGGCATTTCAAACAGGTTTCTGTACCTTTTTCCTTCGTGGATTTATTAAGGAAATACCTCACGAACTGGTGGAAAGCGCAAGAATCGAAGGGGCTTCAGAGTTCAGAGTATACTGGAACATTATTTTGCCACTTTTGCTTCCTGCATTAGCAGCCCTAGCTGTCCTGGAGTTCACTTTTATCTGGAATGATTATTTCTGGGCACTTGTCCTGGTTCAGGGAGATGAAGCACGCCCTATCACCCTGGGCATTCAGGCCCTCAGAGGAAGGTGGACGGCATCATGGCACCTCATTTCTGCTGGATCGATCGTGGCCGCACTCCCTCCGGTGATCATGTTTTTTATGCTACAGAAACATTTCATTGCCGGGCTGACAATGGGTGCAATCAAAGAATAATATTCAAATCTCACCACTTCTTATATGACAAACAAATATGATTCCCCTCATCGACGTCACAATCCTCTGAAGGGTGAGTGGGTGCTAGTTTCTCCGCACCGTATGACAAGGCCCTGGCAGGGACAGACTGAAACAGAGGTAAATAGAGAACTACCAGAATACGATTCCGGCTGCTACCTCTGTCCTGGAAACGAGAGAACTGGAGGAATACTTAATCCAGACTACAGTGGAACATTCGTCTTCACCAATGACTTCTCAGCCCTTCTTGAAGCGCCCCATAAACCTATTGATAAAGAAACAAAACATGCTGAACTTTTCCTTTCAAAGGAGGTTTCTGGAACCTGCAGGGTCATCTGCTTTTCTCCGAATCATCGACTATCACTTCCTGAAATGGAAACTTCAGAGATCCTTGAAGTCGTTAAGACTTGGATAGATCAAACTCTCGAACTTGGGGAAACCTATCGATGGGTGCAAATTTTTGAAAACAAAGGGGAGGCAATGGGCTGTTCTAATCCACATCCCCATGGTCAGGTATGGGCAACAAATGTACTTCCAACTGAAGCAGAAAAAGAACAGCAGAGCCAGAAACAATACTACGACGAACATGGAGAACCACTGCTCTACCATTACGCACAAAGTGAAATTGAATCGGGAAACCGAGTCATCGAGCAGAATTCTTCCTGGCTGGCAGTCCTACCCTATTGGGCCACTTGGCCTTTTGAAATGCTTCTTTTACCACTGAGAGCAACACAGCGCCTATCGGATCTCAAGCCAAAGGAGCAAGAGGATTTGTCTGAAATTCTAAAACTTATACTAACTCGATATGATAACCTTTTTCAGACATCCTTCCCCTATTCGATGGGCTGGCACAGTGCACCCCTGAAAGAACAATCGCCTTTTTGGCAGCTCCATGCTCATTTTTATCCCCCTCTTCTTCGCTCTGCAGAAGTAAAAAAATTCATGGTCGGCTACGAACTACTGGCTGAAGCACAGCGTGATCTAACCCCGGAAGAGGCCGCAGAAAGACTCCGTGAACAGGCTGTTTTGCACTACAATCAAACCTCATGACTCTCTGTCCAAATTTTCTCCATGCAGGACCGGACATCCCCTGGATGAATCCGGAATGCGTAGGAATCAACACTCTGCCCCCACGGACTCATCTTTACGGATACCCAAGTGAAACCAAGGCTCTTAATGCAGAACCTCTAGATTCACCTTGGCATCTCGGCCTGGACGGCAACTGGAGCTTTCGGCTTTATCAAAAACCGACTGACTTGGAGCAAGGAAGTATTCAACCTGATTGGAAAGATTCCGGATGGGACTGCATCAAGGTTCCTGGTAATTGGACGATGCAGGGGCATGACTTTCCGCACTACACAAACGTGCAGATGCCATTCCCTCACCAGCCACCCAAAGTTCCGGAAGAAAATCCTACGGGAGTTTACCGTACCCGTTTTGCACTTCCAGATTACTGGAAGGAACGTAGGACGGTGATCCACTTTGGCGGAGTAGAAAGCGCCTTCTTCCTGTTCTGTAACGGAAATCAAGTGGGATTCGGCAAGGATAGCCGTACCCCGGTGGAATTCGACCTGACCCCCTGGATTGTTGCAGGAGAAAACCAACTAACCGTGGTGGTGATACGCTGGTCAGACGGAAGTTTCTTGGAAGACCAGGACCACTGGTGGATGGCAGGCCTTCATCGGAGTGTTTACCTACGCTCCACGGCAATGACATATCTGGAAGACATGTTTCCGCGTGGAGAATTGAACCAGGGTCTGGACGCAGGAAGCCTTGAAGTGGAGGCAAGAGTGAGTTTTGCTGGAACAACGGAAGCAGGCTGGAAGGTGGGTATACAACTGATTGATCCTGACGGCAACCGGGTATTTTCATCCATGCCTCTTGAGGAAATACCACTTGCAGAACAGACAAGAATCAACCTTGGCCACTTGCTTCGTTTTTCTGAAAAAGTCGAAAAACCTCAACTTTGGACCAGTGAAATTCCAAACCTCTACACTCTGCTGCTCTGTCTTTTCGACCCTTTAGGAAATGAGACAGAATGGACATCATCTAAAGTTGGCTTCCGCCGGGTTGAAATCAAAAACCGGGAACTGCTCATCAATGGCCGGCCCGTTCTGATACAGGGAGTGAACCGCCATGAACACGATCCTCTTAACGGAAAAACTGTCAGCCGGAAATCGATGCTGGAGGACATCCGGCTGATGAAACAGCATAACTTCAACGCGGTGCGCTGTGCACATTACCCGAACGATCCACACTGGTACGAACTCTGTGATGAGTATGGGATTTATGTTGTAGATGAGGCTAACATAGAAACCCACCATTACTATGGCCGTCTCTGCAGGGAACCTCAATGGGCCAGTGCGTTCCTGGATCGTACAATACGCATGGTTGAGACCAACAAGAATCATCCCTGTATAATCATGTGGTCTCTTGGCAATGAGTCAGGATACGGACCCAACCATGCTGCCTGTGCGGGATGGATCCGGGAGCGTGACAGCAGTAGATTACTGCACTACGAGGGCGCACTACGTCCGGAATTCCAAGGGGACTGGCAGCCGGAAGCAGGTTTCAACAGGCTGGCCACTGACGTGGTTGCCCCCATGTATCCCGAAATCAATGATATGGTTGAATGGGTGCAGACTACGAAAGACGAAAGACCGCTGATCATGAGTGAGTATTCCCATGCAATGGGAAACAGCAACGGCAGCCTCTCAGACTACTGGGATGTAATCCGGGAGAATCATGGTCTTCAGGGTGGTTTCATCTGGGACTGGGTAGACCAGGGTCTAGATCCTGAGGGTAAAGGACAATGGAAATATGGTGGAGATTTTGGCGACGAACCGAATGATGCTAATTTCTGTATCAACGGACTGGTCTGGCCCGACCGGCAACCTCATCCTGCAATGCAGGAATTTAAAAAACTGGTCCAGCCTGTACATGCAGAAGCAATTGACCTTCAAAAAGGAAAGATAGAACTCTTGAACCGCATGAATTTTAAAGGGCTGGAAGACATTCGACTGGAATGGAAAATTGAAATAGACGGTAAAATGATTCAGGAAGGAACACTTGAAGCTCTTGAGGCAGGTCCCGGTCAAACGATGCTGGTAAAGCTGAATCTATCAGAACCTATGGTGCTCCCTGGACAGGAAGTATATCTGAATCTATGGTATTTACTCAATACTTCCTGTAAATGGGCGGATGCAGGACACGAATTGGGATGGGACCAGTTCAGAATCAGAGAATTTGAAAATAACTCAGATCAAGGTGTATTTTCATTTCAGGATCATCATTCGCCGGACGTATCAATATCCAAAACAGATATAAAGATCGAGTCAGATCAGGGCAGTCTTTCTTTTGACGCAAATTCTGGAAGATTGGAACATATCCGTTTTGGAGACCGGGATCTGTTGGCTTCTTCACCACAACTCAATGTATGGCGTGCGCCAACAGACAATGACGGAATAAAAGCCTGGAGCGGACAGGAAGAAAAGGATACGCTAAACTTAATTTCTGTAACGGCTCTCGGTCGCTGGATAAAAGCAGGCCTGAACCAGCTCAGAGTGACATACGAAAGATGCCGAGTTTCAGAGGGAGTTATACGGATGGATGATAGTACAATGAACAACCTAGAGCGTAGGGGCCTGGATGCTCTTGATCAAAACCTTGAGTTGGCACTGTTGCACCTTGAGGTTGAGCAGCACTACTCCTGTGGACCAGTCTCTGATGCCTTCGTTCACCATACCATCTGGCATGTCTTTCCAGATTTAACACTGTGGATGGAAAATAAAGTGATGGTTCATGAAGACCTAAACGACCTGCCGCGAATTGGAATATCCTTCCAACTTCAAGAAGGTTTTGAAGAGTTCGAATGGTTCGGTAACGGCCCTCATGAAAGCTACTGCGACAGATTGGCCGGAGTCCGAGTAGGACGTTTTCAGTCCAGTGTTAATGACCAGTACGTCCCTTACATCGTGCCTCAGGAACATGGAAACAAAACGGGACTCCGCTGGATGATGCTGAAGGACGGGAATCGTGCAGGGCTGCTCATTTCAAGCACCGGACTTTTCGAGGGTTCAGTCAGTCATTATCCTGATGAGGTCCTTTACTCTACTTCGCATGCATACGAACTCAAAGCTCACCCTTATACCTTCGTTTATCTTGATCATAGACAGAGGGGCCTTGGTACCGGAAGCTGTGGTCCAGATACTCTGGAACACTACCTTATTCCATCAGGAAGCTATCAATTCGATTACGTGCTTCGCTCCTTTGATCCAAGAAAAACTGATCCGGCTACTTTGCTTTCGATCAAGCAAATGAAATGAGGGCTCTGCCATAAGGAAAGGGAATGAAAGAATTCAGAATCTAGAATAGTAAGAATTCCTCAGCAGAAAATGCTGAAGCTCCGTCAGAGGGGCTGCAAACATAGAGATGGGCTTTTCTATTTGAAGCTTGGGCATAATCTTTGAGTAATTGTTCAACAAAAGCGTCGATGCTTTTGGTATTGACCAAGGCCACTGCACAGCCGCCAAACCCAGCGCCAGTCATCCGGGCCCCATAACAGCCTGGAGCTTTGCGGGCGCATTCAGCAATGAGGTCTAGGGCTTCACTGGAGACTTCAAAATCATCGCGCAAACTAATGTGACTGGCAATCATCAGTTCTCCAACACGATCCAGATTTCCCAATCGTAAAGCCTCGGCACAATCAAGTACCCTTCCGTTTTCTCTAATTACATGACGCGCCCTCCTGAACTCAAGAGGATCAAGCTTCGCTTTTGATCTTTCCAACTGTTCGATTGAAACGTCTCTGAGAGCCTTGACTCCAAAGTAACTGGCTACGGACTCACACTGGCTCCTGCGTTCGTTATACGCAGAATCGACCAACCCGCGTCGAGTATCAGTATCCAGAATCACCACTCTGACAGCTTCAGGCAAAGGCACAGGAATGGTCTTAAGGCTACGGCAATCGAGTAACAATACATGCCCCGCCAACCCCGAAGCAGAAATCATCTGGTCCATTATGCCGCAATTCATACCGACCCATTCATTTTCGGCTAATTGACAGATGCTGGCCATCTGGCTTGGATTCCAGTTCCAGTGTCCCACTGTTCCAAATGCTCTTGTAAGGGCCAGTTCTAGGGCAGCCGATGAAGAAAGTCCTGCCCCAATAGGAACATTTCCGGCCATCACGCCCTTCCAGCCAAAAAGCTCCAAATTGGAATGTTTATAAATGTTAATTAACCCTTTTAAGTATTCTGGCCAGCCTTCGCCCTTTGTCAAAGCACGATCAAGTGGCACACGAATGCTTTGATCAAAATCTAGTGAATGTAAACGAACTTCTGGCTTTGGAATGACTGATAAGGCGATCCAGACTGCCCGGTCTATGGCAAGAGGTAGGACGTAGCCGTCGTTGTAATCTGTATGTTCTCCTATCAGGTTTACCCGCCCTGGAGCCTGAACCAGATATTCAGGAGCACTACCATATTCCTCTTCAAAAATCTTAAGAACACGCTCTCTTGGTGAGGAATGAACCATAATTAAAACTCAGACTTTTAAATTTCATCAGAAATTATTTTGTATAATTATTAATGTTCTTTTTTCTTTAGTAAAGAGTTATCGTCAAAAGTGGTGTTTGAGTTAATCTAGTCAAGCGGCCATCCGGATGGCCACTAATCCAACCCCATCATCTCCTGTGAGTAACTCCCACTAATTCTTCACAGTCAGACACCCTCCACAACTTTCCCATTTCTTGTAAAACAAACCGATTAATGAGGTATTTTGGGTTCTTCTAGTCAACCAAATGAGCTCCATGAAACACATACTCATTCACCTTTTTCTTAGTTATAAAATATCTCTGTTAATGACACTATACCGCTGCTGACAGCAGTATTATTTTATAAGTATTCCTTTTCATATTTAGCCTTTAGTATGCTTTAAATAGCGACATATGGGTCCTATGAGCCATTATAATTAAGAAATCTATCCTAAGTAATTAAATTTTGTAACAAGTACTGATAATAGTGGAATCTTCTGATTTAATTTAAGAACATTTTGGCTAAATACTTCCTCTAGCTCCCTCCCTCTCTCTGTCTGTTTTTCCCATCAATTGTTATTTAAAAAAGTAATCCTAACCATACAAATCAATTATGGACATTTACGGATCAAGAACCATTCCTGAGTACATACGAAATAATTGGTATAACGGATACTCAGTTTGGTTAAACTTAAGTGAAACCTTTTAAACATCAGTTTAAATAACAATACTTCCTATTAAAGATCTTTACCAAAATCCACCTCAGTACTCCATTGGCCAGTTCAAAATTTTCTTTAATTTGTTCCTGACCATCTATCTATATCGTTAACAATAAAAACAATTATGAAGAACTACCAATACTTTGGTCATGTAAACCAAAGTTCAACAGTAGTAGGTTTTAGAGTTTCTGATTTAGAACTCAAGAAACTCAGCGAAACAAAGGATACACTAGTTAAACTTGGGATCAAAGGGACGACCTCTGATACTCTCAGAGTCATCTTGAATTCCTTTAATCTCGAATCATGGAAACAGCAAACACAACAATTGATTGCAAAAACTTAGGATTAACATTTGAAATGCAAGTAAACACAAAAAACATTAGAAACAAAAGTAGATCAAAAAAGGAATGTGGTTCCAAACATCGTCTACCTTTTACACCAAAGAAAGTTCTGAAGAATGAAGGTCCGAAAATAAAAGAGCATCTTCATGTATCACTTTGGTCGGACATGGAGAATAAGGTTTATCCTAAGAGAACTGTTCTTGTCTCCAATCTTCTTCATGATCGTGAGGCAGTGATGTTATATTCTCCAACTGGTGTTGGAAAGACATGGCTCTCACTTGCAATTGCATTGATAGCTGCTGGAGGTGGGAAACTCGAGTTATTGGATTGGGTAAATGAGGATCCGCAACCTGTCTTCTACTTAGACGGAGAGATGCTTGAAGAAGACATTCATGAAAGGATCAAGCTTTTGATTCCATCTTTAGATTTGGATGAAGAAGAATTAAGGAAAAACTTTAGGTTTATTTCTAGAGTTTCACAGCCCGATGAGGTTGAGGAATTTCTTAGTCTTGAACTAGAGAAAAACCAATGGGAACTTCTTAATTGGGTAAGAGATAACACAGAAAAGGGAAGTCATCCTATTGTTGTTCTAGATAACCTGAGTAATCTAGTTGAACTTGGCGATGATAACTCAGCTGGACAAATGCAAAACTTTAACATGATGGTTACAAAGGCTAGAAAGACTGGGTGCTCCATGGTCATTGTTCATCATACTGGAAAGAACCTTGGGATTGGTCCTGATGGTATTCCAACATGGCGAGGAAGCTATGATATGGCTACAAGACTTGACAAAACTATATGCCTATTACCATGTCAGTCTTCACTTGATGGTTATGTGACATTTCAAGTGCTAGAAGGAAAGTCAAGAAAAGGTCAAAGGATCAGTTTGTCCATTCAGTTCAATCCAATGGATAAAAAGTGGGAGTTGTTTGATGAATCTAGTACTGAGGCTAGACATACGCTAGTTAAAGACCTGTTGAAGAGAGGTTATATAGCAAAGTATGAGGACTTGAAAGATGTTCTGCAGAGGTCAGCAAGTTCAGCAGAAAGATACATAAAGCAAGCAATTGAATGTGGTTTCTTTGAAGAAACTGATTGGAAAAAATGGAAACAAGAGGCAAAGTCTGGACGATTAAGCAGAGAAGAGAGAATCGAAATGGGTAAAAGGTTTCTTGAGAATAACTATATTGTAATAGTTAATGAATCTGGAAGAGGAGGCAGATATGTTCTTGAAATTAATCCATTTGGAGAACAAGATAGTCCTGACTTTTAGCACACCGTATAGGTTCTCCGTTGGAACCAACGGTTCATAAACATTTTTCATCACTACACTATTTTTCTATATGGTGACTTTTTTTGGGCGCTTCTGGTAGAGTGTTGGGAATAATTGGCTAAAAAAATCTGAGAGCCTTTTATATATAGCGGCTACGGATCTTACCCCCCTTGAGTTTCTTTTTTAGACTGTGAATAAAACTAAATAGACTACTAATGAGGTGGTTTTCGTGTGGGAACTAAAGGGCCTGGTAGTGGTAGAAGATTATTTGATTTAATATATAGTTAATCATTATATAACTAAC
>Ga0208748_1000817_pt1 | contig 15332 bp, 16 predicted proteins | sample Knorr_S7_td_Bott_FD_185599 | JGI IMG/M metagenome (GOLD analysis project Ga0208748, IMG submission 185599) | Marine microbial communities from Southern Atlantic Ocean transect - Knorr_S7_td_Bottom_ad_4513_LV_A (SPAdes) (version 2) | ecosystem: Environmental > Aquatic > Marine > Oceanic | place... | reverse complement strand
GATTCTTTGTTTTTCCGTTTCTCTGCGTTCCGCCAGTGTGGCAAACGCAGTCTGATAAAACATGAGTAAAGGCGGATGGCTTGATTGAGATGCAGGAGCTCTGAGGGGTGGGGGGGAGCTCACTGGCACCTCTTATCAATACACAAAGTAGTTAGAAGCATTTATGCCTAGAAGCTTCCTCAGATGGCGCCACCAGTCAGACACCCTCCAAGTGAAACCCCCAATTCTTGTAAAATCCAACTAAACACTAAGAAAATAAAACAATTGACAAGGGGCTACTTTATTTCTATAGTTTCAGCCAACATCTTTAAGGAAAATAAAGGGAATACATGGCAAAGAGTTACTACAAGACGATTCAGGGTGTCCGCTATGACAGAGCCCTATTGGAAGCAGCGGAAGAGCGGATTTACGGTCAGGGAGACGGTCGCATTTTCGAGAAGGATGCAGAAGAAATTGTCGAGTTGTCCAAGGACGGCGGGCGGATCACGGAAACGGAACTCCAAACATAAGATACAAACTTCAAAAATTTTTAAAATGATCCCTCTAATCGGTTATGTGAATAAGTTATCTGCACGTCCCGGTGATACATTGGAATTCAAAGTCAGCTCAACATTTAACGTTCCATTTCAAGCAAGCCTTGTTCGCATTCGCTGCTCTGATCCCAACCCGGCAGGACCAGGCATTCGTGAGAAAAGCGTTGATGCATCTTTCACTGGCCAATATCCATCACGCATCCAGAATATCCACCTTGGTTCTTATGGGATTGTTGATTCTGCCCGACCCCTTGAAGACTTGAATAGCTTTACAATGTCTACCACAATTTGGCCTACAACGCCAAAGAAAGGGCGTCAGGCAATTATAGCCTGGGGTGATCAGAAAAGAAGTGGCGGTGTACTCGGAATAAAAAAGGACGGGCTACTGTTTGGTGAGATCGGAAAAACTAATATCAACCACTCAAAACCTCTAAATAGCAGGCACTGGTATACTGTCTGGATGGCATATGATGCTGCAGAGCAAACTTTGTCTATAGGCTGTCTGCCTCTTTCAGCCAAACACACAGAGCCGACTACCATAATCGAAACAATAAATCTCGATATGCCACCAGATAGGATGTCTTCTCCGCTGCTCTTCGGCGCAGAACAAAGAGATTGTATATGTTCCCATTTCAATGGCAAGATAGAACGTCCCAGGATCCATAACTTTGCTCTAGGGGCGGAGAATTTTCCTATTGTCAGAAATGAGAAATGTTTTGCCGACTGGGATTTTGCGAAAGAAATGTCGTCGACGAGACTGATTGATAACGGCTCTCACGAACTCAACGGACGACTAGTCAATTTGCCAGCCCGTGCAATGACCGGGTCAAATTGGACAGCGAAAGAGATGTGTTGGCGGCATGCACCTGAGCAGTATGGGGCCATCCACTTTCATGATGATGACTTACACGATTGTGACTGGCAAACTGATTTTATCTTTCTTGTTCCGGATGATCTCGCCTCCGGATTATATGGTGCTAAGTTAAAGTGTAGGGATCGAGAAGATATCATTCCTTTTGTGATTTGTCCGCCAAAGGGCAAGAACACAGCGGATCTGTGTCTTGTCATTCCTACATTCACCTACGTTATTTATGCAAACCACGCGAGACCTGAATTTGGTGATCCTTGGAGAAAAAGGGCAAAGGACTGGGATGCCTATCCATGGAACCCCGGTGATCACCCAGAATACGGACTCTCAACCTATAATTTCCACACTGATGGAAGCGGAATCTGTCACTCCTCTGCCCTCCGCCCAATTTTGACAATGCGGCCTGGTTATTTCACTATTGTGGATCATAATGGCTCTGGCCTTAGGCATTTACAGGCCGACACTCATCTAATTGATTGGTTGGAGGAACAGGAATTCTCTTATGACCTTATATCGGATCAAGAGGTGCATGAAGAAGGTCGGCTTGTTCTCGAACCCTATCGCACTGTGCTGACAGCAACTCACCCAGAATATCACACAAATAAGACTCTGGATGCAATTGAGGCATACCGAGACGGGGGTGGCCGGTTTGTATATTTGGGAGGCAACGGTTTTTACTGGAAAGTGGCAATGCATCTAGAAGAAAAGAGTGTCATCGAAATTCGTCGAGGAGAAGGTGGTATCCGTGCCTGGGCAGCTGAACCGGGAGAATATTATAATGCATTTGACGGTGAATATGGTGGGCTTTGGCGACGTAATGGTCGTCCGCCTCAGCAAATCGCTGGAGTCGGTTTTTCAGCGCAGGGAACTTTTTTCGGATCCTATTACCAGCGCCTAGAGGCTTCCTTTGAATCGCGATTTTCTTGGGCTTTTAAAGGCATTGACGATAAGAGACTTGGTGATTTTGGACTTTCTGGCGGTGGCGCTGCAGGATACGAATTGGACCGTGCAGATGTTCGATTAGGCACTCCAGAAAATGCAGTCGTCTTAGCAAGTTCAGAAGGCCACAGTCGTGATTATACTGGGGATGAAGAGGACTTTTTCGTTCTAGTACCAGAAGAACAATTGACGCATATGGGTACTTGGCCAGGTGATTCCATCAAAAACCTAATCCGCGCTGATATGGTTTTTTACCAAACTGCTAACGGTGGTGCGGTCTTTTCCGTCGGTTCAATCACGTTCTGTGGGAGCTTGCCTTGCAATGATTACAACAACAATATTTCAAAGTTGCTTCGCAATGTAATTGAACGTTTTCTTGATCCTAATCCTGATTTTGGAAAAGAGGTATATTAATTCTTGACGATGGGTTGCTCTGGAACAGAGTCAGACAACCCTCAACTGACACGTACGCACTAGGCAAATTATTAGGTGTCCATATAGGTGTCTATCAGCCCTGAAATTCAGCTCAAAAGTAAAGCCTTATATATGGCCTGCAAGAGGTAAAATTTTGTGCCAATTTTGTGCCATTAGCTTACAAAAACAGGCCATATTAGGGGATATGTGGCAATAGTAATGAGCTATCATCTTACTGATATTATTATCCTTGTTTGTTGCAGTCTTTCCCTGAATACCTACTATCAAAGTTTGCGGTACTGAGGGTCGCAGGTTCGACTCCTGCCCGCGCCAGAAATAGCAATGACTTATAACATTTTTCACTTTATAATTTTTTAAATTCCGCCACTTTTGTGCCATTGAGTTTAAAAAATGGTACTAAAGTTCTTCGATTATCAATAGCTGTTGCCGAAATGGGTCGACCCAATCGACTGAAGTTGGAGGTACCGCACCGACCTAGGTGTTGCATGCTGAGTATGAAAATCTAGGTACAAACTTGACCAAACTGAATGCAAAAAAGCAAACAATTAAGAGTTTTCATGAGTTTTCCTTCCCAGTGTAGTTGATCATGTTGTAATTGACATTGATTGTCCCTGACAAACATATTCAAAAAATTTTCTTCCTTTGCTAAGTTAAATGATGGAATTGTCATTGACAGTGTTCCTCCTTACAATCCCACCTGTTTTTTGCAATTGGCACAGTCACGATCAGATTCCGTCCAATCCAGGGAATGTGAGATGATTAATTGTTCAGGGAGGAGCCCTTTGGGTTTGGTCAGTAGAGTTAAAACTATGATGAGACCAATCATGATGAACTGAATGGTGCCTACATAAAGCTGCGCCTCGACTGGCGCAAATTTGGTTAAGGCCCAACCGCTCCCTACCCAGCCAGCCCAAACGACAAGCGTTCCGAGTACCGCGCCCCTATTATTGCCACTACCGCCCACAATCAGCATTGACCAAATCTGGAATGTGAGAATGGGTAAAATGTCCTGGGGACTGATAAAGGCATAGAATGTGGCGTAAAGGGCACCCGAGAGCCCCATAATCATCGATCCTAAAATGAATGCCTGGTGCCGCACCCGAGCAGGCGATTTGCCCAGCGATTGGGCGGCCACTTCATCCTCACGGATGGCCCGTAACAAACGTCCGTAAGGTGAGCGAGCAATACTCTCTAGGATATTGTAGACGATGATCAGGACGACAAGCACAAATATCAAGTAAGCCAAATTGAACCAAAATGGATCATTAATGGCGGATTCGAAAGGGCGTTCGAACCCTCTTAATCCTTTTGCTCCTCCCGTAATGGGTCCAGCATTGCGGGCAAAGTTTTCTACCGCAATCGCCACGCCAAACGTCGCGATTGCTAAATAATCGTGACGCAGACGTGTGGTGATGAGACCCACGATCAAAGCCAACAATCCTGCCAACAACACCGCTCCCGCCACAGCAAACGGATAAGGCAAACCCAACCCAATCAGTTGGCCTGCCTTATTGGATCCACCGAACAAAATGACGCCGTAGGCACCCGCTCCAAAAAAGGCAGACACACCGCCGTTGAACAGACCCGTGTAACCCCATTGCAGATTCAGACCTAAAACGGCGATAGCCAGAACGAAGCCAATCGTTAGGAAAAATACGAGATAAGAGATGATGCCAATCATTTGTTCTCTCCAAATAAACCCATCGGTCGAATTGAAAGGATAATCAGAATAATCAGGAAAGGCACTGCCGGTTTGTAGCCAGATGGCAGGATGAGCAGTGCCATGTTAGACGCTAAACCGACCAAAAACCCCCCTGCCACCGCACCGTAAATGCTGCCAATCCCCCCGACGATGACAGCGGCAAACAAGGAGAGGACCAGATCTTTCCCCATCAAGAAACTCACCTGGTTATTGAGGCCATAAAACACGCCTGCCACAGCGGCAAGTCCCCCGCCAATGAGCCATATTAGCCGAATCATATGTGCCAGACGGACGCCGTTGACCTGCGCCAAAGTTGGATTTTCGGAGACGGCTTTCAAGGCGTAACCAAAAGTGGTGCGCGAAAGGACAAAATGGAAGATTAACATGATCACGAGCGCCATCCCCAAAACGAAGACTTGGTCTAACTTAATGAGGAGCAACGGATCCGTGCTCACTCTCACCGCGAAGACAATCTCTTCATTGTAAAGTTTTGATTTGAGACCGAAAACCAGACTTATCAGATTCCTCACAATCAGGGCAACCCCAAAAGAGGCAAACACCATTGAGAGGGGACCGGCCGAGTCGCGAAGTCGGCGAAAGACGAGCCAGTCGATGATGATCGCCGAAACGCCGGTCACCCCCATTGAGATCACAATCGCAAGAATGAGAGAGAAGGTGAGGCTGAGACCACCAATTGTTTGTGATAAGCCTGGTACCATCAATTCAAGCAACTTGTCAAAAACAAGCGCTACGTAGGCACCCAGGGATAACAGTTCGGCATGAGAAAAATTGGCAAAACGCAACATATGCATCACCATGGTGAGCCCGATAGCTCCCAGGGAAAGGATAGAACCGACAAGGATGCCGTCAAACAGATTCTGGATCATGATGTTTTGAGCCTCCTGCCCCCTAGATAGATTTCTGCGACGACTTGGCCATCCATCAGTTCCTGAGGAGAACCATCTATTTGATTTCGGCCCTCTGCCAAAATATAGGCTCGGTCCGAGATGCGCAGTGCCGCCTTCACGTTTTGTTCAATAAGCATCACAGAAACACCTTTCTCAGCGATGTCTTGAACGAGTGCCAATATCTCTTCGGCCACCATAGGTGCAAGTCCAGCCGTGGGTTCATCCATCAGGATCAGTGTAGGTTCGGCCACCAGTGCCATCGCAATCGCCAGCATCTGTCGTTGCCCTCCCGATAACCTTCCCGCTTTCTCCGATTGCTTGTCACGCAGGGGTACAAACAACGTAAACATCCTCTCGATCAGATCATCAGGAGGGCCATCGCCCCGCTTTGCGGCAAGAAGGAGATTCTGCCGAATGGTCAGGGTTTTAAAGATGTTGTCTCTTTGCGGGACATAAGCAATTCCAAAAATAGCCATCTCATCAGGCCGGATCCCAACCAGGTTTCGGGTGCCGAGCATGATCGTCCCCGCTTCTACAATCACCAGTCCCGCAATGGCCTTGATCAGAGTTGACTTGCCAGCACCATTGGGACCGATCACTGCGACGATTTTCCCCTTGTCCAAACGCATGTTGACCTCGTGCAGGATAGGCAGGCCTGGGACATAACCCGCTGTCAATGACTGCACCTGGAGGACAGTCTCACTCATAAGTCATCTCTCCCAGATAGGCGTTCATCAGCTGTGGATCAGCGCGCGCGGCCTCCCCATTGCCCTCAAATACCACATGCCCGGAGACCATCGCGATGATGGGGTCGCAGTGACGCATGATGAAGTCCATATCGTGTTCGATAATAAAGAAGGTATGTCCACGGGCATTGAGATCCTTAATCTTCTCCACCAGCACTTCTGTTAGAGCTGGGCTGATTCCGGCAGCAGGTTCATCCAGCAGAATGACTTTGGGATCTCCCATCAGCACACGGGCCAACTCCAGAAGTTTCATTTGGCCACCGGACAGTTTGCCGGCTGGGTCATTAGCAACCGTACCCAGGGTAGTAAAGGTGAGGATATCCATCGCTTTTGCCCGGATCTCGCGCTCCTGACGCTTTACCTTCTTCATCCTGAAGAACGGACCAAAGAGACTCTCGCCTACCTGTCCCGTTGGGGCAAGCATCAGATTTTCAAGCACGGTCATCTGAGGGAACGGTCTTGGGATCTGAAAAGTGTGTGCCAGCCCTTGGCCAAAAAGCACGTCTGGTTGCGATTTTGTGATGCGTACCCCATCAAAATGGATTTCACCGCTTGTGGGATGAATGACACCTGTTAACGTGTTGAACAGCGTTGATTTGCCCGCACCATTTGGACCAATGAGACCAGTGATTGTTCCTTTGGCCACCGACAAAGACACATTGTCGACGGCCTTAAGCAAACCGAATGAGGTTGTCAGATTTTGTGTTTCAATCATCGCTGCCTTCAATACCAAATCAAGCGTTGAGATTATATTTCATGATGCTACCATGCCGTCCTGTCCGATCACTCTCCAATCCGTAAACATGTCCAGAAGGACCATAACGCTGGGCAAGAACCGCCCCTAGCACGGCATGGTCATTGGGATCAAGACAGTGTTGGAATACCGAGAGAGTCTGAGGAAGGTGATGAGCGTAACGTGCACCGACGATCACTGCGCCGACTTGCGGCTGATCAAGCACATATCGTGTTGCGACAGCACTCATATAGACACCATGTTTATCAGCAATGGCTTTGATTGTTGTAAGAAGGGTTTGGAATAAATCCCAACTACCGAACTCATCAATGATCAATCGGTATTTGATTAGCGATCTGTTTTCAAACTTGAAGCCAGGGTCTGGTTGATCAAGCCAGTGCTCAGTGAGAAATCCACCCGCCAATGATCCGTAACAAAGCAGTTTGATTCCATTTTCAGCGCACCATCTTGCCAGCCCATTGGCTGGACGTTGGTCGAGCAAAGAATACTGCACCTGGGTCGACACAATATCGAGACCCACGTCTACAAAAGAGGCCGTTTCCTTCACATCCCAGTTAGTAACCCCCAGGTGGCGAATTTTCCCTTTTTCGCAGAGCCTTGTGAGACTCTCCAAAGTCTCATACGGATGTCCAATCGATAAATTCCACCAATAGAATTGTACGAGATGAAGCTGGTCGAGCCGCAGTCTTTTTAATGAGCGGTCTATAATGGTCTCAATATCGGAAACACCAGTGTTGGGAAGGCTATTCAAATCTGGCACAAGCTTCGTGTGGACGATGATTTTGTCGGCACACTCAGACCCGCGGTCACGACGCAGTGTTTCGATGAATGTTCCAATCATCTCTTCAACGCCTGTATAGATATCTGCGCAGTCAAATGTTCTGATTCCAGCATCAAAAAAATAAGTCATGTCAGCAATGGCCTGTGCACGGTCTACCGAACCGTGTCCACCAGCAAGCTGCCAGCCTCCCTTAATGACTCGTGAGATCTGGTGATCTGGCCTCAATTGGCAAATTTCAACACTCAGTCTACACCTCCGTTCGAATCAGTTGAACTATCTTTCGCCCAATAAGGCACGTCGCGTTGGTCTGGCAAACCAGTTGTCTCAGCATGCGAGAATGACCGCCGACCCGTCCGTGTGACTCTGAATCGCCCACCACAATGAGGATCAGGACAGGCGACTTCTGCATCGGTCGTCATCCAATCGTTAGGATCGGTATCGCGTTGCTTGGCCGGGAGCAGTGGTAAAATAGAAGCAAGCAAGTAAATTGGAAAACGCTGATCAGCACTAAACACTAAGTTTTCTCCTTCTACAAGAAAATATTCTCCAACCTGATGGTTGCATACCATCGGCTGATCACTACCAATAACCTCGACCTTCAAATCATAAAGCCAAAAGATGTCTTTGTCCATCTTGTTCCACTAACTCATTGGAATAAGGTTGATCGCTCTTCTCAGCATCGTGTATTTCAGATGGATTCGAGGAGAGGGGGTTTATTGTCCAATACTCCAAGTAAAATTTTGGATATTTGAAATTTAATTTCAAATCTAGTATGAAGCGTGTGGATCTTTCAGTAAAATGATGCTTTCAGTGTGTTTTTTTGTCAAGATATTTTACCGTAAATAGTTTTCTATTCTTTACAATAGCAATATTTCATAAGATTATTCAATTATTTTTTGACTTTCCTGCTAATGAATGACTCCTTTTTTACCTGGAGGTTTTTCAATCTGCAAGAAATTGCTAAATATTGAAATTCAGTAGTTTTATCAATCATTATATGCAATGCTCAAGTGGTGTGTCTCGTGCAGAGTACGTTTCGCCATGGCCAGGAAAATTTCGAAAATTTAAGAACCAAATTTGTTCAACTTTACCATTAGATTAAGTGATATGAGTACCACAATAGAACGTTGCGAATTGGCACCAGGTTTTAGTATTTCCCGTATCTTGACAGGATTATGGCAGCTTGGTGATATGGAACGAGACAACCATCTTCTGGATTATGAAGCAACAGCTGCTGCTATGTCACCTTACGTCGATGCAGGGTTGACAACATTTGACATGGCCGATCATTACGGATCAGCAGAGGAGATTGTTGGCCTGTTTCGACAGCAGCATGGTTCCAATAGTACAGTGCAGTTGCTGACAAAATGGGTACCCAAGCCTGGAATTGGAACTCAAGAAGACGTACTAACCGCCGTCAAACGATCGTTGGACCGAATGCAGATCGACCAACTTGATTTGTTACAGTTCCATGCTTGGAATTATGCGGATCCAAACTGGTTGGATTGCCTCTTTTGGCTGCAGGAACTCCAAGAAGAAGGGCTCATCCGCCATCTGGGTCTGACCAATTTCGATACTGCTCACCTGCGAATCGTTGTACACAGTGGTATTGAGGTTGTGTCCAATCAAGTGTGTTTTTCCCTCCTCGACCAACGTCCCAGTGGTGGAATGACTGAGTTGTGTCTGGAGTCCGGAATCAAGCTGCTAGTCTATGGAACCGTCGCAGGGGGATTCCTTACAGAGCACTGGATCAACAAACCGGAACCAGACTGGAAAGATTTAGAAACGTGGTCCCAACAGAAATATAGGCGATTCATCAACGAAGCAGGAGGCTGGGAGTTATTCCAGAATCTCTTAAATACCTTAGCCAACGTAGCTCAGAGGCACGAGGTATCTATTGCCAATGTCGCATGTCGTTATATACTTGAGCAGCCAGCCGTTGGCGGAATCATTATCGGTGCCCGGCTCGGGAGAAGTGTGCATCTCCATGACAACCTTCGTTTATTCCAGTTCTCACTCGACGAGGCGAGCAAGTCTGATATTGGTAATGTTCTGACAAAGCTGCAACCTATCCCCGGAGATTGTGGTGACGAATATCGAAAGCCGCCTTTCCTGACGGCAACCGGAGATCTCAGTCATCACGTTAACATGATCCCTCCTCCTTATATAGTTGAGCCAGGGACAGATGGCCGGAGCAGAATATTGAGTGGTACCGTCTGGGAGGAGTTTGCCGGTTACTGCCGAGCTGTCAGACGAGGTGATCAAATTTGGATTTCGGGAACCACTGCCACGCACGGTAATCGATTAATAGGAGGAGAAGATCCCGCCGCTCAGTTGCACTTCGTCATTGACAAAATCGAAGGAGTGCTACATTCTTTTGGTGGAAAGTTAGAGGATGTCGTACGCACCCGCGTTTTTATCCAAAACTTGTCTGACTGGGAACCCCTGGCCCGTGCACTTGGAGAACGATTTCATAAAATACTACCAGCGAACACCTTGGTTCAGGCATCGCTGGTTGGCAACGAGCATCTAGTAGAGATAGATGTAGATGCAATTTTGGAATAGACCCAATCAGTCCAGGTCGATTTATTAAATCGGCCTGGTCATTTTATATGACATCTACCGACTTTACTTATTGAGTGAATCAATGAATTCGTTTATTTCATCAATCGTGTAGTAATCAATTTCCTCGAATCCTTTTTCAGAAAAATTCCAACTCATACCTGGGGCTGAGACATCACCATACTGGTCAAATCTCACTGCGCCAGTCCCCCCCTGATATCGGATGGTTTTCCCCTGGGCTAAGAGTGCACTGGCTTGTTTTATACCAGCTTCGTTGGGAAAGATAGGGGTACCATTGGGATCAGTCACTTTGGATACCGAACGCGCAATGACGTCTCCAGACAGAGTAGGCGCAGCTTCCATGGCCAACAATGCGATCATGACTGCATCGAAGATGTTGGGCAAACCAGGACCTGACGGCTCTTTATTGAAAGCATTCTTGTAGAGAGCAGTAAAGGAGTCAGCGGATGCAGTCCTGGGGGGAGCGGAATCGTGGCCAACCATCTTGCCTAAATATTTGATTCCGACACTGTCACGAAACTCTTCGGACTTGAGAGAGTTGGCTACAACCATATTTTGTGTTCCTCCCAAAGAGATCCATTCCCGTACTGTAGAGATCCCTTCCTTAGGATATAGCGCCAAATAAATAGCTTCCGGATTACTTTTAAGCGCTTCGACCACCTCAGCCCGATAGGACGGCTGACCATCGTTGATGGCTATTGAAGCCGTGACCGTAATCCCTAATGCTTCAAGATCCTCTTGAACCAATCGACCAACATCTTGCCCCCAATCGTCGTTCTTGTAGAAGATAGCGATGTTTTGATAGCCTTTTCCATGGATGATCTTGGCAGCAACTGCAGCATGATTACGTGTTGTCGTAAACGTCCTAAACCAAAGACCTTTTGTCTTACCATCTTTTGCGAGATCGGTGAAAACGGTCGATGATGAGCAGCAAGAAATTTGCATGACTTTGGATGGAACCGAAACAGATGTGAGGATTGGCATTGATACACCACTGGAAACCGCTCCAATCAAAACTGGGACTTTCTCCAGATCTACCAGTGCTTTGGCAGCATCAACACCCACTTTCGGATCGACCTGGGTATCCCGCATAATGAGGTCAACTTTGCACCCTTTGACGCCACCGGCTTTGTTATAGATATCCACTGCCATTTGGGCTGTAGCCGCAATGGGTCGTCCCCAATCGACCGAAGTTGGAAGCACCGCACCAACCTTGGTGGTGCATGCTGAATACGACGAGCTTGGTGCAAATGCGACCAAACTGATTGCCGTTAAGCCAAAAATAAGAGTTTTCATAAGATTCCTTTCTTAGTTAAGTTGATCAAATTGTGAATGACATTGATTATACAAGAAAAACATTTTCATAAGTTTTTTCCCGCCTTTGCTAAGTTGATTGACAGAATTGTTACAGAATATGTTCCCACTTACAACCCCCCCCTGTTTTTCGTAATTGACTCAGTCACGATCTGACTTCGTCCAATCCAGGGAATGAAATTAGTTTATAAGATCAGTACGTGTTTATCCCGGTTTTCTGGTAACGGGGACCATTCTAACACTCCTTTAATCTATGTACAACATTGAAGACATAAAATAGAAATGCTGCCCTGTTATAAACCCCTCTCCGCAACTGCCTCTATAGAGATGTGCTCTCTCATCTGTATCTACTTTAGGAGGAATTTCTTATCTCTTCGGCAAAGGACGCAAAATTATGGTATTTGATTTCATACGAATCATATTTTCAGTTATCAGGCTAAATTGGGAATAATAAATCAAGTTGGATTCTCCAGTGAGAACATATTTCATCCTAACAACCGTGCCATAAAAAATCAATCCATAGCTGATTAAACAACAGAGTAAAAGGAAAATCAAAAAGAGTCAAGAAGAAATTTCAGGGCTTCAACGGCCTTTTGTGGGGCAGTCATGGGTTGAATCTCCCTTAGATTGGGATTATCGGGCGTCCTTCCAGCCAAACCCAGCGGGGGAAGGTACTCCACCGTTGCTGAACCCACCCTGAATCTGCACACAGGGCTACTCAACATGTATGACTCCTTTCCGCAATCAAAAGCATTCTGGTGCTGAAGTATAGGGATACCAAGGAACTTTAGCGTTCTGGAAGTTCTTGTCACCCAAGTCGCTGAAGAGGGTACGGGATCGTTTCGCACCAGTGACGGCGCACTCGACGACTGTTCTCCGACGTGATTGAGGATCTTCACGAACTCACGTGATATAGTGATAAAGGCTTAGAAACGTATCTGGTCCCCGCACTCGGTGCAGATCAGGGGAACTGTTTCGAAGAACCGACGGATACATTTCGTCAACCTTTACTGCTAAGGCGTACTGGAGTCCCAGATTGACACGGCTGCAAAGACGAGAACCTGTACGAGAAGTTCTTTACAGTTTTCGTGGTTTAGTTTGCCTCTGCGGCCATTGCTGTAGACACCGCAATGAGTAACTAGGCTTTCTAAGCGGCAGGAGGTGTGCACTACCAAGAGTATGAAGAACTCAGGTTCCAACCAGTTCCATGAGTTTGCGGGTGGTTTTCCAAAAGTCCCTTGATCCATCGTCACATTGCTTCTCCTCTTGGTAGTGGATGTAACGATACCATTACTCAAGTGATCAGCCAGTCTAAGTCAAAGCATTGAATTAGTATTTAGTAGAGCTAGAATTATTTGTAGGTCATCAAAAAACACTATTCATCGACGACCTCAACTTAAACATTGATTGGGTGTCGTTTTTTGCGCCATTTTTGTGCGATATACATAAAAAATGAGCCATCTTCAAGGATATTCAACAAAATCTAAATCATTTTATCATATTGATTATATTATCCTTATTATTTGCTTTCTTTCTCTGTTTACCCACTGCACAAGATTGTTAATCATCGGGTCGCTGGTTCGAGTCCGGCTTGGGGAGCCAGCTTTTTCAATGCCTTTCATCGTTTTTCCACACTATCAAATATCAAAATTTGCCAATTTATTGCCATTTGATTAAAAAAGTGGCATAACTCCCCTAAAACCAACCCCATCATCTCCTGTGATTGACCCCCCACTAATTCTTCACAGTCAGACACCCACCAAGTAAAATCCCCATATTCTTGTAAAACAATCCGATTGATTGTATACTTTCGGTTCAAATTGGAGGAAGAAGCCTCAAATACTCAATCCCTAAATTTCAATAGATAAGGAACACCATGAGTTACTGCAGAACAACACTAGTCGAATTTAATTCAGAAAAAGACGCTGATGAAGCTCACGCTGATTACTCAAAAAATGCTCCTTCCGAATTTCCGGAAGCTGAAATATTACTCTCTACCCGAACTGGGCCTACTTCAGCTGTGATAACCTCTGTATACCCGGATAAAGAAACCGCAAAGAAAGCAACCGCAGCAAGAAATGCCAGAATGGAAAAAGCTGCACACAGAATGAAAAGCACCGAGATGCATCAAGGCGAAGTGATTTTAAAAGTGGTTAGATAAGTTTATTTCAAGTGGGGTGTATGGTTTTTATCGCCCCACTAATTCTTCACAGTCAGACACCCTCCACAATCTTCCCTATTCTTGTAAAACAAATCGATTGATGTTATATATTGGGTTCTCCTAAAACCAACCAATTAGGAAACCTAAGTGAAACATATACTAATCATCACCTCCTTCCTCCTTTCTCTAGCTACCTCTCTAATGGTATCAAACGTTACTTTTGCACAGGAAAAACCAACTGCTGCCTTAGCTCCAATGGGAGCATTGGGTGAGTTGGATGAAATAGAAAAAAGAATTATCTTCAATAGTTTGTGGAGTTTAACACCCTACCTAGAACATGGATAATGTCTAAAACACTCCAAAATTTTGGGCGTTATATTCTTTCAGGAGGTCATGTGTGAAAACGAGCAATCAAGCAATTAAATCCCTAATCAATGATATATCCGCATCGGCCCAAGAAGTATTTGGTCATAGATGTCTGTCGGTATACATAATGGGTAGCCTTGCCAGAGGCGGGTTTAGCGAAGTCGCTAGTGATATTGATATTGGGCTGCTTTTTGGTGAGGCACTGAAAGAAAGTGATTCATCTACTATTGAAGCAATTCAAACCCGCGTAGTAAAAAATTACCCACAAATTAATAATAACGTTTCAATCTTCTGGGGATCTATTGAATCAATTAATGGCACAATCGATGCTGGGCGCTACCCTCCATTCGACCGACTCGATTTAGTCGATCATGCTTTGCTCTTGTCAGGAACCGAAGTGAGAGATCAATTAATTAGACCTACTCAAGAAGAGCTAGAAATTGCTAGTGCAGAATTCTCTATTGATTATCTAGGTAATGAAGAAAGGATCAGTGAGTTTTTAAATTGCGAGCTTATAACGAAGAAGGGTGCGGTTTACGTTACGAAGACAGTTCTTTTCCCAGCTAGATTTCTCTACCTTGCAAACACCGGTAAAATTGCAGGAAATGATGTTTCCTATCAATACTACATCGATAATTTTTCTGGGAGTGACGCTGAACTAGTTGATAACGGATACCAGTGGAGGCTTAACTCTCTGCCTGAAAATATCGATTCTGTTACTCAAAAACTTGATAAAGGCCTTGTCCCGCTATACCTCAATTTTATTGACACCTACGTAGAGCGTATGAGCTCATATGGTCAACTTGAACTAAAATCTAAGCTAATCCAATGGAAAAAAGATATAACAAAGAAGTGAAAATCATTCCTTTCGACATCTCCTGTGAGAAACCTCCACTAATTCTTCACAGTCAGACACCCGCCAAGTAGAATCCCCACTTCTTGTAAAATCTCACTCAAGTCCTTTGTAATCTTAGGACTACTTAAATTTACTTGTTATAAGTCTATTTGTTTGATATATAATACGCAATTGTATGAGATCTAAACGGCAATCTATTGTTATTTGGTAATTATGGATTATCCATTCAGAGTTTATGATTTAAGATGTTTCGGTATTGCAATATGTTTACAATAAACTTTCAGATAATGAAAAAACTATAGCAGTGGAAGACGGAGAGAATCAACGGATGAATGAAAACGCGTTGTGTCCTGGACTCGGCGATTACCTCATAGTCCAAGCCAGAA
>Ga0208748_1000815_pt1 | contig 15363 bp, 19 predicted proteins | sample Knorr_S7_td_Bott_FD_185599 | JGI IMG/M metagenome (GOLD analysis project Ga0208748, IMG submission 185599) | Marine microbial communities from Southern Atlantic Ocean transect - Knorr_S7_td_Bottom_ad_4513_LV_A (SPAdes) (version 2) | ecosystem: Environmental > Aquatic > Marine > Oceanic | place... | reverse complement strand
GGACACCCGTGCCGGTGGACGGGACCGTTGTCATCGTTGGCGCCGGGGCGATCGCCCTCACGCTGGGACAGATTGCGAAAGCGTCCGGCGCAGGCCACGTCATCATGATCGGAACCCGACCAGAACCGTTGCAGACCGCGGTCGAATCCGGGGCGGCCGACGAGTACATCGTGAACGCCGATGAGGACCCGGTGCAGGGTGTGTTGGATCGCACCGATGGCGAGGGCGCAGAGGTCGTATTCGAGACCGTCGGCGGCGAGTCGCAACTGGTCGCTCAGTGCATGGAGATGGCAAGGCGAGGCGGCGCAGTGAGCGTAGTCGGACTGTTCACGCAGCCACAAACGATCGACTCGCAGGCCCACGGCATGGCCAAAGAGCTGGTGCTCACATGGTCCAACAGCTACTCAAGCTGGAACGGCATCTCCGAGTACCAGACAGCCCTCGATCTACTGGCGTCTGACCGACTGGACGCCGGGCCGATCATCACTCACCGCTTCCCGCAGTCACAGATCGCTGATGCGTTTGCGGCGGCGGACGACAAGCGCACGTCCGGGGCGATTCGCGTGGTGGTGAATCACTGAACGGGCTGGAGTGGCGAGTTTGTGCGCGACGGACCCTTCGAGAGCCTCAGGGTGGGTGGTTCGCAATACCGGGTGGGTATTTCACAATACGGGGCGGATGCCACCGTCATTCCCACGCAGGTGGGGATCCAGGAACGCCATATTTGCAGTTAGGCATCTTCAGCCACTAAGACCGTATCTGGATTCCCGACTTCTCGGGAATGACGGTTGGTAACAGTGGGTGGTCTGCGGCGATACTCGGCCCATTACACTCACCCAATGCGTCCCAAAACCTCGGTCTACATAGCGACGACTCTTGATGGCTTCATCGCGCGCGCAGACGGATCGTTGGACTGGCTGGAGCACGACTCCGGCAGCGATGACTATGGCTTCAAAGCCTTCACGTCGAGCATCGATTCTATGGTCCTCGGGCGCGCCACTTATGAGCAGGTTCTCGGCTTTGGCGAGTGGCCCTACACCGGCAAGCACGTCATCGTCCCGAGCAGCACGCTCACGGCCGATGACGTGCCGGAAGCGCTCCGGGCTGAAGTAGAAATCGTCGATGATGAGCCGTCCGGGCTGCTCGCTGGATTGTCGTCTCAAGGCTTCAAGCACGCCTGGGTGGACGGCGGCAGGACGATCCAACGTTTTCTCCAAGACGGTCTCATCGACGAAATCACGATCTCACGCATACCGATCTTGATCGGCGAGGGCATTCCGTTGTTCGGGGTGCTGAGTTCCGATATTAAGCTGAAGCACGTTGAGACGGCATCGTTTGATTCCGGACTTGTGCAGTCCACGTACAGGGTGGGCGAATAGATCAGGCGTTCCCGAGGAGCAGCGTCGGGCGGAGCAAGCCCCGCCCCTACGGCGAACCGATTCGCTCGTCCATGCGCCATAATGCCGCCACAAGGAGATACGCCACCCATGACCTACCCGATTGACCACGTACATGTGAAGTCACAGGACCCTGACGCCAGCGCCGCCTGGTTTCAGGAGGCGTTCGGATTCGAAATCATGGAGGCCGTCGTGCGTGGACAGGGGGATCGCTTCATCCGCATGCGTGACTCAAAGGGCCTGCCCTTCACCGTCTCCGGTGCACGTCCCGGCGAGGAGTTGGCTCCGGCGAGCGCCGACGTCCACTGGGGCCTTGAACACTTCGGCATACTGGTTGAAGACTTGGATGCAGAGATCGAACGCCTGACCGGCATGGGCGCAGAGCTAAAGGAAGGTCCGATCGACCAGACATCGGAGGGTTACCCGATAGTCGCCTTCATGGCGGTGCCGGGAGATGTCCGTGTCGAACTGGTGATGTGGCCAAAGAAAGACTGAAGGCTATCCCATGAATATTCGGCTCAGGGCCGTCACGTTTGACGCAGCAGAACCGCAGAGTCTTGCAATCTTTTGGTCTGCGGTAACCGGACGGGAAGTCATCGACTCCGACCCAGATCTCGCACGCGTGGAAAGCGAAATCCCGGGAGGTCCGGCACTACTGTTCCTGCGGGTGCCGGAGAGCAAGACGGTCAAGGACCGGATTCACCTCGATCTGGAAACCGAAGACCGTGCGGCCGAAGTGAGCAGGGTCATCGCCCTGGGAGCCACATTTCATAGCGAAGTGAAAGGGTCTACACACGAGTGGACAGTGCTCCAGGACCCCGAAGGCAACGAGTTTTGCATCATCCAATCCCTCGCCAATGATCCCGGCTAACGCGCTCTTCACCAACATGATTGGAACCTGACATGACCCAGACGCTCTCCACCAACAAACACGGCGTCACAATGCGCACCAAACAGGGCATGCTCGGCGCAGTGGACATCCCGTGGAGTGAGGATCTGACCCTGGACGAGGTGTCTTTCCGAACCCTGTTGGGTCGACTCTCCACGATGGGCGCGCATCAGCTTTACGTCATGGGCACCGCGGGTGAGGGCTACGCGATGACCGACGACCGCTTCAAGCGAGTCGTGGACGTATTCGTGGACGCCATGCGCGGGACCGGCGTCGACACGCAGGTCGGCGTGATCTCCCTCGCCACCGAAGAGGTGATCGACCGCATCGGCTACGCTCATGATCTCGGCGTGAGGTCGTTCCAGATCTCGCTACCCTCCTGGGGCGCGGCCACAGACGCCGAGATGATGACGTTCTTCAATATGGTGTGCGGCGCGTACCCGGACTCAGAGTTCTTGCACTACAACCTGGTGCGGGCAAAGCGAATTCTCGATGGCGACGACTACCGGATGATCCTGGATGAAGTGCCTAACCTGGTCGCCGCCAAACAGAACACCAGCGACATGTCTCTAATCAGGAGCTGGATGCAAAAGGCACCGGAAATGCAGCACTTCATGTTGCAGGCGGCCTACGCGTACGGATCTCAATTTGGTGAATGCTCACTGCTGTGCAGCATGCACTGCGTCTACCCGGAACTCACCCGTGAGTACTTCGCTGCCGGGTCCAGCGGCGACATCGCCCGGACCCTGAAGATCGCAGAACAGTTCAATCGGCACCGGGAAGGCATCTTCGGCCATGTCAATCGGACGATGATAGACGGCGCATACGACAAGCTGCTCGTGTGGCTGACCGATCAGTCGTTCCCACGCCGGCTTCTGCCGCCGTATGAGGGCTTCACCGACGCCGAAGCTGCCGTGAGCCTGGAGTACTACCGCCGGAGTCTGGCGAGCGCGTAACTCCCGGCGGCGACCGCGCTTAGGAGTTTCCTGCCGTAGAGAATCTCGCACTGCCGATAGCGGATGTCTCTTCAGTTCGCTAACCTGTGCGAACTTTCGCCATCCATACGACTCTTGACGTACCGGTGGTCGAGCCGTCCACAGAATTCATTCGGGAACCAAAGAGGAGCTTTGATGACTCAGTTTCGGATCATGCTCAACCGTCACTCGGCTTTTTACTCCCCCGTGCTGGCAACTATCGCCGGAGGATTTCTGGCTGACGAAGGTTTGGACCCGCACTACGGGGGCGAGGTTCCGCCGGGCAAGTCGTCTCCTGAGATGCTGGCTGCCGGTGAGCTTGAGATCTGCCAGGGAGCAGTCTCAGCTAGCTGGGCCTATCTGGAAAAAGGCGAGACACCTCCGATAGTTCATTTCGCACAGATCAACGAACGTGACGGTTTCTTTGTTGCGGCGCGTGAACCAGACCCAAATTTCACATGGGACAAGCTGTCCGGCGCCGATGTCCTCGCGGACCACGGCGGACAGCCGCTCGCCATGTTCAAGTACGGGGTCCACAAAATGGGGGTCGACTACGGATCCCTCAACGCGATCGACGCAGGCTCGACGGCCGAGATTGATGCAGCTTTCAGGTACGGCACGGGCCAGTACGTCCATCAGCAGGGGCCAGCCCCGCAGCAACTTGAAGCTGACGGCGTCGGTCATGTGGTCGCGTCGGTCGGCGAGGCCGTCGGTCCGGTCGCTTTCTCAAGCATCCAGGGAACGCGGGAGTTCGTTGCATCCGACCTCGCCAACGCGTTCATCCGGGCGTACAGGAAATCCCGCCAGTGGGTGAACGACGCTTCCGCCGAGGAGATCGCAGACAAAGAGGCTGACTTCTTCCCGGGAATCGACCAGTCGGTGCTGGCGGACACTATCCGCTTCTACCAGGGCCTCGGCTGCTGGAACCCGGCGGTAGAGATTTCTCGAAGCAGCTACGAGACCGCGCTAGATGTGTTCCTCCACAGCAACCTGATCACCAAACGCCACGACTACGATGACGTGGTTGTTGCGCCGCCGGCGGGATAGCGGGAAGGTCGTGCTATTAGATATTGCCCCCTCCTAATGTAGGAAGGGGTCAGGGGGTGGTTAATCGTCCCGCTAAGACGCGACCCACCTCCAACCTCCTAGGGAGGAGGCAATCAGATCCCACCACAAACAAAGGACCGTAAATGGCATTCGCCGCCCTATCGATCACCGAAGTCGATTCACACCGCAAGACGGTCACGACCAACGGGCTTGAGTACTCGTACCTTGAGTACGGTTCAACCGACAATCCGCCGGTGATCCTCCTGCACGGCGTCTGGAGCACCGGCGCTGTATGGCACGACATTGCGGTGGCGCTTGCCGAGACGCACCATGTGAGGTCGGTCGACTTCCGTGGGCGCTCCCAGACCGAGTGGTCTCCCGAGGGCGATTACTCAACTGAGGCATACGTCGCCGACTTGCTCGGGCTGTACGAGGCGTGGAGCCTTGAGAAGACAACCGTCATCGGGCATTCCATGGGCGGCGGAGTGGCGACGGCGCTGGCGGCTAAACACCCCGAGCGGGCGGAGTCGCTTGTCGTTATCGACGCCGGACCTGTGATGCGGGCCGGATCGTCGGTCGAGTTCGAGCGCCAATTGGCGTCGTTATCTCAGGACTTCCCGAGCATCGCCGCAGCGCGCGCCTGGCAGGCTCAGGCCTTGCCGAACATCTCGGACGATGCGGTAGAACGGCGATTGGATGCGCGGCTTGTTGAGCGAGATGGGCGAGTGGTGTGGCGGGAGGATCCGCGTATCCGAACCGGGCGACGACTAACGGTACGACCTTCCGAGGACGAGATGTGGAAGCGTTACCTGTCGGTGAAGGCCCGGACCCTCTTCATCCTCGGCGGCAACAGCCAACTCGTCACCGATGAAGCCGAAAAACGACTCACAACGGAGATGGCTGACGCGCAATCAGTAAGGATCGCCAATGCCGGCCACAACGTTTTCGAGGACAACCACGACGACACGATGACCGCCATCAAGTCGTTTCTAGGCGAGTAAGGGGAACTCCCAGGAGGGGAATCGGACGACCTTGAAAGCTCTCCCTCACGGTTGATTTAGTTGCCCCTCTCCCGCTCGGGAGAGGATTGAGGTGAGGGGGTTGTCGCTTGAAAAGCGGCAGTGGCTAAGCGCGGTGTTGCGCAACCCGGCCCTTCGAGAGCCTCAGGGTGGGTGCTTCGCAGTGATCAGTGTTGTCTGAAGGACAAACGAATGTATTGCCATACGCCCCTACGGTGTTGCCACTTCACCAAACAGCTCGGTATCCGGGTGAAACGCGACCCAGCCGAACCAGTACGACACCTGTCCCGGTAGTCGGGCAAGCGTTTCGGTTTCGTCAGACTTCACGAGTCCCGTTTCTTCGACGCGCCACTCGAACCCGTCCTCATCAAGCACGACATCCGGGTCCTGCGTCGGCGAGAAGTTGTGGCCACCCCGTTCAAAAGGTCGAGCCGCCTCGGCGAGAGGGTTGAAGGTGATCACCAGCTCCTGCCCGCCGAGCGTGTCGTTCACCACCGGCGTCTCCTGGAGTGCCTCAAGCGAGTACGCCTTCGGAGAATCGCCGTAGTTAAGCGCCAGAACCCGATCCTTCAGGTTCAGAGCCTCGTTTGTCTGGAACGTCGGGAACATCCAGTCCGGCGAGTTGAAGTAGTCGTAATACGCCGAGCCGCGTTTGTTCAAGTTGCGGTACTGCCGGTCGAACCCCGTATCAATGTCCAGGACCTTAGTCTCCGGGTTCTTCTCCAGCCAATCTCCCCAGGTCGTCAGGGTCAACGGCAGCTGCTTGAACCGTAGATCGCTAAATGCCAGTTCGCCGATTACCGGTTCTCCCGTTAGGGAGTGCCAGAGCGTTCGTGTGCCGGAGTCGTACATGAGCTTGTTGCTCTGATACAGGAACCCGGACGTGCCAATCCGCTGGACCTCTCCGTCAAGCTCGGCATCGTACAGGACGCCCGTTCCACAGAGAGTTCAGTAGACGAGGGCGACAGGTTTGCCGCCCACCACGTCGTTCGACAACTCATGCCACGCAAGGATGCGCAGCGGATATGCGCGGGCATCTCCGTTGATGCTGACGCCAAAAACAGGCTCGTCAAACTCCAGGTATGTCGCTCCGCCGGGCGACGTGAACCTGGGGTTATCTAGCGGCGGAATGCCGTCTACGCCTACTCCGCCCCACACTGCACCGGATATCGGAACACTGGCCGGGACGCCTTCGTAAAAGAAGTCGATGAATCGGCGATCAATCACGCTGTACAGGTCGCCCTTCCACGCAGCGTATCCGGGAACCGCCTCGATCTCTGGATGCTGACCGAGCCACCTGTAGGCGTCTTCGTGGAGATTGAAGCTTGTGGGGTCGAACTCCTGCCCCGTAAGCCGGGTCAGCGCATCAGCTATCGCCGCCCGCTCCTCGTCGGCAAACCCTGCTCCGGCGAGATCCACGATAGGTGCGATGAAGCCCGGATTCCCGGTATCAGCGGCCTGCCTAATCGCCGTGATCTCTACGCCCTCCTGGCGAGTGAACAGGCTCCGTAATTGCAGCCGCACCTTTGCCTCTTCAGGTGAGATTGAGAGCGCAGTCGCGGTAGGCGCGGCGGTCCGGGTCGGGATCGGGGTGACTTCGTCGATTCCACTACCGCACGCTGCGACAAGCGTCACGGCCAGCCCGACTGTAACCAGAAAAACCGTCCGCAAGTTGGGAGATGAGAAGTAACGATGTGTCATAAACGAAGTGGGCGACGCAGCGAATTCGATGAACGGATAAGCGGGCCTACGGCTCCATAAAAATAACGGACCGTCCGTACTCCCCTTGTAAGGGTTACGAAGCGGCCCGTTATTCGGTTGCCAGTAGTATCTACGGTCGCCTACTTCGGCGGCTGGATAAACTCGAGCCAGTTACCCTCGGGGTCCTGGAGATAGATGATCCCCCGGGTCCCTTCCGGCGTCTCCCGGAAAATCGGGTCTGTGACGAACTTGATTCCCTTCGCAGTCAGGTCATCGAAGATCGTCTGCAGGTCCTCCACATGAAAACAGATGTGCATCGCACCGAACTGGTTCTTGCGTAGGTAGCCTTCTTCACCCGGCGGGTTGTGATATTTCACCAGCTCGATGCGGTGATTGTTCTCGATCCCGACGAACCTCAGGGTACGGCGAGCGCCCGGGAATCCGGTGTGGTCGCCTTCCGGCGGGGCGACGGCGTCGACCTCATGCTCGACCTTAAGGCCGAGGACCTTCACGTAAAAATCGGTGATCTTTTCTAGATCCTGGACCACAATTCCGGTGTGGTCGAAATTCATGACCATCGAGGGTCTCCTCTATTTTTCTGACTATCTGGGCGCTCAAAGAAGGCCCGAAGGCCGTGCGCCACAATCCTAGACGAAACTGTGACTCTAGCGAACATCACCGTTACGGACGCTGCGTGAACTCCAACCAGTTGCCTTCCGGATCCTGCCCGTAGATGAGGCCAACCGTGGTGCCGTCAGGCCGAGTTCGCCACTTGGGCTCGGTCACGAACTTCACTTTGTCTTTTAGCTCTTCGTAGACCGAGGCAAGGTCCTCAACGTCCCAGCAGATGTGCGTGGAGCCAAACTTGTGGACATCCACGTGTCCGTCGGTGGCCGGTGGGTCTATGAAGTAGATGAGCTCGATCTCGTGATCGCCCGGGATGCCGACAAAGCGCAGCGTACGGTGAACGTTTGGCACGCCTGTGTGATCGCCATCGGGCTGGGGCCTGGCGTCGATCTCGTGCAACCGCTCTAGTCCAATAGTATTGACGTAGAAATCGGTCATCATTTCGAGGTCATCGACCACGATGCCGACATGGCTCCAGTTCTTGATTTTCAAACTTGCTCTCCCATCCGGATACACCTGAAACTCCTGGCGCGCTCGCACAGCGCGGCGCCATCCTAATCCAGACGGGCGGACATCACAGCCAGTTTGCCTTCGTCAGCAACTCTCGGGCGACATCGCTCACAGATAGCAGCCCATCGTTTGAGACGGTGAAATCCTCGACGGACGTGTCGCTCAGGATCCCGTCCAACTCGGCGGATCGTGCCAGCGCGGAATCGTGGTTTGTCCCAACTTCACGCATGTGGAGCCGCGTCTGCATAAGACCAACGGGCGCAGTCAATCGGCACACCGTCACTTCTGCCCCGGGCACAGCTGACCGGTATTCGGCACGCTCGCAGTCGTGTTCTACGACGCGCGCAAGCAGCAATCGACGTGCCCGCGCTTCCGATAGATCGGCCAGACGGCGGCGAGACTCTGAAACATCAGTTCATTGCCGTGATTCAGTTGAGGCGGATACATCTGGGTAAGGCAGTCGAGGTCGATCGCCCCGTGCTCCACGCCGGCCTCAATCAACAGATCATGGGCCTGCCCCAGGACGGTGGTCTTACCAGCCCCCATCGAGCCCGAAATCACCAGCACGTCCACACTCTCGTCCACATCAGATCTTCTCGTCACTCAACTCTCCCCACGTTTCAGTCATTTGTGCGGGCAAAATCCTACCCCAATATGCCGCGTAACGATGTGCGAATAATGTGCGAATTCTGCATTTCTCCGTGTATTTGACCCTCCGATAACCAGTTCCGTTGGTGATCGCCCGCGCCCCTCAACCGATTCCCCTGTTACATTTGCCCTCTCGGGTGTCGGCGCATCGGAAGTCGACCTCTAATTGCAACGGAGCGTTCGTAAAAATGAAGATCGGCGTCGTTTTTCCTCAGACCGAAATCGGACCGGACGCCGGCGGCGTTCGCGCATACACCCAGGCCGTGGAGCAGATGGGATACACACACGTCCTCGCCTACGACCACGTAATCGGTGCAAACCTGGCCAACCGGCCGGACTGGAAAGGCCCGTACTCGCTTGAAACAGCGTTTCATGAGCCGTTCGTACTGTTCTCGTTTATGGCGGGCATGACGGAGAAGCTGGAGTTCGCGACGGGGATCGTGATCCTTCCGCAGCGCCAGACCGTTCTCGTTGCCAAACAGGCGGCGGCATTGGACGTACTGTCCGATGGTCGATTCCGCATGGGTATAGGCATCGGCTGGAACGAAGTCGAATACGAGTCTCTCGGGGCAGAGTTCACTGACCGCGGTGCGCGGTCGGAAGAGCAGATCGCTCTGATGCGGGCGCTCTGGACCAAAGACAGCGTCAACTTTGAGGGCAAATGGCACACGGTCCCGGACGCCGGGATCAACCCGTTGCCGATCCAGCAGCCGATACCGATCTGGCTGGGTGGCGGCGCCGACATCGTGGTCAAACGGATCGCCCGAATAGCAGACGGTTGGATGCCGATGTGGCAGCCCGATGAGGCCGGCCTGAAGGAACTGGACAAGCTGTACGCATACGCCACAGAAGCGGGGCGGGATGGCTCTGATATCGGGATCGACGGGCGCGTCACGGCCGATCTCGCGAGCGAGGATTCGTGGTCGGACGACGTGAAATCATGGAGCGGCATTAAAGCCGACTACATCGATATCAACACGATGGGCCAGGGCCTAACGGGCGCTGACGCACACATCGAGCGACTCGAAAAGTTCAGGCCCGCCGCGGGACTGTAGGCAGACAAGACTTCTCCCTCACCCTTGGTGCACTCGGCCTCTCAGGCTGGGAGAGAGGGACGTTTCCTTCTCCCAGTGGGAGAAGGTCCGTCTACTCGAACATTTAATTTGCGTGGTCAAACTCTCCCATAGGTCGTTATCGGCATAGTCCCGAGGACCAACCCACCATGACTGAATACTCCAATCAGACACCTCGTGAGTTCGACCTCACAGGTCGTGCCGTTATCGTCGCAGGCGCCGGGCGCGGTATCGGCAAGGGCATCGCTCGAGTGCTGGCTGAGTCTGGCGTGAAGGTGCTCGCGACCGCGCTAACGGAGACATACATGTCTCAAGTAGCGGCCGAACTGGCAGACGCCGGACACCCGATCGAGTTCATGGTCGCCGATGCGACCTCCGGCGAAGACATGGCCGGGGTCGTAGAACAGGCGTTGTCCCGATTTGGTCGGTTGGACGGACTGGTGAACTGCGTAGGTGACGCGATCTCGAAGCCGATCGTTCCACTTCCTGATAGCGATTCTGATATCGGGCCTTTGAGCGACGAGGAGTGGCGCTTCATCCTTGATGTGAATCTGACGGAGGCATTCGTAGGGTGTCGTGCCGCGGGTGACCATTTCCTCAAACAGCGTTCTGGACGCGTCGTCAACATCGCCGGATACGCAGCGGCACGCGGCGGCGCTAACTCCGTCGCATACGCCGCCGCCAAAGCCGGACTGACGCGCTTGACCCAGGCGCTGGCGCTTGAGTGGGCGCCGTACGGCGTCAACGTGAACGCCATAGCTCCCGGCGTGTTCCCAGACCCTGTCACTTCGCCAGAGGCCGTGGAAAGGGCCGCAGAACGAGCGGCTTCCGGGAAGATCCCATTGCGCCGCCCGGGCCGGTTGCGAGAGGTTGGACTGCTGACGCACTTCATGCTCTCGGACGCTGCCGACTACATGACGGGAGAGACGGTCTATCTCGATGGCGGAGCGGTGTTCGGATGAGTAACCCTGAGCCGATCCATATCGACCGCGACATCCTGCTGCTGGCGTACGCCGAGGCACGATCCGCCTATCCCGCCGAATGCTGCGGCTGGCTGGCGGGGCCGCCAGAAGGTCCGGTTACGACGGTACGCACATGCGCAAATCAGCAGGACTCCGGCAATCACCCTACGGTCGCAGATCGGCCGGCCGAGACGGCGTACGTGATCGAGGGCGAAGACCTGATGGCGCTCAACCGGGACCTTGATGGCGAAACGCCCCCGCTCGTGATCTATCACTCGCATCCGAACGGCCGCGCATACCTGTCTGAGACGGACCGCGCCGTAGCAACGAGCCCGCCTGAATGGGGTGGCGGACCCGCCTACCCCGTGCAGCAGCTTGTGATGGGGATCGACGGGGGGCGAGTGGTCGATTCAGCGCTGTTCGCGTGGTCAGACGAGGACGATGGGTATGTTGAGATTGCGCGATACAAGGGCGCCGAGGTCTAGAGTTGCCCCTTCCTTACGTCAGCTCCCGGAACGTCCTGGACCTGGCGAACATAACCACCGTCACAATGATCGAGAAACCGTTCCCAAGGACGAGCGCCATCTCGGCTCCGAGGGTTTCCGCCATGAACCCGCCTAGCATCCAACCCAGTGGGAACAATTGCAGGGTCAGCGCGTACACCGCCATGATCTTGCCCCTGAGATGATCAGGCGCGTAGACTTGGAACAGGGTGCTGACCGTCGTGATGTAGAACGCCGCGCCGATCCCGAATAGAAACAGCAAGGCAGTCGAGAAGTAGAAGTCCCGGGAGAATCCGAAAAGTATCGATGTTGGGTCGCCGATGACGACCGCCAGCATCAACAGCCAGCCCTTGTGTTCGACGTTTCCGATGAACGCCAACCCGAGACCGCCGATTAGCGCGCCCAGTCCAAAGGCCGCCATCAGTATCCCGAACCCAGACTTCCCGACATCCAGAACGTCCCTCGCGTACACGGGGATGATCGGGAAGATGAACCCGGCCACGAGCCCAAGAGTGTTCAGCACCACAAGGATTCGCAACGGCGGCGACGACCAAACGTACGCGAGCGCCTCTTTGATATCGGAGATCGCTGAGGTATTCCCTGTCCTCTCGACCCTTGTCCGCGTTTTGATACGCCACGTGGCGTAAATCGCCGGAATGTAAATGGCCGATATCACGAAATAGACGGGCGCCACGCCCATAATCCCCAGCAGTGCGCCGCCAAGAGCCGGCCCTGCGATCCCGCCGATAGTGGCTAGGGACTGGTTGAGGGACACGGCGGTGAGAAGTCGATTCCTGCCGACGATGTCCTGGACGATGGTCTGGCTGGCCGGCATGCCGAACGCTATCGCCCCGCCCTGCACGAGCGACAGGAATAGCAGGTGCCAGATTGATATCGCGTCGATCATCACGAGGTAACCGACGATGAAGTTGACGAGCCCGAGGCCGATGCGCACCCACAACAGGATGTCTCGCTTGGGCCACCTGTCGGAGGCGACGCCACCGATCAGCCCGAGGGCGATGATGGCGATCGCGGGTGAGCCGTTGATCACCCCGACCCACGCCTGGGAGTCGGTCAGTTCGAGGGCAAGCCAGGATTGCACGATGTTCCGCATCTGGAACGCCATGAACATCATCATGTTCGCGACAAACAGGTAACGGAAATCGACGATGCGCAGCACCGTTACCACGGTCGATCCAGCGCGCGGTTCGGGCGCGGTCACATCAGTTTCGTCGTTCTGGATTTCGGCGTCTGCCGCCGGTTCCCGGTCCTCCCCTGAAATCGCCATATCGCCGTACTTGTAACTGAAAAAAAGGACCCGCCATCGCTTCCCCGTGGATGTGAGGGCAAAGCAGGCGGTTGAACGCACAGGACACAATACTCCCGGCCAGTGCACTGCCGCAGCAGTTTCACGCCCGTTTGCGCCCCCTCTCTATCGGCGAGAGAGTGCCTGCTATTCCGCTCTCTATGGGCGCAAAATCGACGGACCGTCATCGACCACACCACGCCCGGACGCCCTACACTCCACGCGTCATGAGATCGCCCAATTGAGCACACCCCAACTACTCCCGTACAAAGACCGGTGGCAGCCCGGGATCGCCGCCGTGATCAAGGCGGTGTATGACGAGTACCGGCTGACGTGGGACCCGGACGACTATCACCGTGACCTGTATACCGTTCAGGAGACTTACATCGACACCGGCGGATTTTTCTCGGTGCTGGTGCTGGACGGCCGGGTCATCGGCACCGTCTGCGCACTGGATCGCGGGGCCGAGGCAGAGATCGAGCGCTTATATCTGCACAGGGATCATCGGGGGCGCGGGTACGGTCGGCTCATGACGGAGCATTTCCTGGAGTGGGCGAGGGCTACAGGCCATCCAAAGGCGATCGCATGGTCCGACAAGCGGTTCAACGACGCTCACGAGATGTACAAAAAGATGGGATTCACGGTGATCGGTGACCGGGTGCTGGACGATCCCGACAGCAGCCCTGAATGGGGCTTTGAGTTGGACTTGTCAGGAGGCATGCCGTGACTTCTGGGAGTTCAGGGAGTTCTGGTAGCTCTGGGGGCTCCGACAAGACCGCCGGGCATGACGAGGAAACCAAGCGCTTCCGGCTACGTGATGCCGATCGAGAGGCCGCGTTTTTTCTGCCGTTCCTTAAACCGGGAATGACCCTCCTGGACGCGGGCTGCGGTCCCGGGTCGATTACCTACGGCCTGGCCATGCACGCAGCGCCGGGTGAAGTTACCGGCATCGACCTGGATTCGGCGAGGATCGAAACAGCGTCCCGGGATATTCGTGAAGCCGGGGTCGATAACATCTCGTATCAGGTCGCCGATGTGACGAATCTACCGTTTGAGGACGATCATTTTGACGCGGTGTTCGCGAACGGCTTGATCGAGCACCTATCAGACCCCGGCGTTGGTATTAACGAGTTGCTTCGAGTTCTTAAGCCCGGCGGGGTCATCGGCGTTCGCAGTCCCGACTGGGGCGTCGCCCTTTTGCATCCGGATATTGAGGGGCTGCGGGACTCGATCGAGTTAAGGAACCGCTGGCAACGGCACCGGGGCGGACATCCGAACGTCGGGCGACACCTTCGTGAGCTTTTACTATCGGCCGGATTTCTTGATGTAATCGGTGACGCCACAGTCGAGTCACACGGGACGGACGCAGGAACCGCCGAGGGCGCCAATTACATGCGCTCGATCCTGAACGACCCGGAGCTTGCTGCGACCGCCCGAGAGCAGGGATGGGCGAGCGCGGCCGAGTTACGGCGCATGCGCCAGGCGTGGACGGACTGGGCGGCAGCGCCGGGAGCGTTCGCATCGTTCTTTTGGTGTCACGCAACGGGAAGAACGCCGGAAACAGCGTAGGGATCGAATCGTCAATATGCCCTGACATCTCATATTCCACCCCGGACTGGCGCAACGGTTCGGGGCAGGTCAGACTTGGCTCACAACCCGCAAGCGAACGGAATCTCGGCGATAGCCTCCTCACCATTGATCCTCCTCCCGCCCTCAGAAGGCAAGGCCTCCGGAGGTGATGGCGCGCCCCTTGATCTTGAATCACTGTCGTTCGAGGAGCTCAACCCGACGCGTGCCCGGTTCACTAAGGCCATCGTGAAGTTGAGCGAGCGACCCAGATCGTCACGAGTTCTTCTAGGTGTTAAAGGACCGGCGCTTGAAAAAGCTATGGCAGAAAACGCCGAACTGGACACCGCGCCGACACTCCCGGCTATCGAGCGCTACACAGGAGTGATGTACGACGCAATCGATCATCAATCACTTGATGGCGACGCCCGGGAAGTGTTTGGAAACTCGGTGATCATCATTTCGGGCCTATTCGGTATGGTCCGCCCCTTCGACATGATCCCCGCGTACAAGTTGAAGATGGGCGGAAAGCTACTTCGCGGCAAGACCTGTTCCGCCATCTGGAAACGCGTGATCACAAAATCCATGGCGGAGTCGGCCGAGGGCAGCGTGATCTGGGATCTGCTGCCGATCGAACACAGCGCCGCATGGGATTCTTCAAGGGTCCCCTACAAGACTCGATTCACGGTCAAGTTTCTTGAGCGGAGTCCTGCCGGCGAACTGCGAACCATAAACCACTGGTCCAAGTTGCTTAAAGGAGCGCTGATCCGTCACCTGGTGTCCAACGGAGACGCCGCAGGCTCGGCGGACTCTACCCTTGATTTGCTCGCCGGATTTTCGCATCCGGAAGGGTACGTCTTCGACCCAGAACGGACTTCTGAGGCCGACAGCGTGACCGAGATCGTGTTCATCAAACGTTAGGTGAGTGCAAGCGAGCCGCTGTAGGGGCGGGGCTTGCTCCGCTTTATCGCACAATCACGGTCTTGTTCAAAAAAACACCATAGGGGCGAATGACGATCCGCAATCGGGTCGATACCAATCGACCCCTACGACCGTTGTACGTGGCTGCGGTTCGCGATTTAAGGACGTGGCCAAGAACAGGCCTGGAGATTCCTGAGTCAAGCTCAGCGCAGGCTCTTAG
>Ga0208748_1000794_pt1 | contig 15530 bp, 16 predicted proteins | sample Knorr_S7_td_Bott_FD_185599 | JGI IMG/M metagenome (GOLD analysis project Ga0208748, IMG submission 185599) | Marine microbial communities from Southern Atlantic Ocean transect - Knorr_S7_td_Bottom_ad_4513_LV_A (SPAdes) (version 2) | ecosystem: Environmental > Aquatic > Marine > Oceanic | place... | reverse complement strand
TTTTCTAATAAAGCTATAAAGCTATTACAGGAATACGATTGGACAGGTAATATTCGTGAACTTCGTAATGTTATTGAACGATTAATTATATTAGGAAGTGATGAGGTAAGCGAAAAAGATGTAAAGTTGTTTGCAAGTAAATAATAGTTTATTTATTTATAAAATTAGTTTGCAATCTTAATGGTTTCAATAAAATCATCAATAAGTTTAGCTACTTCATTATTTATTTTATCGTTTTCAACCCAAGTGTGTATATCGCCAAGGTATGTCATACCTAAATAGTTTGCCGATTTACTAAAAGGTAAAGTAAATCCATTGGTTATATCGTTTGAATTACTACAGCTTATCATAGCCATATTTTTACCACGTAATTTTCGGCCCAAATCTTTGTGTATTCGTAACAAATCAGAAATCCTATCAAAAAACACTTTTAAAATCCCACTCATACTGTACCAATACACAGGAGTTGCGAAAATTATAGTGTTGTAATTCTCAATAATTTTAGTAATAACATCAATAAAATCATCATCAGCATTTTTATATTCATAATCATAATGACCAATGTTTTTAGTATTCAAATCTATAACATCAAAATTGCTGTTAGTAATTATATAATTTACAATTGTATTTGTGCCCCCATTACTTCTTGAACTTGCTTGTATAATTATTGTTTTATTCATTGTTACTGGATTAGACTACGAAATAATGCTTTTTTTGAAAGAAAAAATTAATATCTGAATATAAATTATTAATGATAAGAAAGATATAATCAATGAACTCGTTTGAACAATTTTTTAGGAAATAGAAAAAGTTTAAACAAGTTCATTATCAAATTTCATATATTTATTCCATATATATTTTGAAATGAATACATACAAAGTCACCCAAAAAATATCTTTAGAAAATATTGAAACTAAAGAAGTAATTATAGATGCAGAAGATAAACTAAAAAACCTTCGCAAAAAATTAGGAAAGCTCCAAGACACCATGTATGCTCACGGAAAATATGCAGTTTTAGTATGTTTACAAGGTATGGACACGTCAGGAAAAGACAGTTTAATACGTGAAGTGTTTAAAGATTTTAATGTAAGAGGAGTAGAAGTACATAGTTTTAAAGTACCAACAGAAATAGAATTAAAACACAATTATTTATGGCGACATTATATTGTGCTTCCTGCACGAGGAAAGTTTGGGATTTTTAATAGAACCTATTATGAGAATGTATTGGTAACTCGTGTACACCCAAATTATATTTTAAGCGAAAATATTCCAACTGTTAATAGTATTGAAGATGTTAACGAAACATTTTGGAACACACGTTTTGAGCAGATAAATAATTTTGAAAAACATATAGCAGAAAACGGAACGATTATCTTTAAATTCTTTCTGAACCTTTCAAAAGAAGAACAAAAATACAGAATACTTCGACGTTTAGAAAAACAAGAAAAAAATTGGAAATTCTCGCCAGGCGACTTAAAAGAGCGCAGACTTTGGGACAAGTATCAGGAATTTTACGAAGATGCAATTAACAGAACATCAAAAAATTATGCACCATGGTTTACAATTCCAGCCGATGATAAACCAACAGCGCGTTATATAGTAACTAAAATTATGTACGATACTTTAAAGCAATATACAGATATTAAAGAACCAGAATTGGACGAGAAAATAAAAATGCATTTGGAAGAATACAAACAAGAATTAAATAATGAGTAGATGTGTCTGTCATGCTGTTCCGATAACTATCGGGATTGTTTCAGTATCTCATAAAATCAAATCTAAATAACTAATAAATAATGTGTTTTTTATGATTTCATTTGGGTTTATGAATTATTAGAAGTAGTATCTTTAAAAACTCAATAAACATTAACATGAAACATTTTCTTTTTCTATTTACCCTTATAGTTAATACTCTAACATTTTCTCAATCTGATGCCGAAATCATAAAAAAAATCTACGATACTTCTTTAAGTAATGGCAAGAGCTACGAGTGGTTAGATTATTTATCAAATCAAATTGGTGGTCGATTATCAGGTTCCTTAAATGCAGAAAGAGCTGTACAATGGACTAAAGAAGAACTTGAAAAACTTGGGTTAGATAAGGTTTGGTTACAACCAGTTATGGTACTAAAATGGGTAAGAGGAACTCCTGAATTTGCCTTTATCGAAACAGAACCAGGTAAAACAATCAATGTTAATATTTGTGCACTTGGAGGCTCTGTTGCTACCAATCCTTTAGGAATAAAAGCAAACGTGATAGAAGTACACAGTATTGAAGAATTAGAAACACTGGGTAAAGAAAAAATTGAAGGCAAAATCGTGTTCTTTAATCGTCCTATGGACCAAACACTTATTAATACATTTAGAGCTTATGGAGGTTGTGTAGACCAACGTGGTTCTGGCGCAAAAGAAGCTGTAAAGTATGGAGCAGTTGCAACTATTGTTCGCTCCATGAATTTACGATTAGATGATTTTCCGCATACAGGAGCTATGAATTATGGTGACACTCCAATTGATCAACGAATTCCCTCGGCAGCAATAAGTACAAACGATGCGGAATTGTTAAGTACAATGCTGAAATTAGATTCTAAAATAAAATTCTATTTTAAACAAAACTGTAAACAGCTTAAAGATGTGCTGTCCTACAATGTTATAGGAGAAATTACAGGAAGCCAATTCCCAAAAGAGTATATTATAGTTGGAGGGCATTTGGATTCTTGGGATTTAGGTGATGGTTCTCACGACGATGGTGCAGGTTGTATGCAATCTATGGATGTGTTACGATTGCTAAAAGAAACAGGAATAAGACCAAAACGAACTATTAGAGTTGTTTTGTTTATGAACGAAGAGAATGGTTTAAGAGGTGGAACTAAATACGCAAAGGAAGCTAAAAGAAAAGGTGAAAACCATATTTTTGCTTTAGAAAGTGATGCTGGAGGTTTTACACCAAGAGGATTTACCTTCGATTGCAGTGATGAAAACTTTAACCAAGTCCTTGGTTGGAAACCATTATTCGAACCTTATCTGGTTCATTATTTTTTAAAAGGTGGAAGTGGAGCAGACATCAATCCATTAAAAACTAATTATAATGTATTGGCTGGATTGCGCCCGGATTCGCAGCGTTATTTTGACTATCATCACGCAAGCAACGACACTTTTGACGCAGTAAACAAACGTGAATTAGAACTTGGTGCAGCGACAATGACAGCTCTGGTGTATTTGTATGATAAGTATGGAGTGAATCCTATTAAAACAAATCTAAAAACCAATTAATTTTTTAATATGAAACGAGCATGCTAAAAAGTTTATCACCCAAGGGAATGATTAATAGCGAACAGCATGTGACCAATTTAATAAAATAATTATAGACACATGAAAACTAATATAGCAATTCTAATAGTATCTTTTTTATCGCTAAATATGATTAATTCACAAGGAAAAATGGAAGAAAAATTACCTTACTACGAAATTCCAGAATATCCTGAAACATATACTGCAGGAACAGTCGCTGCGAGAATGGTAGATGGTTTAGGTTTTAGATATTATTGGGCTACTGAAGGCTTACGTGACGAAGATTTAGCCTATAAGCCCAGTGAAGAAGCTCGTACTACAGCCGAAACCATAGATCATATTTATGGTTTGTCTAAAGTAATTGTGAATTCTACCTTAATGAAACCGAATTCAAGAGCAGAAGAACCAGAAATGTCATTTGCAGAGAAACGTAAAAAAACTTTAGAAAACATTAAAACTGCTGCTGATATTTTAAGAGCAAGTAAAGATGTTTCAGAATTTAAAATCATTTTTGGAACAAACGAATATCCGTTTTGGAATCAATTAAACGGACCAATTGCAGATGCTATCTGGCATTGTGGACAAGTAATTTCTTTTAGACGTGCTTCAGGAAATCCTTATAATTCTAAAGCTAGTGTATTTAGCGGAAAAGTCAAGGAGTAATTTGTAATTGATAAGTTAAAACTATGGTTTTATAAAATTTATCTGTTTCTAATTATAGTTTAAGTTTATTTTCTGCTTTAACTTTGAAGTATGAAAATTGAAGAAGTTAGTTTATTCACCAATTCAATCCAAGAACAAAAACAATTTTATAAAAATGTTTTAGAATTTGAATTAATATTGGATTCAACCGAAAAAATATCTTTTAAAACTGGAGAAAGCATTTTAAGTTTTCAATATAAGGAAACATTCAAATCATCTCATTTGGCATTTAATATTCCATCTAATAAAGAAACAGAGGCATTATTCTGGCTTCAAAAAAGAGTAGAGATTTTACCTTATAATAATAAATTTATTTCTGATTTTAAAAGCTGGAATGCAAAAGCAATTTATTTTTATGATGCGGATAAAAACATTATGGAATTTATTGCAAGAAAGAATATGAATACTGCAACCGATTCAGAGTTTTCATCAACAAGTATACTATCTATCAGCGAAATGGCAATTGCAACAGATAATATTGAGTATATATTCAATACAATTAATGGTATGAAGTCTATTTCAATTTACGATGGCAATTTTAGACGTTTTTGTGCTATAGGAAATGAAGACGGATTATTTATTTTGATAGATAAAAACAAAAAGAAGTGGTATCCAACAATGGAAACTGCTTTTACTTCAGATTTTATTATTAAAGGCGATTATAACTTTGCTTTTAAGAATGGTAAAATAAAAGAAATATCGTAATTTAGTTAACAGAAAATATTATAAATATGAAATTAGTTCTTTCTCCGGCAAAATCACTTAATTTAGAGCGTAAATTGCCAACAGCTATTATAACAGAATCCTGTTTTTTAGCAGAATCTGGACGTTTAAATAAATTGTTAAAAAAGAAATCGGCACGGAGTTTATCTAAACTCATGAATATTTCTAATAATTTAGGACAACTCAACTTCGAACGTAATCAAGATTGGAGTTTACCTTTTACAAGCGATAATGCAAGGCAAGCCATTTATGCGTTTAGTGGCGATGTGTATAGAGGCTTGGATGCCTATAATATTTCAGAAGAAAAAATAAAGACACTTCAAGACACCGTTCGTATAATTTCCGGTTTGTATGGTTTGCTAAAACCCTTAGATTTAATGCAGCCTTATCGTTTAGAAATGGGAACCAAATTTCCGGTAGGTAAAAACAAAAATCTGTACGAATTCTGGAGAAAAAAAATCACACAATCCTTAAATGATGAGCTTAACGACAACGAACTGTTTTTAAACCTTGCCAGTAATGAATATTTTAAGGCCATTGATGCAAAAGCTTTAAAAGTCCCAGTAATCACAGCTATTTTTAAAGATTTTAAAAATGGAGAATATAAAATGATTATGACCTTTGCAAAACTGGCAAGAGGCTATATGACACGCTATGTTATAGATACAAACGCAAAAACCGTTGACGACATTAGAGGTTTTAACTACGAAGGCTATGGTTTTAGTGAGCCTATGTCAACCCAAACCGAGTTGGTGTTTACCAGATAACTTTGTCATTCCTTCTTTGTTCCTCCGCTAAAACTTCGGCGACACGCGGACGCACAGGAACGCAATTATTTTATTTTTTTATTTTAGCCTTTGCTTTAGTTGTAGTTTTTGACTTCGCGGTAGTTTTTGGTTTAGTTTTGGCTACAGTTTTAGCTTTAGTAGTCGTTTTTGGTTTAGCAGCTGCTTTGGTTTTAGTTACAGTTTTTGGTTTTGTGGCAGCTTTGGTTTTAGTTACAGTTTTTGGTTTTGTGGCAGCTTTGGTTTTGGCGGTTGTTGTTGCTTTTTTCTTTACAACTACAATAGGTTTAGCTTTTTTGCGCGGTCGTCTTACCCCAAAAGTTCCCATAGTAATTTTACCTCGTCTTGTTTTTTTATCGCCTTTTCCCATTTTAGTTGTATGTTTAGATGGCTAAAATTAATTCATTTTTATTTCACTACCAAGCTTTATGTTTATACATCTACATCTTTACAAACCTATTATCAATAATGATACTACTAAACTGATTGTTGGCACGTTGCCACCACCACGTTTTTCAATTGGAAAACTACTGGAAAAAGATGTTGATTTTTGTTATGGAAGTTATTACAATTCACTTTGGTTATATATTGATAAAGTTCATAACTTGAGTTTACGTTATGATAATTCTGAAGAAGCCAAAGAAAAACGCAAGCAATTTTTAATCAAACACAAAATAGGTATTTGTGATATTATAGAAAGTGCAGAACGCGACAAAATTGATGCTTCCGATTTGGGATTGAAAAATATTAAACTTCAAGATATTATAGGTTATTTAAATCGATTTCCAAAAATAGAACCCTTATTGTTTACAGGAGGAAACAGTAAAAACGGACCAGAATATTTTTTTAGAAAACATTTAAAAGATTACAATTTAAAATTGGAATTAATCTCAAACGAAATCCCAAGGATACATAAGTTTTCATTAGAAGATAGAATGATAAAGACCGTTTCATTAACCTCTGCTTCAGGTTCTGCAAATAGAGCTATTGGCAGTATGGCTTTATACCAGCAATTAAAAAACAAAAACCCAAAATTCAACACATTCGATTTTAGAGTGCTGCAATATCGTGAGTTTTTTTAATCTAAAGAATTCCTCGAGGTTCTACCTCGGAGTCAAGAAGAAAGTTTGAAAACAGATGATTTTTATCAACTAAATAAGTTGCATGAATTGCCGGAAAGGATTCCTTACTTTTGTGCGAAAGGAAAACCAATTGATGATTACGGATATAGTGGTTAACAAACCAGAACCTATTACGTCTGGGAAAAAAATAGAATCGTTTAAACGCGGAACAGATGTTCAGTACACCATTGAATTATTGGAGGCCGGTAACCCCATATTAATAACAAAGTTTTTTAATAATGGATTGTCACTTCTTCGGGAGTTAAAGACGCATCTGAATAGAAAATTTCCGAATAAGTCTTTTCAGGAGCAACGAGAATATAGGTCAGAATATCGTAAGCTGTCAAATCTTATTTTAATAGAAATTGTGGATCATAAATTGGCAGTAAAGAAATCTCCTTCGATCGGCTGGTTGGAAAAACTTTATCCGGAAACTAGTGATTTCTTGTTATCCTTTCCACAAGTACAAGGTCTAAATAGTTCTTGGCAGTGGTACCAAAATGGGATTTCTATTCCTGTACTTCGAAATAAAATACATCCATATTATGGCACTTACTTCCCTACACGTTTCGAACATTTGGAACTTTTTGACAATTGGTTAAAACGTTACAAAGGACCTAAAAAGTCGGCAATAGATGTTGGGATTGGGTGTGGAGTACTTTCTTTACAAATGATGAAGTATGGTTTTCAAAAGGTTTTTGGGACAGATACAAATCCTAATGCGATTATTGGACTAACAGAGTTTATGGGGGATACAAAGTTGTCTAGAAAGATAGAATTAGACTTTGGTCATCTTTTTGGAAGGTGGAAAAAACAGACCGAATTGATTGTTTTTAATCCTCCTTGGTTACCGGAAATTCATAATTTATATAATATTGATGAAGCTATTTATTACAATGAAAAGTTATTCCCTGATTTTTTTGAAGGCGCTAAAAAAAGGCTTTTACCTGAAGGAAAGCTTGTGCTTATATTCTCGAATTTAGCTCAAATAACAAATGTGACAAAAGAACATCCGATAGAGAAGGAACTATCCGAAGGGGGAAGATTTCAATTGGAAAAATGTTTAAAAAAACGTGTTAAACCTGCTTCTGACAAAACAAAGCGAGATCAACATTGGCGTTCTTCTGAAGAAGTAGAGCTTTGGATCCTGAAAAATAAGTAAGATTTGACAAATTAAAATGGCAAATGTAAGATGCAAATTAAGCAATCTGTAGTGCTGTCGGATTAACCAAGAGAAAAAATGCCAAATGGCTAGAGTTGACATAGCTTTATGCATCGTATTACCTATTCAAGTCACATGACACCTGATTTTTCATTTTGTCTTAATTTCTCCCTAAACATTTATTGAATGTTGGGTAATGTTTTGATATGGTTAGTTTTAATTGATTATATCAGCGTTAAACGAAAGTAGTTGATTTTTCTTTCAAAGTCAAGTTTTAACGCATACACTTCAACCCTTCATAAACCACAATACTTACAGCATTTGCTAAATTTAAGCTTCTAACATGTTTACTATATAAGGGTATTTTATATAATTTTTTTGAATGTGTTTCTAATATCGATTTTGGTAAGCCAACCGATTCTTTTCCGAATACAAGAAACATATTATCCTCAAAATCTATTGACCAATGCTCTTTTATAGCATGACTGGATAAAAATACCATAGCCTTCCCTTTATTTGTATGAAAGAATTCTTCGATATTTTCATAAATATGCAGATTAATATGCTGCCAATAGTCTAAACCAGCACGTTTTAATTGAGTGTCTGTAATTTCAAATCCAAAAGGTTTTACCAAATGTAAACTTGAGCCAGAAGCCAAAGCCAAACGACCAATATTTCCTGTATTGTTGGGTATTTCGGGTTCTATTAATACGATGTTGAATGGCATATTTGTCAACTTAATTTCTAATTAGCTTCACAAAACCATCAATTTTATTCACACCATTATTACTCAAATGCTTTATAAACGCAGATCCAATAATAGCTCCTTTTGCGTATTGTATTGCTTGGTCAAAAGATTCAGAATTATTTATTCCAAAACCGACAATTTGTGGGTTTTTGAGTTTCATAGTTGCAATACACTTAAAATAATTGGTTTGCTCATCTCCAAATCCGCTCTGACTTCCCGTAACACTTGCACTACTTACCATATAAATAAATCCGTTTGAAATAGAATCTATATAATTAATGCGCTTTACAGATGTTTGTGGTGTTATTAAAAACACATTGATTAAACCATATTTTTTAAATATAGCTTTGTAATTCTCGTTGCAAACATCAACTGGTAAATCGGGAATAATCAATCCATCGATGCCAACTTCTTGACATTTCTTACAAAAGGCTTCCACACCATATTGAAATATTGGATTAAAATAACCCATAATGAGTAATGGAATTGAAACTGTTTTTCTAATGTCTTTTAACTGTTTAAAAAGTACTTTTGAAGTCATTCCGTTTTGCAATGCTTGTGTAGAGCTTGCTTGAATAGTTGGGCCATCTGACAAAGGGTCACTAAATGGCAATCCTATTTCTATGAAATCCACACCGCTTTTTTCTAAATTTTGAATGATAGTTACTGTGTCATCTAAATTTGGAAAACCCGCTGTAAAGTATATTGATAAGAGTTTTTTATTCTCTTGAAGTTTTTGATTTATTCTATTCATGGTTTTCTTGTCATTCCGCACTTGATGCGGAATCTATTTTTATTATTTATTCTTGTTCATTTTGTCTTGATACAAAACGAACCAAAAAATCAAATCAAAATTAGGAAATTGCTAAAGCATCATTCACTTTCGGAGTTACGTGCTTAAAGCTTCGCTTTGCATCTACACTCCTTCGTTCATTATTTCTGAATTTTGATGATTCCGAATTCTTCGGAATTTCAAGTTCGATTTATAATTTTATTTTCAATTTATCTTTTTAAACAAAAACATGATGTTTGATTGCGTTAAGGATTGAGCAATTTGTTTAAGCTCTTTTTGTCTCCTCGAGCGCAGTCGAGAGGTTGACAAAAAAGCGAGTTGCGAAAGCCTGACCCTTGTGGTAACGCCATTATAATACTATAATTTAAAATGATTGATATATGTATCTAAGTCCTTATCACCACGACCAGATAAATTTAGTACAATAATATCGTCTGGTTTAAATAATTTCTGCTCAAAAACAGCCAAAGCATGAGCACTTTCAATAGCTGGAATGATACCTTCCAGTTGGCATAATTCCAAACCTGCTTTCATAGCTTCATCGTCTGTAATTGAGATAAATTCTGCACGTCCAGATTTATATAGATGTGCATGCATTGGTCCAATTCCTGGATAATCCAGTCCAGCCGAAATTGAATACGGCTCTGTAATTTGCCCATCATTGGTTTGCATGAGCAAGGTTTTGCTACCATGAATAATGCCTTCTTTTCCCAATGCAGAAGTCGCTGCACTTTCACCAGAATCTATACCTTTTCCAGCGGCTTCCACAGCAATAAGTTTTACATTTTCATCATCTAAAAAATGATAGTATACTCCAGCTGCATTGCTTCCTCCACCAACACAAGCGATGACATAATCAGGTTTTGTTTTGCCTTCATGTTCCTTGAGTTGCCATTGTATTTCTTCTGAAATTACGGATTGAAAACGAGCCACCATATCAGGATATGGATGAGGACCAACGACACTTCCAATAATATAATGTGTATCCACAGGATTATTAATCCAATCACGAATGGCTTCGTTGGTGGCATCTTTTAGTGTTTTACTTCCTGACAAAGCCGGAATTACTGTTGCACCAAGCATTTTCATTCGTGCTACATTTGGTGCTTGTCGTGCAATATCTATTTCTCCCATATAAACAATACACTCTATTCCCATTAAAGCACAAACCGTTGCTGTGGCTACACCATGTTGACCAGCTCCTGTTTCGGCTATAATTCTGGTTTTCCTTAAACGTTTTGCCATGAGGATCTGACCAATAGTGTTATTGATTTTGTGCGCTCCAGTATGGTTAAGGTCTTCACGTTTAAGATAGATTTTAGTGTTGTATTTTTTTGAAAGTCGTTTTGCATAGTATAGAGGAGAAGGTCGACCTACATAATCTTTTAAAAGTGTATTGAATTCTTTTTGAAATGATGAATCTGTCATTATTTTCAGATAGTTTTGGCGCAATTCTTCTACATTTGGATAGAGCATTTCTGGAATGTATGCACCTCCAAACTCGCCGTAGTATCCTTTTTTGTTAATGTTGAACGTATTCATAATTTTTGAATTTCCGTGAAGACAGAAATCTTTTGTTTCTTATTTTTATCAATACCTATAAGGTTTTTAAACCTTGCAGGATAATTTTGGTCACTGCTATAATGACAAGTTTGTTTTAAATTCTTCTAATTGTTCTATATTTTTTAATCCTGGTTTAATTTCAAATTTACTATTCACATCAACAGCATAACAGTATTTAGATTCTGGTCTTTGCAGGAATGACAAAACACTTTCTATTTGTTCTAACCCAATGCCACCACTTAAAAAGAAAGGTTTGGTTGAAGGATAGTTTTTTAAAACATTCCAATTGAATGCGTAACCATTGCCTCCAGGTAATTTTCCTTTGGTGTCAAATAGAAAGTAATCACAAACATTTTCGTAAGGTTTTAAATCATCAAAATTGAATATGTCTTTGATGGAGAATACTTTGATTATTTCTGTCATTCCTGCCTTTCGACTTCGCTCAAGATAAACTTCGGCAGGAGTCTCTTGATGAGATTTCTCATCCCGATAGCTATCTGGACGTTCAAAATGGCAAATTTCTTTTAATTTTCTGCAAAATTCTGGTGTTTCTTTTCCATGTAATTGAATTGCCTGTAAATCGTATTTATTTATTTTATCATTAATATCATTTAATTTTGCATCAACAAAAACACCAACTTTTTTAATTGTATTTGGAATTTTTGGAATTATATTTTCAAAATATCGAGGTGAGTTTTTATGAAATATAAAACCCAAATAATCAGGTTGTAGTTTTGCAACTACAAGAATATTTTCTTGATATTTCATTCCGCAAATTTTTAACTTCATAACTCTAATTCTTTTATAAATTTCATCGCACTTGTGCCTGGATTATTTGTTTTCATAAAGTTTTCTCCAATTAAAAACCCTTGATAGCCATAAAGTTTCAATTCCTTGACAGCTTCTACGGAACTGATACCACTTTCTGATACTTTTACAAATTCATCTGGAATTAATTGACTTAATGTTTTACTGGTTTCTATGCTTACTTCAAAATTTTTCAAGTTTCTGTTATTTACACCAACCATATCCAAACTTGGTATGATAGATTTGTGTAATTCTTCTTCATTATGAACTTCTAACAACACCTCTAATTTTAGACTTTTTGCCAGTTCGGAAAATTGCTTTATTTCTACTCTGGTTAATATAGTGGCAATTAATAAAACAACATCTGCTCCAAAAGCTTTGGCTTCTATAATTTGGTACTCATCAATCACAAACTCTTTTCGTAATAAAGGCAAGTTGCAATTTTCTCTTGCAGATAATAAATCGTCTAAAGTACCTCCGAAATAAGTTTCGTCTGTTAATACTGACATACCACAAACACCTGCGGTTTCATAACCAAATGCGACATCTTTAACTGTAGCTGTATCATTGATTATAGACTTTGATGGTGAGCGACGCTTAAATTCTGCAATAATTCCTGTTTTGCTGTTTTTTAGTTCGTTAGCTAAAGACATGGTTTCCTTTTCAAAAAAAGGTGTTTGTTTTAATATTCTAATAGGAATTAGCTCTTTTTTGAGAGCTACTTCTTTACGTTTGTCTTTTACTATGTTGTCTAATATTGTCATGCCACTCTCATAAATCCTCTCTCCAAAGGAAAAAGGACTTTCTATTATTTGCTCAATTCTATTAATTTATCTAAACTTTGTTTTGCTTTTCCTGAAAGCAAAGATTCTTTTGCCATCTCAAAACCTTCTTTATGGTTAATTTGTTTTGATGTTGCTATTGCCAAACCAGAATTTGCGCAAACTACATTATTTTGTGGTTCTGTTCCTTTGCCATTAATTATATTTAAAAATATTTTGGCAGCATCTTTTATGGTATTTCCTCCAAAAATATCCTCTTGTTTAATTTGATTAACTCCTAAATCTTCTGGTGAAAACAGGATTTCAGAATGATTAGAAATTACTTTAGTCTTTCCTGTTAAAGAAATTTCGTCATAGCCATCCAATGCATGAACAATAGCATAATTTTTATCTGTGTTTTGATATAAATAACTGTACAAACGAAGCAGTTCTAAATTAAATACACCAACTATTTGATTTTTTGGAAATGAAGGATTTACCATTGGACCTAACATATTGAAAAAGGTTTTCACACCTAACTCACGACGTATCGGAGCTACATTTTTCATAGCTGGATGAAATAAAGGTGCATGCAGCACACAAATTCCAGATTTGTCAATACACTGTTTTAAGAAATCTTCATCTTTAGAAAATTTAATACCGAGATATTCCATAACATTTGAAGATCCACAAGCAGATGACACACCATAATTACCATGTTTTGCAACTTTAATTTCTGCACCAGCTGTTACGAATGATGATAAGGTTGAAATGTTAAAGGTGTCTTTTCCGTCACCTCCAGTTCCGCATAAATCTATGGTATTGAATTCTGTTAAATCAATAGGAATACATAATTCCAGAAGCGCATCCCGAAAACCTTTTAATTCTTCAAGCGTTATGCTACGCATCATGTAAACCGTTAGAAAAGATGCTATTTGGCTTTGGTTATAATCGCCTTTAGAGATGTTAACCAAAACTTGTTTAGCTTCTTGTCTTGAGATGCTTCCGTGATTTATTAATCTGTTTAGTAATTGTTTCATCCTATTCCTAACCCTTTCCAAAGGAAAGGGTATTTTTATTTTTTTGACTGCGTACTGTTACTGAATATTGCCAACTTATACCATTAAGACATATAAAATAGTCCAATAAATTGTTTCTTTTCCCTTTATATTTCATCATAAAAATATACCGTAGCTATTGCTATGCTTGATTTTTATTCTTTATCTAAAGAAAAAATAATTCCATTTATTTTAGACTATTTTACATCTCATAATGATATTATTTAATTTTTTACCCAGTTCTCTAATATTTTCTTTCCATTTGGTGTAAGTATAGATTCTGGATGAAACTGCACACCTTTAACATCATATTCTTTATGACGTAAGGACATTACGTGTCCGTTTTCATCAAAAGAGGTTGCTTCTAATTCTGACGGTAAATTTTTATCTACAACCCAAGAATGGTAACGTCCAACTTCAATTTCTTTACTAAACCCATTAAATAAAGATTCGTCTTCAACGGTAATATTTATTTTAGTTGCTACACCATGATATACTTCATCTAAATTTATAAGCTTTCCGCCAAAAACTTCACAAATAGCTTGTTGACCTAAACAAACGCCTAAAATACTTTTGGTAGGAGCATATTTTTTTATGATTGATTTTAGCAATCCTGCTTCATCTGGAATTCCAGGTCCAGGAGATAGCACAATTTTATCGTAAGGTTCAACTTCTTCAAGTGTTAATTTATCATTTCGGATAACTGTAACCTCACAATCTAAATCTTTTAAAAAATGTACAAGATTGTAGGTAAAACTGTCGTAATTATCTATAACTAATATTTTTTTCATAATTAAATATTTTCAGCCAATTCAATAGCTTTTGTGAGTGCTCCTAATTTATTATAAACTTCTTGTAATTCTGTTTCGGGATTGGATTTTGAAACTAATCCTGCTCCTGCCTGCCAATGTAATTGATGGTTTTTACTTAAAAATGTTCTAATCATGATAGCATGGTTATAATTGCCTTCAAAATCCATGAACCCTATAGCTCCACCATAAAACGAACGACTTGTTTTTTCATAAAGTTCTATAAGTTGCATGGCTTTATGTTTTGGTGCACCACTTAAAGTTCCTGCAGGAAATGTATCTGCTACAATTTGCATTGTAGAAATATCTTTATGCTTTATCCCAGTTACTTTACTCACCAAATGTATAACATGTGAAAAAAACTGAACTTCACGATAGGTTTCTATTTTTACTTGGCAACTATTCCTGCTTAAATCGTTTCTTGCCAAATCGACAAGCATAACATGTTCTGCATTTTCTTTATCATCTGTTGTAAGTTGTTTTGCAAGTTCAGCATCTTTTAAGTCGTCTCCAGTTCGCTTAAAAGTTCCTGCTATTGGATGAATCTCGGCTTGACCGTTTTTAACAATTAATTGTGCTTCTGGAGAGCTGCCAAATATTTTAAAATTACCATAATCAAAATAGAATAGGTAAGGTGAAGGATTTACATTTCGCAAGGCACGATATACATTAAACTCGTCACCTTTAAAGCTTTGTGTGAATTTTTTTGATAAGACTAACTGAAACACATCGCCTCTTGCACAATGTTTTTTCGCTAATTCAACATAGTTTTTATATTCATTATCTGTAATATTTGACGTTATTTTTCCATTGATTGAAAAATCATAAGAGGAAAAATTATGTGCTTTTATAAGCTGTAAAATATCGTCTATATTGTTTTCAGATTTAAAGCAATGTGCAAAAATATAGGCTTCATTTTTAAAATGATTGATTGCAATAATGTTTTGATAAACAGCATAAAAAATATCTGGAATATTAAGTGAATCTTCTTTTTTTGAAATATTAATATCTTCAAAATAACGGACTGCATCATATGACATATAGCCGAAAATACCATTGTTTATGAATTTAAAGTTCTTTTCGGAACTTACTTTGAAACGCTGTGTGAATTGATGAATTTCTTCAGAAACATTAATCGAATTATTTATATGCGTTGTTGTGGAGCTTCCATCAGGAAATGTTTGAGTAATAATTTCGTTTTCTACTTT
>Ga0208748_1000790_pt1 | contig 15557 bp, 10 predicted proteins | sample Knorr_S7_td_Bott_FD_185599 | JGI IMG/M metagenome (GOLD analysis project Ga0208748, IMG submission 185599) | Marine microbial communities from Southern Atlantic Ocean transect - Knorr_S7_td_Bottom_ad_4513_LV_A (SPAdes) (version 2) | ecosystem: Environmental > Aquatic > Marine > Oceanic | place... | reverse complement strand
CAAAAATATAAAAAAGAGGTATATTTGGTTTTGGCATAATACTTCTCCCAAAAATATCAACTACTTTTATCAATCTTTTTGTAGAATATTTATCCTGAATTCCAGATACACTACAATTTGTACTAAAAGAAGTCCATGTATCTTTGTCCCAAATATAATCAGCCCAAACCACATCATCTACATCAATGCAGTTAAGTGATGGATTATTTATAGACATAAAATACCAAAGCCCTTGATTGTTTCCATTTCTCAGATCTAATGATGTTAATTGATTATTGCCACAAGAAACTTCAAATAGTTGTGTATTATTGGATAAATCTAAAAATGTAATTTGATTAGAATAACAAAATAATTCCCTAAGAGCAGAAAAATCTTCAATCCCTGTTAAATCAGCAATTGAACTAGATGTAATATTTAAATAAGTAATAGTATCAATTCCAGCAGTTTCTACATAATCATCAAATACCCAATCCAGACCAAGGTTCATTAATTCTTGCTCAAAATTATCATCAGGAACATAAGTTTGTTGTGCATTACCAATAAAAGGCAGGTAAAGAAAAAGTGTAAATAAATATTTTTTCATAGCACAAATATAGTTATTTTTCAAAAAACCCATAAATAGTAGACCCACTACCACTCATAGCGGCATAAATAGCACCCTCCTTATAAAGTTGTTCTTTTATGCTTTGGAGTTTCGGATGTTTAATAAAGATGCTTTTTTCAAAATCATTTTTAATCTTTCCTTTCCACTTTTCTATAGGGAGTTTTATTAGTTCTCTTAAAGGGTTTTCTGGTATTTTTGGGCTAACTCCTGCATAAGCTTCTGCTGTTGAAATATGAATCCCAGGCATTACCAAGCGTATTTCAAAGACACTTAAATCCAAATCTATAGGGCTTAGTTTTTCTCCAATCCCTTCTACCAATGCTGGTCTATCATCAATAAAAAAGGGACAATCAGCACCTAATTGTAAAGCATATTTTTTAAGTTGGGTTTTGTTTAGCTCTAATTCAAAAAGCTGATTTAAACCCATCAATGTTAGTGCAGCATCAGCCGAACCGCCACCCAAACCAGCCCCAATGGGAATGTGTTTGTGCAACTGAATTGCTACATTCGAAATAGAAAAATCTTTTTTTAATAAATGGAATGCTTTTTCACACAAATTCTCCCCTTTTGGAATATCAATCCCCTTTTTCACAAAGGAAAAATGTTGTTGCTCTGTTATTTCCAAAACATCATAGCACTGCTTTACAGGATAAAAAACAGAAGAAATCCCATGATAACCATCTTCTCTTTTACCAAGAATATTCAGCCCTATATTTATTTTTGCATGTGGAAAAAGTATCATCTAAAATTAGTTTTCAACAACAAAGGTAATCACATCCTTTTTTTTGGCGTAAGAAATATCATTTTATTTAACTTTGTTCCCCTTATTAATTTTTAACTATGGAATATTTAGAGTTTGAGAAACCTTTAGAAGAGCTTGTTCTGCAAATGGAGAAAGCACAAGAATTAAGCAAAGAAAGTGAGGTGGATGTAAGTGCTACCATCAAGGGTTTGGAGAAGAAATTAGAAAAATGCCGTAAGGATATTTACAGAAATTTGAGTCCTTGGCAAAAGGTGCAGCTCTCGCGCCATCCAAATCGTCCTTATACTTTGGATTATATTCAGGCAATTACAAAAGGAGATTTTGTAGAGTTGCATGGCGATAGAGGAGTAAAAGATGACAAGGCAATGATTGGCGGTTGGGGAACTATTGATGGAAAATCAGTCATGCTTATCGGCCAACAAAAGGGGCGAAACACTAAACAAAGACAGTATAGAAATTTTGGTATGTCCAACCCAGAAGGATACCGAAAAGCACTCCGATTGATGCGAATGGCTGAAAAATTTGGCAAGCCAATAATTTGCTTAATTGATACCCCAGGCGCATTCCCAGGATTAGAGGCAGAGGAAAGAGGACAAGGAGAAGCCATTGCCAGAAACATCATTGAAATGCTACAAATTAAGGTGCCTATTATTTGCATTATAATTGGGGAAGGCGCTTCTGGTGGGGCATTGGGCATTGGGGTTGGCGATAAAGTATTGATGCTCGAAAATACATGGTATTCGGTTATTTCTCCTGAAAATTGTTCTACCATTTTGTGGCGTAGTTGGGATTACAAAGAGCAAGCAGCTGATGCACTAAAACTTACAGGAGAGGATATGCTAAAAAATAAATTGGTGGATGGAATAATAAAAGAACCAATTGGTGGAGCACATGCATTCCCTGAAAAAATGTATAGAATCTTGAAAAAAGAAATTATAAGTCAGATTGACGATTTAGCAGACTTAGATGCTGAGAAATTAGTAGAAAACAGAATGAATAAATTCTCAAAAATGGGAGTGATAAAAAATTAAGAAATGGCAAAACAGACTACAAGAAAATTAAAAAGTGTAAATGGTAAAATTGATGGAAAACTTCCGCCTCAGGCTATTGAATTAGAAGAAGCAGTTTTAGGCGCATTGATGCTAGACAATGAAGCGCTTTCAGATACCATTGATATTTTAAAGCCCGAATATTTTTACAGAATGGAACATCAAAAAATATTTGATGCCATCATTGTTTTATTTAACGAAAGTAAGCCAGTCGATATTCTTACCGTTATTGAACAGCTGAAAAAAATGGGGGCATTAGAAAATATTGGTGGTGCTTTTTACATTACTGGACTTACTAATAGTGTGGCTTCCTCAGCCAATACCGAATACCATGCACGAATAATTGTAGAAAAATTTATCCAACGCTCACTCATTCAAATTTCCAGCAATATCATAAAAGATTCCTTTGATGAAACCATTGATGTATTTGATTTGTTGAGTAAAGCCGAGCAAGATTTATTTAGCGTAACAGAAGGAAGTTTGAGAAAAAGTTACGATAAAATGAGTGTACTGATTACTAATGCCATACAAAGTATTGAGGAATTAAAAAACAAAAAAGATGGGCTAAGTGGTGTCCCTTCTGGTTTTTCAAAATTGGATCGCGTAACTTCAGGTTGGCAAAAATCCGATTTAATTATTATAGCAGGCAGACCAGGTATGGGGAAAACAGCTTTGGCACTTACCATGGCTCGAAACATTGCCATTAATCATAAAACTCCGATTGGGATTTTCTCTTTGGAAATGTCTTCCGACCAATTGGTAAACCGACTAATTTCAAGCGAATCTGAAATACCATCAGGCAAACTAAGAAAAGGAAATTTAGAGGAATATGAGTTTGTGCAATTGCATGAAAAAATTAGAGATTTAGCAGAAGCGCCCATCTATATTGACGATACACCAGGACTTTCTGTTTTTGAACTCAGGGCAAAAGCCAGAAGGTTGGTAAAAAATCATGGCGTTCAAATTATTATTGTCGATTATTTACAACTAATGACTGCCGGAGGAAACAAAAGCGGAAACAGAGAACAAGAAATCAGCAAAATATCCCGCTCCTTAAAAGGAATAGCCAAAGAATTAAAGATTCCTGTCATTGCACTTTCGCAAGTAAATAGAGGTGTAGAATCTAGAACTTCAACCAGCAAACGGCCAATACTTGCCGATTTGCGTGAATCAGGAGCAATTGAGCAAGATGCTGATATTGTTACTTTCATTTATCGTCCTGAATATTATAAAATTTATGAATGGGAAAACTCAGATGATTCAAGAGGACAGGCAGAAATAATTATTGCAAAGCACCGAAATGGCCCATTAGAAAATATTCGACTTAAATTTATAAGTACCCTAGCAAAATTCTCTGACCTTGATTATTTTGATGGTGTGAATGAGGATGGTAGTCTTGGGGATGAACCATCATTTATTTCGCATTCATCAAGTATGAATGATGATGAATAAGAAAAATTTCTTACTGATAATTCTCATTTTCTTTTGCTCTAAATTGTGGGCAGTATATCTGCTTATCCCAATGGATGAGGGACAAAAAAACCACCTAAAAGCATACGGAATTGCATATTATACTTTGCAAAATGACATTAAAGTAGATTGGCTTCTAAATTACAGAGGGGGAAGTTTTTTAATAAAAGATTATTGTGCTGAAATTCAGAAGGAATGTAGTATAAGAGGAGTTAGTTATGAAATTATTGCAGATGTACAATCTACACAAATTTTGACTTCTATTGCCAGTCCAGAAGTAAATCAAGATGTTGTGCGATTGGAAAAAGCACCAAAAGTGGCTATTTATTCTCCAAAAAACAAACAACCTTGGGATGATGCTGTTACGCTCGCGCTAAAATATGCTGAGATTCCATATGAGGTAGTGTATGATGAGGAAGTGCTTTCGGGCTTATTACCGCTTTTCGATTGGCTTCATCTTCATCATGAGGATTTCACTGGGCAATACGGAAAATTCTATGTTTCTTTCAAAAATGCAACTTGGTATAAAGAACAAAAAAGGTTGTATGAACAATCGGCAAAAAATGCAGGATTTTCAAAAGTTTCTCAGCATAAATTGGCAGTGGCTAAAAAAATAAAAGAGTTTACTGCTGGTGGTGGATTTTTGTTTGCCATGTGTTCCGCTACCGATTCTTACGACATTGCCTTAGCTGCTGAAGGAGTGGATATTTGCGCACATATGTTTGATGGTGATGCTCCTGACCCCAACGCACAAGAAAAATTAAACTTTGAAAAAACTTTTGCTTTTAAAGATTTTACTTTGGTTAAAAACCCTAACCAGTATGAATTTTCCTCTATTGACGCAACCCAAACTAGAAGGATAAAAAGAGAAATTGATTTTTTTACACTCTTTGATTTTTCAGCAAAATGGGATCCTGTTCCTACCATGCTCTGTCAAAACCATATGCAGGTAATTGCAGGATTTATGGGGCAAACCACTTCTTTCAAAAAACAGTACATAAAATCGAATGTATTAATTATGGGAGAAACAAACGCCACAAATGAAGCGCGCTATATTCACGGAAAATTTGGCAATGGTACTTGGACTTTTTACGGAGGACACGACCCTGAGGATTATCAGCATAAAGTAGGAGATCCTCCAACCGATTTGAACTTACATCCAAACTCGCCAGGATACCGTTTAATCTTGAATAATATTCTATTCCCTGCTGCTAAAAAGAAAAAGCAAAAGACATAGAATTTATTAAATCCAAAACAAAAAAAGTCCTGTTTTTTTCAAAACAGGACTTTTTTTAAAAGGCGGCAACGACCTACTCTCCCAGATATCACTCTAGTACCATCGGCGCAACTGGGCTTAACTTCTCTGTTCGAAATGGGAAGAGGTGGACACCAGTGCTATAGTCACCATAAAATTTAAATAGGTTAAAAATGACATATATAGTAATGAATATATATAATTAAATCTAAAGTCTATGGGTAATTAGTATCACTCAGCTTTGACATCTCTGTCTTTACACTTGTGACCTATCAACGTCATCGTCTATAACGACCCTTAAAAGAAATCTAATCTTGAGATGAGTTTCGTGCTTAGATGCTTTCAGCGCTTATCTCATCCGAACGTAGCTACCCTGCAATGCAGCTGGCGCCACAACAGGTACACTAGAGGTTCGTCCATTCCGGTCCTCTCGTACTAGGAACTGATCCTCTCAAACTTCCAACGCCCACAACAGATAGGGACCGAACTGTCTCGCGACGTTCTGAACCCAGCTCGCGTGCCACTTTAATGGGCGAACAGCCCAACCCTTGGGACCTTCTCCAGCCCCAGGATGTGACGAGCCGACATCGAGGTGCCAAACCACTCCGTCGATATGAGCTCTTGGGAGTGATCAGCCTGTTATCCCCGGAGTACCTTTTATCCTTTGAGCGATGGCCCTTCCATGCGGAACCACCGGATCACTATGCCCGACTTTCGTCTCTGCTCGACTTGTAGGTCTCACAGTTAAGCACCCTTATGCCATTACACTCTACGCACGGTTACCAAGCGTGCTGAGGGTACCTTTGGAAGCCTCCGTTACTCTTTTGGAGGCGACCACCCCAGTCAAACTACCCACCAAACACTGTTTCCCTTGCGGGATTAGAATCCAAATAAATAAAGGGTGGTATTTCACTTTTTGACTCCACCACTCCTAGCGAAGCAGCTTCAAAGTCTCCCACCTATTCTACACATTATTTACCCGAAGTCAATGTTAAGTTGTAGTGAAGGTTCACGGGGTCTTTCCGTCCCGTTGCGGGTAATCGGCATCTTCACCGATACTACAATTTCACCGAGCTCATGGCTGAGACAGTGCCCAGATCGTTACACCATTCGTGCAGGTCGGAACTTACCCGACAAGGAATTTCGCTACCTTAGGACCGTTATAGTTACGGCCGCCGTTTACCAGGGCTTCATTTCAGAGCTTCTACCGAAGTATAACCCCTCCATTTAACCTTCCGGCACCGGGCAGGTGTCAGACCCTATACATCATCTTTCGATTTAGCAGAGTCCTGTGTTTTTGATAAACAGTCGCCTGGGCCATTTCACTGCGGCTTCTTTCCGAAGAAAGTAAGCGTCTCTTCTCCCGAAGTTACGAGACTAATTTGCCTAGTTCCTTAGCCATGAATCACTCGAGCACCTTAGTATTCTCTACTTGACTACCTGTGTCGGTTTGAGGTACGGATAGTAATTATCTGAAGTTTAGAGGTTTTTCTTGGTAGCATGATTACATCTTTATCCACTTGTCCGAAGACTCATGGTACTATCTGACTTCAGCACAAAAGACGGATTTGCCTATCTAATGTATACCTTTGTCATTCAACGCACTATTCCGTCAGTACGCAAGATTTTCACTTCTACGTCACCCCATCACAATAAATACTAGTACAGGAATATTAACCTGTTGCCCATTGACTACCCCATTTGGGTTCGCCTTAGGATCCGACTAACCCTGATCCGATTAGCGTTGATCAGGAAACCTTAGTCTATTGGTGAGCGGGTTTCTCTCCCGCTTTATCGTTACTTATACCTACATTTTCTTTTCTAATTGTTCCAATATAACTCAAATTATATCTTCAACACAAATTAGAATGCTCTCCTACCATCTATTAAAATAGATCTATAGCTTCAGTAATACGCTTATGCCCGATTATTATCCACGCACAATCGCTCGACTAGTGAGCTGTTACGCACTCTTTAAATGAATGGCTGCTTCCAAGCCAACATCCTAGCTGTCAATGCAATCGCACCACGTTAGATCAACTTAGCGTATATTTAGGGACTTTAGCTGATAGTCTGGGTTGTTTCCCTCTCGGCAATGGACCTTAGCACCCACTGCCTCACTCCCGATCAAATGTCATAGCATTCGGAGTTTGTCTGGAATTGGTAGGCGATGAAGCCCCCGCATCCAATCAGTAGCTCTACCTCTATGACAATAATATCGAGGCTGCACCTAAATGCATTTCGGAGAGTACGAGCTATCTCCAAGTTTGATTGGCCTTTCACCCCTACCCACAGGTCATCCAATCACTTTTCAACGTGAACTGGTTCGGTCCTCCACTCCAGATTAACGGAGCTTCAACCTGCCCATGGGTAGATCACTTGGTTTCGCGTCTACCCCCTCTAACTATTCGCCTTATTCGGACTTGCTTTCGCTGCGGCTACGAATCATAGATTCTTAACCTTGCTAGAGAGGAGTAACTCGTAGGTTCATTATGCAAAAGGCACGCAGTCACCTTTAAAAAGGCTCCTACCGCTTGTAAGCGTATGGTTTCAGGTTCTATTTCACTCCCCTGTTCGGGGTACTTTTCACCTTTCCCTCACGGTACTTGTTCACTATCGGTCTCTCTTGAGTTTTTAGTCTTACCGGATGGTCCCGGTGGATTCAGACAGGATTTCACGTGTCCCGCCCTACTCAGGATACTGTTAGGTAGTAGATTTATTTCATGTACAGGACTTTCACCTTCTTTGGTTACTTTTTTCCAAAAGTATTCCATTATAAATTTACATTCCATATTACAGTCCTACAACCCCAAAATTGCCTAAACAATTTTGGTTTGGACTAATCCCATTTCGTTCGCCACTACTTTGGGAATCACTATTGTTTTCTTTTCCACTGGTTACTTAGATGTTTCAGTTCACCAGGTTGGCTTCCAAATAAATGGATGATTAATCTTCAATTAATCGGGTTACCCCATTCGGAGATTTCCGTTTCAAAGGTTATTTGCACCTTTTCGGAACTTTTCGCAGCTTGTCACGTCCTTCATAGCCTAAGAGAGCCAAGGCATTCACCATACGCCCTTATTAACTTTTAAATATTAAATATATATACTCATTACAATATGTCAAAGAACTTTTTGTGGAGAATATCGGAGTCGAACCGATGACCTCCGCGTTGCAAACGCGGCGCTCTAACCAGCTGAGCTAATCCCCCATGTGTAGTCCCGGGCAGACTCGAACTGCCGACCTCTACATTATCAGTGTAGCGCTCTAACCAGCTGAGCTACGAGACTCGCAAGGGTTGCACAAAAAAAGAAGATCAAAAAATCAAATTAAACAAATTTTATAAGTGTTCTCTAAAAAGGAGGTATTCCAGCCACACCTTCCGGTACGGCTACCTTGTTACGACTTAGCCCTAGTTACTTGTTTTACCCTAGGCAGTTCTTTACAGTGACTGACTTTAAGTATTCCAAACTTCCATGGCTTGACGGGCGGTGTGTACAAGGCCCGGGAACGTATTCACCGCACCATGGCTGATGTGCGATTACTAGCGATTCCAACTTCACAGAGTCGAGTTGCAGACTCCGATCCGAACTGAGGTTATTTTTATAGATTAGCTTACTGTCACCAGTTTGCATCTCATTGTAATAACCATTGTAGCACGTGTGTAGCCCAAGACATAAGGGCCGTGATGATTTGACGTCATCCCCACCTTCCTCTCCGTTTGCACGGGCAGTTTCTTTAGAGTTCCCGACATTACTCGCTGGTAACTAAAAATAGGGGTTGCGCTCGTTATGGGACTTAACCCGACACCTCACGGCACGAGCTGACGACAACCATGCAGCACCTTGTAAATCGTTCGAAAAAAGATTGATTTCTCAACCGGTCGTTTTACATTTAAGCCTTGGTAAGGTTCCTCGCGTATCATCGAATTAAACCACATGCTCCACCGCTTGTGCGGGCCCCCGTCAATTCCTTTGAGTTTCATTCTTGCGAACGTACTCCCCAGGTGGATCACTTAACGATTTCTCTTTAACACTGACATTATATCGCCAACATCTAGTGATCATAGTTTACGGTGTGGACTACCAGGGTATCTAATCCTGTTCGCTACCCACACTTTCGTCCATGAGCGTCAGTAATGGTTTAGTGAGCTGCTTTCGCAATTGGTGTTCCATGTCATATCTATGCATTTCACCGCTACATGACATATTCCGCCCACTTCAACCACACTCAAGAACTTCAGTATCAATGGCAGTTCTACAGTTAAGCTGTAGGCTTTCACCACTGACTTAAAGTTCCGCCTGCGGACCCTTTAAACCCAATAAATCCGGATAACGCTTGCACCCTCCGTATTACCGCGGCTGCTGGCACGGAGTTAGCCGGTGCTTATTCCTGCAATACCGTCAGCTTAGTACACGTACTAAGGTTTCTTCTTGCAGAAAAGCAGTTTACAACCCATAGGGCATTCATCCTGCACGCGGCATGGCTGCGTCAGAGTTTCCTCCATTGCGCAATATTCCTCACTGCTGCCTCCCGTAGGAGTCTGGTCCGTGTCTCAGTACCAGTGTGGGGGGTCACCCTCTCAGGCCCCCTACCTATCGTAGCCTTGGTAAGCTTTTACCTTACCAACAAGCTAATAGGACGCATGCTCATCTTTAACCACCGAAGTTTTAATTATAAATAGATGCCTATAAATAATACTATGAGGTATTAATCCAAATTTCTCTGGGCTATTCCTCAGTTAAAGGTAGATTGCATACGCGTTACGCACCCGTGCGCCACTCGTCAGCATCTCGCAAGCGAGATCTGTTACCGTTCGACTTGCATGTGTTAGGCCTGCCGCTAGCGTTCATCCTGAGCCAGGATCAAACTCTCCGTTGTAAAAAAAGTTTGTAAAAATTTGATTGACTTATAGAATGTGTTTAATTTGATTTTCTATCTTCATTAATTCAAAGAACAAAAAAGGATAGCAAATTTAACTTAAAATGCTAAACCCTCAAAGCTTTTTACCTAAAAATACTAATTTGGTTTTTTAAAAGCGGCTGCAAATATAAATGCTTATTAATACCGAACAAAACTTTTCTCTTCTTTTTTAATAATATTTTTTATGCCTTATTATTTTATGTAAGTACCTCATATTTTGGATGTTGTAGAAACCTAAAAAGTGATTTATGATGTAGAAAAAGTAAGAGGAATAAAGATTGTATTGGAATAGCTTGTAAAAAATAGCATTTTAGAAAATTATTTGGGTGATTTTTTATGCTTTTTATTTTTTAAAACACTAGCCATGAAATTGTCTTTAATTTTGGTTTCAAAAAAGGAAATGAAATCAAAATGATTGAGCATTACCTTCTCATCTAAATCAGATAAAGCTGAAATTAAATCGGTGAAGATTTTTTTTCTTCTTTTGAGAATTGAGAGTCATTTTGTAGCTATTTAACAATTAAATTAGTATAACCTAAAAAAGGAAAACCGATAAAATTGTAGATGTATTGGGAAGAAAAACTTTACCAACTACAAATACGTCACTATTTTATATTTATGATAATGAAAAAGTGGAGAAAAGGATAATTGTGGAATAGACAATTATTCAACAAAAATAGAACTATACTCCTTTCCTGATTTTTCAAAAAGCAGTTGTACTGCTTCTCTTCCTTCAATTCCTAAAGAGATAGAAAAATCATTAACATATAAATTTATATGAGCATCAACAACTGCTTTTTCCATTTCTTGAGCATGGCATTTAACATAGTCAGCCGAACTATTAGGGTTTGCAAAAGCATATTCTACACTTTTCCTAAGTACTCTTTCTACCTTTTGCTGAACTTCAAAAGGTAATTCTCTTTTCACTACAATGCCACCCAAAGGAATAGGTAATCCTGTTTCTTTTTCCCAAAACTCTCCTAAATCTTTTATTTTTTCCAATCCTTTTTCATGATAGGTAAATCGGTTTTCGTGTATGATAAGTCCCGCATCTACCTTTCCAGCTAACACTTCATTTTCAATTTCAGAAAAAAGCGTTTCTACTTTATTCTGATGCAATGGAAAAGCAATTCCCAACAACATATTGGCAGTCGTGTATTTTCCAGGAATGGAAATTTTACTGTTGGTAGTTAAAATGGTATTTGGTTTTTTAATCAGTAGCGGGCCACAATTATTTCCAAGTGCTGAGCCACTATCCAAAAGTGCATAATCGTTTACACAATGAGTAAAAGCATTAAACGAAAGTTTTGTAATATCCAATTTTCCTTGAAACGCCCATTTATTTAATTGTTCTACATCCCCAAAAATCACTTCAAAATCCAAGCCTTCAGTGTCAATTTTATAATGCACCATGGCATCAAAATTAAAAGTGTCATTTGGACAAGGAGAAAAACCTAAAGTCAGTTTCATAGTGCAACAATTATTTGCTGAACAGTAGTATTCAAGTTTTGAATCGCTAATGGCATATTCCAATTTTCTCTATTCCGCTTTTCCACTTTATTCGAAATGGCTCTTATCTGCATGCAAGGAACAGCAAATTCCTTGCAGACTTTAAAAATAGCCGCCCCCTCCATACTTTCCACATCTGGGTTTAATCTGCTTATTATTCTAGCAATAGAATCCTCATTTCCATGAACGGTATTTACCGTAATTCCTTTTACCTTTTGCAAATTGGTTTTTCCTTCTACTTTAAAAGTATTAGTTATTTCAAAATCAGAAAACTCCTCAAATTTCACGCCATTTTCAATTCCAATTTCTGAAAAACAATCTTCTACAACTTCAACTACATCACCAATTTTTACAGTAGGATTAAAGCAGCCACCAACCCCCATATTAATTACTAAATCATAAGAGTTTACACTTAAATCCTTAGTTAATCCGTAAGTAGTATTTACCATACCCACTCCTGAAATCAAAATCTCAGCATTAGGGAATAATTCCTGTATAATTTCATCAGAAGTAGCAGCTATTAAGAGTATCTTCATTTGGCAAATATATCAAAAGAAAAGGTAGTATATTTGCATACTATTTAATAAAAAAATGAGTGAATCCTATAATAAAAATTTAGCCAATAGCATAAAAGTTGTTTTAGCTGAAATTGGTGAAAACTCGGAAAGAGAAGGTCTTTTAAAAACTCCTGAACGTGTAGCTAAATCCATGGAATTTTTAACGGATGGTTACAATCAGAATCCTACTGAAATTTTACAATCTGCTATGTTTGCTGAAGATTATAGCCAAATGGTTTTAGTAAAAGACATAGAACTCTACTCTCTTTGCGAACACCACATGCTCCCATTTTTCGGAAAAGCACACATTGCCTACATACCAAACGGACACATAGTGGGCTTGAGTAAAATACCAAGAATTGTTGATGTATTTTCCAGAAGATTGCAAGTGCAAGAGAGATTAACAGATGAGATAAAAGATTGCTTACAAGATACGCTTAACCCTAAAGGAGTAGCTGTAGTTATTGAAGCACAACACCTTTGCATGCAAATGAGAGGGGTACAAAAACAGCACTCTTCAACCACAACATCTGCTTTTTCGGGCATCTTTTTAAAAGATGAAAAAACGCGTTCCGAATTTATGAATTTGATAAAATAATAGTTACTAGTTGTTGGTTATTAGTTACTAGAAACTAATGCTGACAACTAAAAATTAACAACTAAAACACTAAATGATGAAAGCATATGTATTTCCTGGGCAAGGCGCCCAATTTCCTGGAATGGGAAAAGACCTTTATGATAACTCAGAAATTGCAAAAGAGCTATTTGAAAAAGCAAATGAAATTTTAGGGTTCTCAATTACTGACATTATGTTTGGAGAAGATACTGAAGCACTAAAACAAACTAAAGTTACACAACCAGCTATCTTCTTACATTCCGTAATATTAGCAAAAGTATTAGGCAGTTCCTTTAAACCAGAGATGGTTGCAGGACATTCCTTAGGTGAATTTTCTGCCTTAGTTTCTGCTGGTTATTTATCGTTTGAAGATGGATTAAAATTAGTATCCAAAAGAGCAATGGCTATGCAAAAAGCATGCGAGCAAAACCCATCAACTATGGCGGCTGTAATAGGACTTGAAATTGAAGTAGTAGAGAAAATTTGTGCAGAAATAAAAGAAGTGGTTGTGCCTGCTAACTATAACTGCCCTGGGCAATTAGTAATTTCAGGAAGCAATGAAGGAATTGATATTGCCTGTGAAAAATTAACTGAAGCTGGAGCTAGAAGGGCACTTAAATTACCTGTTGGAGGAGCATTTCATTCTCCACTTATGGAGCCTGCAAGAGCAGAATTAGAACAAGCAATTGACGAAACTAATTTTGCTAAAGGAGTTTGTCCTATCTACCAAAATGTAACAGCAACAGCTATTACAAACCCTGAAGAAATTAAAGAAAACTTGAAAAAGCAATTGACTTCATCCGTGCTTTGGACACAAACTATGCAACAAATGATTGCTGATGGTTTATCCTCAGTAACTGAAGTTGGTCCTGGAAAAGTTTTACAAGGATTATTCAAAAAAGTTGACCGTAAACTGGAAACACAAAGCGCTAGCTTATAAAGTAGCGTTCAGTAATTTCCCGCTATTCACTAAATTATGCCAGGCTTTTTGAGTCTGGCATTTTTCGTACAATTCAGCATGATTCATATTATGGCAGTCACTCCCTACCAAGCTCACCATACCTGCATTAATTAAGGCCTCAGTCTTTTTCTTTATTTGTGGGGAATAATAACCAATTAAAGAAAGTAAGTTAATTTGTAACAGGACCCCTCTACTTGTAAACTCCTCATAGTCCTTTAAAGAATAATAATTATAACGCTCAGGATGTGCCAATACTACTTTATACCCTTCTAATTGCAGTTTGAAAATAATGTCAAAAAGATTTCTTGGTGCCTCCATAAAGGAAAGCTCTACCAATATGTAATTATCGCCAAAAGTTAGGAATTTCTCCTTTCCTATTTTCTGCTCAAATTCAAAATCAATATAGTATTCGGCTGCCGCATCTATTTCCATGTTGATTTTCTGTGCTTTTAATTCCTCACGCACATCAGCTAAGCCCTTGAATATCGTTTCAGAAGAATTCTGGTAAAAATCACTCATCACATGGGGGCTAGTAATCACCTTACTATATCCCAACTCCTGCATCTTTTTTATAAGGGAAATAGAAGTTTCTAAATCAGGAGCTCCATCATCAATTCCCGGAATAAAATGCGAATGAATATCAGTTTTCAATATTGAAAAATCAAGAGGGGCTAATTCCTCCTCTTTCTTTTTTGAAAACCATTTTATCATAATTTAACTGTATTGTTCTTTATAATAGTTTTGATAATCTCCAGAAGTGATATTATCCATCCACTCCTTATTGGCTAAATACCATGCAATTGTTTTGGCCAGCCCTTCTTCAAATTGTAAGGATGGCTCCCAAGCTAATTCATTCTTCAACTTATTAGCATCAATAGCATAGCGCTTGTCGTGCCCTGGTCTATCCTTCACATAAGTGATTAATCCCTCAGCAGTTCCTGCTTCATTACCTAAAGCAATATCCATTTGCTTACAAAGTAATTTTATCAAATCAATATTTGTCCACTCATTAAAACCACCAATATTATAGGTTTCTCCCTTTCTGCCTTCATGATATATTTTGTCAATCGCAATGGCATGATCCACTACATACAACCAATCTCTTGTAAATGTCCCATCTCCATAAACAGGTAATGCTTTTGAGTTTAGGATATTATTGATAAAAAGGGGCAATAACTTTTCAGGAAACTGATTTGGTCCATAATTGTTAGAGCAATTCGAAATCACATAAGGCATTCCATAAGTATTTCCATAAGCCCTTACAAAATGATCAGAACTTGCTTTTGAAGATGAATAAGGCGATTGCGGATCATAAGGTGTTGTTTCTAAAAACAGTCCCGTATTACCTAAACTTCCATACACCTCATCAGTTGAAACATGGTAGAAAAGTTTCCCTTCCTCATTTGCTTTCCAAAGGTTTTTTGCAGCATTTAATAGATTTACCGTCCCCACAACATTCGTCATAATAAATTCCATAGGATTAGTAATGGATCGGTCCACATGACTTTCAGCCGCTAAATGCACCACCCCGTCAAATTTATATTTAACAAATAAATCTTCAATATATGTTTTGTCAACTATATCCCCTTTTTCAAAAATATAATTATCCTTATTTTCTATATCACTAAGGTTTTCCAAATTCCCTGCATAGGTCAATTTATCCAAGTTTACAATTTTGTAATCTGGATATTTATTTACAAATAAACGCACCACATGCGAGCCTATAAACCCTGCACCTCCTGTTATTAATATCGTTTTACTCATCTTTAGTTTTTATGTTTTACAAAAATACCAAAATTAAATGAAGGCACTTTTTACTTTTCTCATTTTATAAACCTCCTCAATAAAAG
>Ga0208748_1000786_pt1 | contig 15602 bp, 15 predicted proteins | sample Knorr_S7_td_Bott_FD_185599 | JGI IMG/M metagenome (GOLD analysis project Ga0208748, IMG submission 185599) | Marine microbial communities from Southern Atlantic Ocean transect - Knorr_S7_td_Bottom_ad_4513_LV_A (SPAdes) (version 2) | ecosystem: Environmental > Aquatic > Marine > Oceanic | place... | reverse complement strand
TCCATTTCCTGGGTTTTAACTCCTTCAGGCATGAGCGGCATATCTGAAACAAGTAGAATTGCGCCACGGGAAATTTTGTTGGCATGACCAACAATAAAGAGAGTTGCGGTTTCCATATCAATTCCAATCGCGGAAAGTTCGATCAGCCGTTTGCGGAATTTTTTATCCCATTCCCAGACACGGCGATTGGTTGTGTAAATGACGCCGGTTCGATATTCTTGGCCATAATCGAGGACTGTATCTGAGACAAATTTATGCAGTTTAAAAGAAGGTAACGCGGGAACTTCCGGAGGCAGATAATCATTGCTCGTACCTTCTCCGCGGATTGCCGCAATCGGGAGAATATAACGTCCGATTTCCGCCGTTTGTTTCAGGCCACCGCACTTGCCTAAAAACAAAACTCCTTTGGGATTACAGGCCATGAGCAAATCCATAATGGTTGCCGCGTTCGCGGAGCCCATTCCAAAATTTATGATGCTCAACCCGTTTTTGTTTGTCGCGGTCTGCATCGGACCGCCCAGCCCCTTGATTTCACAGTCGAAACGCTTGGCAAACTTAGTCAAATAATTACTGAAATTTGTCAGTAAAATATAATCGCCAAATTCCGAAATCTCTGTTCCAGTATAGCGAGGAAGCCAGTCCCGTGTAATCTCTAATTTTGTTTTCATAAAACGTTCAGGATTGTTAACAAAATGAATTTCGGAACAGTGTGACATAATTTTGGAGGTATCTCAAACTATCACTTTCATAGTAAAAGTGTTGCCGTTGATAAAACATATTTGTCATTCCCGTGAAAGCGGGAAACCAGATTGTAAAATAATTTGTTGAGTCTTCTTCAATCATGTTTTGTATTTTAGTTGAGCTTATCTTTCGCTGGATATTATGACTAAGCATTTGTTTGACCATGAGTGACTACTCCTGGATTCCCGCTTTCGCGAGAATGACAAGTTAGGCGAGAATGACAAGTTAAGCGAAAAATGCGAGTTTGAGGAGAATGAAAAGTTTTGCGGGGATGAAAATCGAAGGGGCAAGCAATTAAGGAAAAAGAATTCGGAAGCACCGCAAGGCAGCAATGCTTCCGAAATCAGAATATTTTGGAATTACATTGCATCCCAAATTTTGTGAGTCCATGCGCCTTTAGGCTTTTTGGAGATCACAGGAGTTGAATCAGACGACATCAGAACTTTGACTGTGCGCCTGTAATCCGCAGGAACAAGGTAGCCAATTCCCTGGGCTTGTCCGGAAACCAACTTGTTGATTTCACGCATCATTCGGCGTTGATGTTTTTTTGTCTGCGCGCCGGTATCGTCGTTTTCCAGCACGATATCTGCGGCCGCATCAGGATTTTCTGCTGCATACTTCCAGCCCTTGATTGATGCTCTGAGGAAGCGAGCCATTTTTCGCACGAAAGCTGCTTTTTTCAGATTTTTCCCCAAGACATACAAACCGTCTTCCAAAGTGGCAACACCTTGATCTTCATACTTATAAACCACCAATTCAGAAGGATTGAGTCCAGCATCAACAATCTGCCAGTATTCGTTATAAGTCATGGTAGAAACGCATTCTGCCTGTTTCTGCAGAATTGGATCAACGTTGAAACCCTGCTTCAAAACAGTCACACCGTTTGCTCCACCAGTTGTTGGAATTCCCAATTTGCTCATCCAGCTCAGGAAAGGATATTCGTTTCCGTAGAACCAAACACCCAAAGTTTTTCCTCGAAAATCTGCAGGAGATTTAATTCCACTGTCTTTGCGGCAAGTGAGCATCATTCCGGATTTGTGAAAGATTTGCGCGATATTCACCAGCGCCACACCTTTTTCACGTGATGCCAACGCGGCGGGCATCCAATCAATAATCACATCCGCACCTCCTCCCGCGATCACCTGCGGAGGCGCAATGTCCGGACCACCCGGCTTGATGGTCACTTCAAGCCCTTCGGCTTTATAGTAACCCATATCCTGGGCTACATAGTAACCTGCGAACTGAGCCTGCGTGACCCACTTCAACTGAATGGTTACTTTTTCTGCTGCTTGTGCGGAAAATGCCAAACCTGCTGCCAGCATTACCATCACCATTTTTTTAACTATACTCATTTTTCACTCCATTTGAAATTAAAGTCAGACTCACTTATTTTAATTAAAACAAGTTAGCCTACACGAAAAGAAGGGTGCCATCCTGTGAACTGCCGCTCCAATAAAGCCAACAGCGCATAGAAAAGCGACCCGGACAATGCTGCCACCGCAATGGATGCCCATACGACGTCAACATTCATTCGACCGATTTCGGTGGAAATACGAAAGCCCATTCCGACAATCGGTGTACCAAAGAACTCCGCTACAATAGCCCCAATCAGGGCTAAGGTAGAGTTGATCTTTAATGCGTTAAAAATAAAAGGCAGTGCGTTTGGAAGCCGTACCTTGAAAAGCATCTGCCAATAATTTGCAGCATAAGAGTGCATCAAGTCAAGTTCCATTCGTTCTGTTGCCTTTAAACCAGTCAGTGTATTTACGAGCATCGGGAAAAAAGTCATCATTATCACAACCGCAGCTTTTGACTGCCAGTCAAAACCAAACCACATGACCATAATCGGAGCAACTCCTACAATTGGCAGGGCACTTGCCAGGTTTCCCAGCGGAAGCAAGCCCCTCTGTAAAAAAGGAACTTTATCTACCAAAACCGCAACTACAAATCCGGAACCGCAACCCATGAAAAAACCTGCAAGCACTGCTTTCATAAATGTTTGTTGAAAATCAGCCCAGAGTGTTTCCAATGAATTTCCAAAAGCGACGCCGATCATGGACGGAGGCGGCAGCAAAACTTGCGGCACTCCGAAGCCAACCGTTATCATTTCCCAAAAATAAAGCAGCATTCCGCCAAATAAAAATGGAACAAGTAAATTGATGGCAATGCCGATTTTAATGTTGAGTCGTGTATCAACCTTCGACCAGAATCCCATTACAGCCCACAGGAGTCCCGTCAGTGTCAAGACATACAACCATATCCCCCATGATAATGTTCCGGATTCCGCAGAATGTACGCTGTTTAAGCTTGCCATACTTCCGCATAAAATCAGGATTGTAATCACAATTTTGCCCAGCATCTGCTCGGTTGCTCCTTTGCGAAAAAGAACAATTGCTGAACCAAGAAGTGGCAGCAAAGCAAACAGCATGGTGTTTTCTCCAAATGACATCCATTCTCTTGAAAAAAGCAGCTGAATTAGAAAACATATACTAAAAATTCTGTAAAGTATTCCGGAAGTTTTCACGCTTGTACCCCCATTCTTTTTTGAACTTTTCTTTCAAGAACAGTCATCAGTAAAACAAGTGATCCGGCAACAAACGAGGCAACAAACAAAGCACTCCAGATTTGGACAGTTTGTCCGTAATATGAACCGGTCAATAAACGGGCGCCTAAACCTGCTCTTGCGCCTGCAGGCAATTCACCCACAATCGCACCAACTAGGCTGATGGCGATGGAAACCTTGAAGCTGGCAAACAGAAAAGGAGTTGAAGCCGGCCAACGTAATTTCCGAAAAACCTGTGATTTTGTCGCATTGTAAGTTTTCATCAAATCCAGGTGCATCGGTTCCGGCGAACGCAAACCCTTGACCATGCCGATTGCAATTGGAAAGAAACACAGATAGGCCGAAATGATTGCTTTTGGTAAAAGACCTGTTACTCCGATGGCGCCCAAAACTACAATTATCATTGGTGCAATTGCCAAAATTGGAATTGTTTGAGAAGCAATTATCCATGGAAGAACGCTTTTGTTGAGTGTGGGAACGTGTACAATTCCCACGGCAAGTAAAATTCCTAAAACTCCGCCCATGGCAAAACCAACCATGGTTGATGAAATTGTGACCCAACCATGATAAACAAGGCTGCGCTTTGAATTTATTTTGTAACCGAAAATTGATTTTTTCAGATCAAAGAAAATTTGATGTGGAGCCGGCATAATCGGACGATCCATCGACCATGCATCATCAACCAGCTTGGAAAAATCCCATTCAACTTTATGCCTTTCATATTTGTCGATCAAAACCGCAGAATTTAGATAGACCGCTGCTGCATACCAGATAAGCGCAGTAAAGGCGAGTACGGTTGTAATCGAAAAAAAGGATGATTTAAGGAACTGGTTTAGCATAATCAATCGTTTTGAGTAAAACCGATTTTCCTTTTTGTTGTTTTAGGTGGAGTAACTAATGCTTTCAGAGCATCAAAGACAACTTTGAACTGTTGGTCATATTTGGTTTCCATTTGTTCCAGTTTCCGGCTTAATTCTACGTGAGTGAGTGCTGCTTCTCTGAGTTGTGTGAATGTTCTCATAATTTCAATATTGACCTGAATTGCTCTGGTAGAACGCAAGACACCGGAGAGCATGGCAACTCCGTTTTCAGTGAAAGCTCTTGGAGGTTTGCGTGTGCCACCCCAACTTAAGATCACATTTTGTGATCTTAGAGAATTATCACTTGATATCACAAATTGTGATTTCAAGATTTTGTATTCATCTTCAGTGAGTTGAAACATAAAATCTTCCGGGAAACGTTCAATGTTCCGTGTAACGGCTTGGTTGAGCGTTCGTGTTTCCACTTGATACATAGTCGCCAAATCACTATCCAGCAAAACTTTTTGCTGACGCATAGTATAAATTTGAGTCTGAATCTCTTTTACCGATACAACTGCTAAATTTTCAGACACCTTATCAAGCTCCTCGTTTCAAGATAAATGATAGTCATTTTGAGTTTTTGTAGATATCCATCAGCTTATCAGCACAATACGACTCTGTCTTTGTCAGCTAAAAACACATTCCAGCCAACGCCACAGGCATTTGATTTGAGAGTTCATTTCAAATATTTTGGTCAATCATAACTATGTCCTGCCCGTAAACCTTCACGGATACGGTGAGACAGTGCAAGAAATTCCGGAGTGTCCCGCATATCGAGGGTGCGTTTTTCGGGAAGAGGACTTTCAATGATATCGATTATCTTACCCGGACGCGGAGACATGACGACAATTTTAGTGGAAAGATATGCGGCTTCCGGAATGGAATGGGTCACAAAGACAACGGTCTTTTGCGTTTGCTCCCAAAGTTTGTGAAACAGTTCATTGAGTTGATCGCGGACGATTTCATCGAGTGCCCCGAAGGGTTCATAATTTTAGTGGAAAGATATGCGGCTTCCGGAATGGAATGGGTTACAAAGACGACGGTCTTTTGTGTTTGCTCCCATAGTTTGTGGAAGTGCTCATTGAGTTGATCGCGGACTATTTCATCGAGAGCACCGAAGGGTTCATCCATCAGCAATAAATCAGGAGAAAATGTAAGGGCACGCGCAATCGAAACGCGCTGCTGCATTCCGCCGGAAAGCTGCCAGGGGAATTTTTTTCCGAAACCGGTGAGCTCCACCATTTCCAGTGCTTCAGCAATACGCTTAGTTTGCTCAGCCTTTTCAACACCCATTATTTCCAAAGGCAATTTGAGATTGCCTTCAACGGTGCGCCACGGATAAAGCACCGGTGCTTGAAAAACATAACCATAAGCACGCTGCAAACGGGCTTCTTCCGGAGTCATGCCGTTTACTTTAATTTCTCCTCCGGTAGGTTTTTCAAGATCTGCAATCACGCGCATCAGTGTGGTTTTACCGCATCCGGAAGGTCCGATCAGCGAAATAAAATCACCCTTATTGATTACTAAATCAATTTCAGAAAGAGCGTGAACCGGGCCGTCTGCTGTTTGGAAAACCAAATCAACTTTACGGGCTTCAACAACCCGAACATTGTCTTCCATTACGATGATCGCTCCACAGAAGTAGGAGCAGTGGCGGAACTTCGTTTTTCAACCGCACTATAATATGATGCAAAACAGGGACGATCAACATAACGGCCGACACCGCGCTCAGTACGAACATCACCATCTTTATAAACCACTTTGCCTTGACTGACAGTCGCAACGTTGATTCCGGTCAATTCCATACCTTCAAAAATATTGAAATCCACATTTTGATGGTGGGTTTTTACGGAAATTGTGTGAGTGGCCTGCGGATCAATAATCGCCAAATCCGCGTCGCTTCCTTCCGCAATCAAGCCTTTTCGCGGATAAATGTTAAATATCTTTGCAGAATTCGCAGAAGTGACCGCCACATATTCGTTCATGGTCAAACGACCGGTGTTGACGCCATGTGTCCAGAGAACATGCATTCGATCTTCAATGCCTCCGGTTCCGTTTGGAATTAACCGGAAGTCATCCTTACCCATCGCTTTCTGATCGGCACAGAAACAGCAGTGGTCGGTAGCAGTCGTCTGTAAATCTCCGGACTGCAAACCGCGCCAAAGGGCTTCTTTGTTACCTTTCGGACGGAACGGTGGACTCATAACGTGTGCGGCGGCAAATTCAAAATCAGGATTGCGGTAAACGCTGTCATCAACCAAAAGATGTCCGGCTAATACTTCTCCAAAAACGCGCTGGCCATCACGTCGGGCACGCGCAATTTCATTGAGAGATTCAGAACATGAATTATGTACCACATATAAAGGTACATCAATCATTTGCGCAAAACGAATTGCCCGGTTTGCGGCTTCTCCTTCAACTTGAGGCGGCCTTGACTGGGGGTGTCCTTCCGGACCGGTGATGCCGCTCTCAAAAATTTTTGTCTGGAAATGATCCACCAATTCGCCGCTTTCCGCGTGGACGGTGCAAAGCGCGCCTAATTCACGGGCACGGGTGAAGCTATTGACCAGTATCTCGTCATCAGCCATGATTGCGCCTTTGTAGGCCATGAAGTGCTTAAAACTATTGACGCCATAGTCACGGGAAAGAGTGCCCATTGCTTCATGTACTGTGTCATCCCACCAGGTGATTGCCACATGAAAACTGTAATCCGTTGAGGCTTTTTCAGCCCAACCGCGCCATTTGTGATATGTTTCCAAAATATCTTCCTGAGGACCGGGAATTACAAAATCAATAATCATAGTTGTGCCGCCAACCGCACCCGCAGTTGTTCCGGAAAAAAAATCCTCTGAAGCAACTGTTCCCATGAAAGGCAGTTCCATGTGGGTATGCGGATCAATTCCGCCTGGCAAAACATAACAACCTCCGGCATCAACAATATCCACACCTGAAGGTGCATCCATGTCTGGGCCAACAGCTTGAATAATTCCATCATCACAATAAACGTCCGCACGGAATGACTGATCCGCATTTACTACAGTTCCGCCCTTAATAATTACTGCCATCTTTTCCTCTAAAATTGATTGTTTTAAAATATCCGTATTTAATTTTCTTCAACCCTCATCGGATTATTTGGATGGGTTGTCCAGTTCTGAAATTCTTTTCCTGAATCGACTCGTTCCATAGTGATGCAGTCCGGAACAGGACAGGCAAACATGCAGAGATTACAACCAACGCATGCTTCATCAATGACCTCAAAACGTCGAACACCATTGGCTTTGATTTCACGAATTGCCTGATGCGAAGCGTCCTCACATGAAATATGACATAATCCACACTGGATGCAAGTCGATTCGTCAATCCGGGCTTTGATGTCGTATTTCAGGTTAAGGTATTGCCATTCTGTGACATTCGGAACAGCCATTCCCCTGAAATCCTCCAGCGTCGCAAAGTCTTTTTCGTCCATCCAGTTATTCAAACCATCAATCATGTCATCGACAATTTTGAAACCATAATGCATGGCAGCAGTACAGACTTGGATACCACTGGCCCCCATTGAGATAAACTCAGCGGCATCCCGCCAATTTGAAATTCCTCCGATTGCAGAAATCGGCAAATCTTTTGTTTCCGGATCCTTCGCAATTTCTGTAACCATGTGCAAAGCAATCGGTTTTACCGCCGGTCCGCAATAACCTCCGTGAGAACCTTTTCCATCAATCGTCGGTTCCGGGGCCATCTGATCCAGATCAACAGAAACGATCGAGTTGATAGTATTGATCAGCGCAACTCCATCACCACCGCCTGCTTTTGCGGCATGTGCCACCTGGCGGATATCGGTCACATTTGGAGTGAGTTTTACCAAACACGGGAGATCGGAACATTCTTTCACCCAGCGTGTAACCATTTCAACATACTCCGGAACTTGTCCTACGGCAGCACCCATTCCGCGTTCCGACATTCCGTGCGGACAGCCAAAATTTAATTCGACGCCGTCACAACCTGTGTCCTCGATTTTATTGATAATAAAGCGCCAGTCTTTTTCGGTGCAGGGAACCATCAGAGAAACAACAACCGCACGATCCGGCCAATCTTTTTTGATTTGCTTGATTTCCCTGAGATTGTCTTCAAGCGGCCGATCCGTTATCAATTCAACATTATTGAAGCCCATCATGCGCTGGCCATTGTAATGCACCGCACCATAACGCGAACTCACGTTTACGATAGGCGGATCCATGCCTAAAGTTTTCCAAACGACTCCACCCCATCCGGCACGGAAAGCGCGTTCAACATTATATAATTTATCTGTGGGTGGTGCTGAGGCTAACCAAAATGGATTGGGAGCCTTGATTCCAGCCACGTTGCAACTTAAATCAGCCATGTTATTTTAGAATTATAATTTTAGAATTCAGATTTTTTACCACAGATTTGCACTGCTAAAAACAGATTGCATTTTATTTCAGCCACTAAGGACAGTAAGCACATTTCGTTAGCGTTTTTAGCATCCTTTGCAGCTAACAAATCCTGTTTAGGTCAATTTCCGGTGAATTGCCAAAGCCGCCTGTTTGCCATCTTCAACGGCTTGAACGGTCAAATCTTCTCCGGAACGAATACAGTCTCCTCCGGCCCAGACTCCGGCAAGAGAGGTTTCATATTTCGAATTCACCGCAATTTTTCCGCCTGTTGTTTCAGGCATTTCAGTAGCCGAATCCAGAGAGTTAACCAATGTTTGGCCAATAGCTTTAAAAACAATATCAGCTTCCATGTTTCGTAATTCTCCGGTTCCTACAAGTTTGCCTTCCGGATTCAATTCAGTACACTCAAATTCAATTCCGCAAACATGTCCATTTTCTGACTGCAAACTTTTTGGTGCAACCCAATGTTTTACTCGGACACCGTTAGTTTGCGCGAATTCCTGTTCTTTCCAGGTGGCGCTCATTTGTTCCGGACCACGCCGATAAGCCAGAGTAACATCTTCTGCGCCAAGTTTTTTGGAAAGCACCGCCACGTCAATCGCGGTATTTCCTCCGCCGATTACAATAACACGCCTTCCGACTGACAATTCTGCCAAATTTCCGGATTGGCGTAACTCAGAAATTGTGTCCACTGCATCGTAAACACCCTCAAGTTCTTCATTCTCCAAGCCAAGTGAATTGACATCTCCCAATCCGACACTCAAAAAAACTGCGTCGAATTTCTGACGAAGATCATCCAGTTTTACTTCTTGTCCCAATTTCTGATTTGTTCGGATTTCTATGCCACCGATTTCTAAAATAAAATCAACTTCCAGCTGCGCAAAATTATTCACCGTTTTATAGGCCGCAATTCCGTATTCGTTCAGACCACTCAATTTGTCGCGTGCCTCAAAAACCACTGTTTCATGACCTAACAATGCAAGACGGTGCGCACATGAAAGTCCTGCGGGACCTCCTCCTACAACAGCAATTCTCTTTCCGGTAGCTTCATCTCTTTCAAAAATTGTTTCCCCACTATCAAAAAATTTGTCTGTTGCGTAGCGTTGTAATTCACCAATCCGTACAGGTTGATGATCTTGTGTTTCCCTTACACATGCACCTTCACAAAGCGTTTCTGTTGGACAAACCCGGGCACACATTCCGCCCATAATGTTTTGTGAAAGAATGTCTTTTGCGGAACCTTTCAGGTTACCGGTAGAAATTTTGCGGATAAAATTTGGAATATCAATAGCGGTTGGACACGCGGCAATGCATGGTGCGTCGTAACAAAAATAGCAGCGGTTTGCCTCAACAATCGCATTTCCGGAATCCAAAGGTGGATGAGAATCCGCAAAATTTAAAGCTAGTTTTTCCTGCGATAAGCGTCCGGCGCGGACGTCAATTGTGGTCATACTTTTTCTCTACATTTTCGGCGGCAAGCCTTGAATAAAGAATGCCGCCAGTCAAATCAATTATTGCAGTGCGGTTAGGTCACCATAAATCTCCGGACGACGGTCGCGATAGAACTGCCAGAGGTTCCGAATTTCCCGGACGGCATCCATGTCCATATCATGTACAAGCAAGCCGTCACTGTGATCATCAAGCTGAGCTTCAATTTTTCCACGCGGATTCACAATGTAGCTGGATCCGTAAAACCTACCGATGTTCCAGGGTTCTTCCGAACCAACTCTGTTAATTGCACCAATATAACAACCGTTTGCCGCAGCCGAGGCCGGTTGTTCCAGTTCCCATAAATATTGGGAAAGCCCTGCGACAGTTGCGGATGGATTGACAATATATTCCGCACCGTTCAAGCCCAGTGCCCGCCAACCTTCCGGAAAATGGCGGTCATAACAAATATACACACCAAGTTTGCAGTATGCGGTTTCAAAAACAGGATAACCTAAATTGCCTGGTTTGAAGAAAAATTTCTCATAAAAACCTGCAACTTGCGGAATGTGTGATTTGCGATATTTTCCCAGATATTTGCCATCGGCGTCTATCACGGCTGCTGTGTTGTAATAAACTCCTGTCATTTCTTCTTCATAAATTGGAACAACTATCACCATGTTGTATTTTTTGGCGTATTCCTGCATTAGTTTCGTTGTTGGGCCCTCTGGAATTTTTTCAACAGCCGCATACCACTTTACATCCTGACTAGGACAAAAATAGGGTTGTGTAAAAACTTCCTGCATACAGAGCACCTGCACCCCTTTTTCACCGGCTTCTTCAATATAAGGAATATGAGCCTCAATCATTATTTTTGTAATTTCTTCTGGAGCCATCGATGTGTCTCCCTTGAGCGCCATTTGAATTAACCCGCTGCGTACTTTCATTTAATCTCCTGAGAACAATCTATAGTGTAAGCTGATTTTACAGGAAAATTTTCATTTTCCTGAAATGTGCCTAAAAATTATTTCTGACTTTAAGACTGTGAATTGTATGGGTTGAAGTGATGTTGGTCAAGACTTTTTACTATTTATGATTACAAAAACAGTTCTGAAACACCATCTGCTACTGAATATTAACTTGTCAACGTATAATTTATGTGTTATTTTTTTCAAAATTAAATATAATCTATCAACCTCAAATGCATTTTAACCAGCGAAATATGAGTGAAAAAGCTCTTGACGCCGGTGTTTATCCGTCTGTCACAGTCAATAAAATTCGAGATTATTTAAGCTTAACTAAACCACGGTTGCTGGCCAGTGTACTCTTCAGCGCCGTACTGGGTTTCGTTCTGCCTCAGGACAGCGTTATCACTGTGCTGCCACTGCTTTATTTACTGTTGGGAACAGCACTGACCGGTGGAGGTGCGCATGTGCTCAATCAATGGATGGAACAAATTCCTGATTCGAAGATGAACCGGACAAAGAACCGACCTCTTCCCATGGGGAGACTATCCGGAAATGAAGCCTTGAGCTTCGGAATTGTGATTTCCATTGCAGGCATCACAACATTATGGCTTGCTCTTAACCCGCTTACAGCAGTCATTGGAGCACTGACCCTCTTTTCCTACATCCTGGTTTACACCCCACTGAAACAAAGAACCGTGGCTAACACCTGGTTTGGAGCAATAACCGGCGCGTTACCTCCAGTCATGGGATGGACAGCCGCGCGTGGCCAGTTGGACTGGGAGGTTCTACCAATTTTTGCACTGCTTTATTTTTGGCAGCTTCCTCATTTTTTTGCAATTGCCTGGATGTATCGTGAAGACTACCACAGGGGTGGTTTCAGGATGCTTTCGCTTTTTGATGAAACAGGACGAAAAACGGGGGTACAAATGCTGCTTAACGCTGCTATACTTTTTATCGCCAGTCTTGCAATTTACATGATTGGACAAGGTAGCATGTTTTATCTGCTAAGTGCAATTTTTCTCGGTTTAGGATTTTTAGCAGCAATTACTTTATTTTTTCGTGAAAGTAGCGTAGATAATGCACGTAAGGTATTTCTTGCTTCAATTATTTACTTACCCGTTCTGAGTACTGTTCTAATTCTGGAACGGTTATTTTATTAATCTGAGTACTTGCTGTATTGGAGGTCTATGGAGAGAGATGATTCTGATGTAATGGCGTCAAGAGTGTTTTTCGGTATCTTGGGTTTAACGCTTATGTTTATGATAGCTGCCTACGTTTTTGCGTTTTAATACTGGATAATCTGGATTATTAATCTAAAATAGCTTATCTTCTTAATCGCTGAAAAGCGACTAACGATGTTGCAGTAAAAAATTAAAATGATAGAATATTTTGTCTACAGTGCATCCTCATTTGCAGGGGAGATAGACGACCTCTTTTTTGTGATCACTTTAATCATAGGATTTTGGTTTTTTCTAACCTTTGGTGCACTTGTTTATTTCATATTCAAATTTCGCAGGAAAGACGGTGTGAAAGCCCAGTACATCACCGGTGAGAAGCACAGCGAAACAAAATGGACGCACTATCCTCACTTTGCCGTGATTGCAATGGACGTGGTCATCATTGCTGTCAATATTTTGGTTTGGGTAAACATCAAACAAACTCTTCCACCAAGAGACAATCTTGTCCGGGTGATTGGGCAACAATGGAGTTGGTCATTCATTCACGCAGGTCCTGATGGAGAGTTGGACACCGCGGATGACGTGGCTACAGTCAACGATCTTCATTTGAAAATAGGAGACACTTACCACTTTGAATTGCAGTCGCGTGACGTACTGCATAACTTTGCAGTACCGGCTTTTCGCTTGCGACAGGATGCTGTACCCGGCAGGACAATCAGCGGGTGGTTTAAACCTACCAAAATTGGAACCTATGACCTCCAATGTGCTGAAATGTGCGGGTATGGTCATGGAATCATGGGTGCGGCAGTGACAGTCCATTCTGAAGAAAGTTACAATACAACCATGGCTCAGATTCAAAACGGTACCTATGAGAGCCATTACCAGAAACGGATGGGAACCAAGACCCCATTACCATCTTATACCTCCCAAGTTGACGATGAGGATTCTTTTGCTGTGCTTTTAGCCAGTATTTTTTAGTCTTTTTAAGTTAAGAGGAAAACAATGAGCCAAGCAGCTACCGCAGTCCAAACAGACACTAATGCGGAACATCATGAAGAATTGAGTTTTTTATACAAATACATCCTCCCAACGGATCATAAAATCATTGCGATGCAATACATTTTCACGGGTATGATAATGGCGGTTATCGGTGGGTATTTTGCTTACGCATTCAGGATGCAACTTGCCTTTCCAGGAGAATTGGTGCCTCTCTATGGTCTGGTAGGCCCGGGAGAGTATAATATGCTAGTCACGAATCACGGAACCATCATGATCTTCTGGGTGGCAATGCCCGTGCTGATTGCGGGATTCGGCAACTACATAATTCCATTGATGATCGGTTGTGATGATATGGTCTTTCCTCGATTGAACCGCTTGTCATATCAGATTTTTCTTGCCAGCACGTTGGTTTTGATCCTTTCCTTCTTTGTCAAAGGAGGAGGTTTTGGGGGAGCCTGGACGGCTTATCCTCCACTTTCTTCGGTGGCGGAATACAGTCTCACCGACTGGGGGGCGTCTTTATGGGTTCTTGCTGTTGCTTTAGAGTTTGTTTCCTTTTTGTTAGGCGGAATCAATTTTGTAACGACCACAATGAACGCACGTGCGCCGGGGATGAAAATGATGGACATTCCGATTGCCGTCTGGTTCATTGTATTAGCAGTCATTTTATTTATGGCATCTGTTGGGCCGCTAATTGCTGGTGCCGTGATGTTGTTCATGGATCAAAGAATCGGCACTTCATTTTTCCTGCCGTCCGGTGGTGGAGATCCGCTGTTGTGGCAACATTTGTTTTGGTTTTTTGGCCATCCGGAAGTATATGTGGTGTTGCTTCCAACCTTGGGTATTGTGGCTGATATCATCACCGTTTTTTCCCGAAAAAAGTTGTTCGGTTATAAAACAGTGCTATACACAGCATTCGCGACAGGTGGTCTTTCCTTCGTCGTATGGGCACACCATCAGTTCATCGCAGGCATAGACCCACGTATGGCCAACGTGTTCGTTGTGACGACAGTCTTGATTTCAATTCCCCTTGCGGAAATGATGTTCAGCTACATCGCCACCCTCTACGGAGGTTCGATTGAGCTCAAGACACCCATGCTTTGGGCTTTAAGCTTTATAGCGGCATTTTTGATTGGCGGAGTGACGGGAATTTATTTGGGAGCAAGTGCCCTGGATGTATATTTTCATGACTCATACTTTGTACTGGCGCACTTCCATTACACGTTTTTTCCAATAACGATCATAGGCATGTTTGCCGCGATCACTTTTTGGTTTCCGAAAATGTTTGGGAGGATGATGAATGATACTCTTGGTAAAATTCATTTTTGGGGCACGTTCATACCATTCAACTGTATTTTCCTGCCTCTTTTCTTTCTGGGTTTGGCAGGGCAGCACAGGCGTATTTACAACTATAATCACTTTCCGGATCTGGCAACACAGGAATTACAGAACATTCGGATTTTTGCCACAGTCAGCTTAATAGTCATGTTGTGCTTTCAGTTGGTTTTCATCTATAACTTTTTTGTAAGCATGTTCAAAGGTAAAAAAGCTCCTGATAATCCCTGGAATGCCAATACCCTGGAATGGTCAACACCATCTCCTCCACCGCATGGTAATTTCAAGACTCTGCCGACAGTTTACCGTGGGGCTTATGAATACAGTGTACCTGGACGTGAAATGGATTACTGGCCACAAAACGAACCACCGGAAGAAAGCTGATACGTTCATAAAATAACAGGAGCGTTAAATGTTCCTGTTTATTTGTTAACTCATAAAAAGGATTTGAAAATGTCGATGCATGGTCCTATTGCAACACACCGCAGTGCTACAGGAGTTCCCACCGGTCGTTTAGCGGTTTGGTGGCTGATGGCTTCAGAAATTTTTATTTTCGGTGGATTAATTGCCTGCTTTGTACTCTTTAAGCTGAATGGAACTCCTGGGTTTGAAGACGCTTCACTTACGAGTTTAACCGCCGGAGCAGTCAACACCTTTGTACTGCTTACTTCAAGTTTGACCGTCGTACTGGCACATGCCGCAATCGAAAAAGGTGATCGCGAAAAGTCATTCCTCTATATTTGGTACACAATTGGTGGAGGATTTGTTTTTTTAGGGGTAAAAGCTTATGAATACACAGGTAAAATTATTAATGGTCACATAATTACGGAAAATTTATTTTGGTCTTTCTATTACACAATGACGGGCTTACACGCATTACACGTCATCGGCGGAATGGTCATAATGGCGCTCATTTCTTTTGATATCCGTAAAGGCCACAATTATCAACGTGTTGAATTGATCGGTATTTACTGGCACTTTGTTGATCTGATCTGGATCTTCTTATTTCCTCTTTTGTATATCGCAAATTTCTAAAATGATAAACTCTTCGTTACAGGTCGTATTATGAGTGAAGCGTACGCACATCCCAATTATGTAAAAATATGGATTTGGCTTCT
>Ga0208748_1000780_pt1 | contig 15680 bp, 12 predicted proteins | sample Knorr_S7_td_Bott_FD_185599 | JGI IMG/M metagenome (GOLD analysis project Ga0208748, IMG submission 185599) | Marine microbial communities from Southern Atlantic Ocean transect - Knorr_S7_td_Bottom_ad_4513_LV_A (SPAdes) (version 2) | ecosystem: Environmental > Aquatic > Marine > Oceanic | place... | reverse complement strand
TGCGCCGGAGCATTTCTTCTTCTTTCCCTACATCCCCTTGCGCGGCACACCCCTGTACAACATCGCCAAGAAAGAGGGGTTGCTGCTGAAGAACAAGAAGGAATTGCATTATTTATCAGCGGCTAATGATCGTCATTTCACCCTCAACATGAAAGAGTGTCCTGAATTGTTGACTGCCAAGGAATATGATGAAATTTGCCGGGAGATGCTGGCATTTCAGGAGGCGAATAACCGCCTTAGCTATACCGATGGCATGGCCCCGGAAGCGGAGCCTGCAAGGGTTGAGGACAAGAGCTTCAGCCTGGTGGATGCCGCCGATGACGTCGGCGCACCCGATTCACCGCAAGAGCCATCCATCGAGCCTGAGATCCCTATGGAGCAGAAGCAGGAAAAGTCACTGTTTAAAGGCGTGATGAATCTGTTTCGCAGTTAAGGCTCGCCGAAGGACAGGCAGAGATATCCGATAGTTGATCTGGGCTGGCCTGGCATTCAGGTGCTTTCCGCTGCTTTTTCCAGCAATCGATGTTCGCCGGAAATCGCCCGGTTGAAGGTTCGCCAGGAAATCAGCGCCATCAGGAAATTGCCGCACACCGCGCCCCCGAAAAACCCGAACAGACCAAAATAGAGGCTGCCAACATAGGCCAGTGGTACGTAGAAGATGAAGAAGCGGGCAAAACTGAGGTAAAGCGCAGACAGTGGCCGGTGCAAGGCGTTGAGCGATGAATTGCTCAGGATAATCACCCCCTGAAGTCCATAGCCCAGCGGCATGATCCAGATAAACAGCTTAATGCCGGCGATGACGTCCGGGTCATCGGAAAAAATACCGGCGATGAGAGGGGCCGCTGCCGCCAGCAGGACATAAACCAGCATCTGCCACGCCATCACGAAGCGAGTGGATAGATGGTAAGCCTCTTCGATGCGATCGGCCCGACCCGCGCCGTAGTTTTGACTGATCAGGGGTGGCAGCGATGAAGACATGGCCAGAACCAGGAGGATAGCGATAGGTTCCAGTCGCGCACCGACGCCAAACGCAGCCACGGTGCTATCGCCAAATCTCGCGGCAATCGCCGTCATTATTCCTGCCGCGACCGGGGTTAACATGTTGGCGCCGGCCGCTGGTATGCCGATTCGCAGCATGTCTCTTCCCGATGACATCATCACCTCGCGACTCGAAAAGGTGGTGCTCACCAATTCCAGCTTGATCACCAGTAAATAGGCCAGATAGCCGAAGCCGCATGTCCAGGCGACGACGGTAGCCCACGCTGCACCCTGGATACCCAACTCGGGGAACGGGCCGATGCCGAAGATGAGAAAGGGATCGAGGACGGCATTGATGATGCCGGCGCCCGCCATCAGGATACTCGGGGTCTTGGTGTCTCCATAGGCCCTGAGCACACTGTTTCCGCTCATTATGCACACCACCAGGACGCTGCCGGGAAACCACACCACCATGTATTTCCTAATTGGCACCATGAGTTGCTCGCTGGCGCCCATCAATCCGAACACATCCTCCATGAAAAACCAGCAAAGCCCGACCACTATTGTCGCCAGCAAAAATGATATGTAACTGATGACCGTAGCCGCTTCCTTGGCTTTATCAAATTCAGACCGGCCCAGGGACTTGGCAATCACCGCCGATGCCCCGATCCCCAATCCGATGGCGAGACTCATGACCATGAAGGTAACAGGGAATGTGAAACTGATCGCGGTGAGGGATTCGGTACCGAGAAAGCTGATGAACCAGGTGTCTACGAGGCTGAATGTAAACAACATCAGCATGCCGATTATCATCGGCGTGGTCATGCAGATGAGTGATTTTTGAATAGATCCGTCGACCAGGTTGTGGTGGTTATTATTGGCCTTTAGGGACATTGACGATTAAAACCCGTTTCTCGGTCCTGGATGAATGGGTTGCCCGCAAACCGCTTGCAACAGCCGGTATTCTATACTCGAGCTAAAATCAGGGAGCCATGGCTTCTGAACTCTTCTCATACTCTCAATATACCGTAATTGCCCGATTAAATTTCAGCGGTCACAGAAAGTTGCAATTAGGGCACCTCTGAACGATGCCTTAGCTAGCCGCTTGTTTGCGCAGCTTCAGTAATTTCTTGAATAACTTCGGATTCGCAAAAACCAGCTCGGCCGCCTCTGAGTAGTCAGGATTGCCGGCTTCGCTGGCGAGTAGGCCGCCCGCCTCCTGCAAGATCAGGCTGGGGGCGGCCAGGCTTGGTTCGCTTTCGGTGGCAGCCCAGCCACCCTGCAGGCGGTCGGTCGCAGTCTGGATAATATCGATCGCGGTGCAACCAGAAATACGCGGGACGGCGCCGAGCCGCAGTAACTCACGCTGAAAATTAATGAAATCCTCCTGGGGCAGGTGCTCTGGATTCAAACTAATCAGGGTGTTGCCGAGATCCGTCGAGTTGCCGACTCGCAGGCGATGTGCATTTAAGCGGGCACCGGCTCCCCGCGATGCCACATACTCTTCTCGTGTAAGCGGGCAGATGACAACCCCGTGTTTAATTACACCATCGATCCGACAGGCCACAGACACGCCAAACTGGGTGTGGCCGGCGGCAAAATTTTTGTTACCAATCAGGGGGTCGATGAGCCATATAACATCCTTGTTTTCGCCTTCGGTAAAGCCGGAAACTCGGGAATGGTAGCTGTGTTCGGGATGGGCTTTTTGCAGATGATAGAGCACGGTCTTGTCTGCAGAGAGATCCATGGATGTGATGAATTTGTCCGGATTGGCGTCGATAATTTTTACCCGATCCAATCGATCACTGCTGTGAGCAATCGCTTCCGCCGCATCGCGGGCAGCCTGTAAGGCAAGATTGATCATTGGGTGCATGGTTCTGGATCCTGAGGAGTTCGAAGAAAGTGCCGCCCGAGGCCGAGGCTGTGGCTCAGACAGATTTCAGACTGGGGTAACGGTATTGGCAGCTTGCCAAGGCAGGTCGCATCATAGCAAACAAAGGAGAAACGCCCAAAGCAAATAAAAGCCGGCACGCCGCAGCGATGATATTGCTATAATTCGCCCACTAGGAAACGCAACAAAGACAAGCGCAATGCTTAATTTCGATCAGGTAACCGTGGTGCTGGTTAACACTTCACACCCGGGCAATATAGGCGCCTGCGCCCGCGCCATGAAGAACATGGGAGTTTCCCGGCTGACGCTGGTACAGCCTGCAGACTTTCCCAGCGGTGTCGCCGTGGGCAGAGCGGTATCGGCACTGGATATCCTGGAAAACGCCACAGTGGTAGAGAGTCTCGAAGCGGCGATAACTGATTGTGGCCTGGTTATCGGTGCCAGCGCCCGCTCCCGCAAGATCCCCTGGCCCATGCTTTCTCCGGCGCAGCTTGGCGTCAAGGTGGTGAGAGAATCGGAAATAAACAAGGTGGCGCTGGTATTCGGCCGCGAAGACTCCGGCCTCAATAACGATGAGCTACAACTTTGTCACTTTCACGTGCAAATACCGACAGATGAAAACTATTCCTCACTTAATCTGGCCGCGGCTGTCATGGTGATTTGCTATGAACTGCGCAAGGCCGGACTGGAGAGTAAAGGCATTAAAGAGACTGCCGAAGATGAGTTCTGGGATCAAGAAAAAGCCACGGTGCAGCAGGTAGAACACTTCTACGAGCATCTGGAAAGGGTGATGATCGCGATCAATTTTCACGATCCGGATAATCCCCGGCAATTGATGCAGCGCATGCGACGATTATTCAGCCGCATTCGTATCGATGTGATGGAGATGAACATATTGCGTGGCATCTTATCCAATATCGAATTTAATCTGAGGGATACCACAGACCAGCAAGATTAGGGAACTTGTGCAGCAAAATACTTTCTATTTTAACGATGGTCCTTTCTTGCAAACTCTGCAGGGCCTGGCCAGCACATTGCTGCAGGAAGAAGCACTGGTCACTCTGATTGGCATCGCCCACACAGGCAAGAGCAGTCTGTGTGAGAGATTAACCGAGTATCTGATTGATGAAGCCCATACTGTGGTTTATTTCGATGGCGATATTGAATCGCCAGAGATGCTCCGCTCCTTGCTCGCCCGGGGACTGGATTTACCCGACGCTCACAATTTTTTCAGGCTGCTCGAAGACAAGGTCACGGCTGAGGAGGCAGGGGGTAGAAAACCCATCATCCTGATATTCGATGATGCCCATCGCCTCGATGATAGTACCCTGAAGGAAATTTATCGTCTGACCGAAATTCAGGTCAACATGAAGCGAATCCTGAATATCGTACTGTGCGCAGAGCCAGCACTGGAACAACGTCTGCGGCGCGAGAAACAATTCCGGCAATTGTTGTTGCAGGTATCCCACCGGTTTTATCTTCAGCCCATGGATGCGGACACGATCAATCGTTTCCTGATTCTCTATCTGCAGCAGGCGGGTAAGACCGGACTACAGCTGGAAGCGGCAGCACTGCCAACTTTTTACAAGTTAAGTAAAGGCTTTCCTGGCTTGGCCGCTCGCCTGTGTCAATTAGTAGTGGATGCGAGGCTGGGAGAAACTGACCTATGGGCTGTAAGCAAGACTGAACTCGAGAACCTGGTACAACGATCGGCACCTGCACAGAGTCGAATCAAGGGGTTTTTTTTAAAAGCGAATACCTAGTCTGTGGCCGGGCCTATCGCCGCAGTGTTACTCGTTCTTGCATTAGTATTACTCTATCAAATAGTGCAAAGCAGCTACTCCAATGGGGGAGCTAATGCAGTAACCCGGAAGCCGCAGTACAGGAACGAACGTTACAGTAATTTGCCTGTGAGGTGCTCTAGAGTTTTTACCTTCCCGTCTCGCCGTCAATACTCAAGCCCGATTACTTTCCACGGCGATTGTTTTTCTTCTTCTTTCCTGCCTCCTGTCTGGGTTTTTGACCGTGTTTTTGCCCTGCGGCTGGAACCAAATGCCTTTCGCTGTCTCCAATCAGGTCCGATCTGCCCAGTTTATGTAGCGCCTGTCTCAGCATGGGCCAGTTCTTCTCATCGTGAACACGTAGGAATGCTTTCTGCAGGCGTCGCTGCTTCAGTTCTTTGCAAACACTCAACTTCTCGCTCTTATACCGTACCTTCTGCAGTGGATTTCTTTCCGAATAATACATCGCGGTAGCCAGTGACATCGGCGATGGGTAAAACGTCTGTACCTGGTCCGGTTGGAAATTCTTTTGCTTTATCCAGAGGCTGAGATTCAACATATCTTCTTCATCGCAGCCTGGGTGAGCGGCAATAAAGTAGGGTATCAAGTATTGTTCTTTTCCTGCCTTGCGGGAAAATTGGTCGAACAGGCGCTTAAATTCATCATAGCTGGAGATGTCGGGCTTCATCATTTTCGAGAGTGTCTTATGCTCGCTGTGCTCCGGTGCGATTTTCAGGTAACCGCCAACATGGTGAGTCACCAATTCCTCGATATATTCGGGATCTTTTAGCGCCAGGTCGTAACGCAAACCAGAAGCGATGGCGACGCGTTTGATCCCGGGTACGGCCCGTGCTTTTTTATAGAGTTGGGTGGTGGCGCTATGGTCCGTCTTCAGGTGCTGACAGATACTCGGATAGACACAGGATAATCGCTTGCAGGTCTTTTGAATCTTCGGCGATTTACAATTTAACATGTACATGTTGGCGGTGGGACCACCGAGATCGGAGATGGTGCCGGTGAAGCCTGGGACCTGGTCGCGTATTTTTTCAATCTCCCGTAGCACCGATGCTTCCGAGCGGCTCTGAATGATGCGGCCTTCATGCTCGGTAATCGAGCAGAATGTACAACCACCAAAACAACCTCGCATGATATTCACCGAAGTCTTGATCATGTCGTAGGCTGGAATCCTGGCATCGCCGTAACTGGGATGTGGTCTGCGTTGATAAGGTAAATCGAACACCCAGTCCATCTCATCGGTGGTCAGGGGAATTGGCGGCGGGTTAACCCAGACCTCCTGGGTGCCGTGCTTCTGTACCAGCGTCTTCGCGTTATAGGGATTTGCTTCCTGGTGCAGTATGCGGGAGGCGTGGGCGTACAGAGCGGGGTCATTTGTCACTTTATTAAAAGAGGGCAGGCGAATATAGCTTGTCCGCGGATCGAATTCAGCCTTGCGTTACAAGGGCAGGGGAATGATTCTTACGGCTGATAAGGCGGGTTCTTTGACTTCCATGCCGGTGTCTTGCCGCTGTTGCGCTGGCTTGTTGTGAAAATCGTAAGGGTTAGGTATCTGGTCAATCTTAGCCGGCCAGTCGATTCTGGTTGAGTCGATTTCAGTCCAGTTCGCAGGCAGCTCTTTCTTGACGATGGCGGTGCCGCGGAGCTGCCAGAGGTCCGCGATGGACTCACCGCCGGCGACGCGGTGGGCGAGCTCGACCAGGGCCCGCTCGGAGTTTCCGAACAGCAGAATATCCGCGTTTGAATCGATAAGAACTGAGCGCCGCACCGCGTCGCTCCAGTAGTCATATTGGGCTATTCGGCGCAGACTGGCCTCTATACCGCCGATCACAATGGGGGTGTCATAGTAGGCTTCGCGACAACGTTGGCTGTAGACAATCACCGAACGATCGGGTCGTTTGCCGGCGACACCGCCTGGGGTGTAGGCATCATCGCTACGCTTGCGCAGGTCGGCAGTGAAGCGATTAATCAGGGAGTCCATGTTGCCGGCGGTGACGCCAAAGAATAAATTCGGCTGCCCCAGCGCCTTGAATGCCTCCGCGCCACTCCAGTTTGGTTGCGAGATGATGCCCACGCGATAGCCCTGCGCTTCGAGTACGCGGCCAACCACCGCCATGCCGAAACTGGGGTGATCTACATAGGCGTCTGCGGTAACGATAATGATATCGCAGCTATCCCAGCCCAGGGCATCCATCTCTTCACGGGACATGGGCAGATAGGGTGCCGTGCCAAAGCACTCTGCCCAGTATTTAGGCTGGGCATACAGCTTCGGTGGTGAATCTGTCTGCTTGAGCTTACGATCTCGCTGGGATGAAGTTAATGACATTGTGGTGATAGAGGAGCGTCGCCGAGGCGCGCTAAAATAATTGATCCAGGGGAATGCTCCCCGTTGAGTACAAGCTCGCCATCTTCGACAGAGCCATTCAATAGTATTCTGCCGTTGTCGATCCTGATGTATTGCTGCTGTACGTAGGGGTCGACCATTTCGGCAGCGGGGCTTCTCATGATTGCTGCCAGATCGAGGGATAGGTCCAGTTTCACGGTGAGGGCGTCGATCGCCGTACGCATATTGAGACCAGTAATGCTGTCGAGTTCGGGGAGACCGTTCCAGCTGATGCTGAGATCGAAGCTGTGATCTCCATTGTAGGCATTGGCTGCAATTCGATTATTGAACACCAGTCGATTCTGCACCAGCACCAGCATCAGTTCCTGGCTGAGCCGATTCATTTGGGTGCCGGCGGTGTCAGGGCTGGAAGGGAAACTGATTTGAGTCTGCAGGTTTGTCAGTAAGTCGTAGTAACGCTGGAACAAATCATTTTGAATCTCATTGATTTCGCTGGTCCACGAAATTGACTTGAGAGGAAATTCACTGTCGATACTGGCGACCTCTAGGCGCTGGTATATATCGGTTAGGGCCGCCCCTGACGTCGAGGTCTGCAGGCGAGACTCCACTAAAATGCCATCGACGGTGAAAGGATAGGGGGTGTCGCTGGTGATTCGGGGAATAGTCAGGATAGCACTGCTCGGCGCCAGCACGTCATTTAACTGGCTGGTCCTACTGGTCAACTCTATGCCTGACAAGGTAAAGCCTATGGTGGAACCATTCTCCTGCGCCTCAAGTTTTCCCACTGACAGGGAGAACTCTGCCGAGTTATCCCCATGGCTCACAAAGCTACCAGACAAGCCGTCGAACAACAGGTGACCCTGGGAGTCGCTGTAATTTATCGGTGCCACTTCCAGGCCTACGCGCAGGAACTGATCGAATCCGGCGAGTAGACCTATGTCGATGCTGGGAAGGTCAAATGGTAGTTGTGACAAAGCCGATTCGAGTTCGACATTGCGTAGTTTCGGAATAATCTGGGCGTAGGCGAGCCCAAACTCGAGACCATTGGGAGTGAACAGAATCGGTCCATGTTGAATATCGAGGATAATCTGGGCGGTAATCGGCAGCGCACCGAGCATAGCCCCCAACGGCGAATACGCAATATCCATCACCGCAGTACTGCTGAACCAACCACCGTCAAAGCGGTTGTTGGTGATTGTGATTTGATCTCGCGCCTCGAGAGGGAGCAGGTCTACCAGATTAGTAACAGTGGCGTCCTCAATGCCCACACCGACAACTTTAGGCATTACGGCCAAGGCGATGAGCGCGAGCAGGGCAGCAGCGGCGAGTATTTTTAGAGTATTGCTTCGCATCGTCGTATCACTGAAGGTTGCCTGTGTGCCTGCAGATTATGCGGCGATGGAGAGGTTTAAAGTGGTTGATTCGGGCCGCTATAGGCCTGTATTACAGCCGCTCATCATAGCAGAGTTTGGCTTTGCTGGGCTGTAAATTTAAGGGCTTCGCCAGCTGTCTCGGGCGGTAAGGCGCCGCCGCTGTAACGCATCACTCAGACCCGGGCGCAGCAGGGCCTGGCGTGATCTTGTAGGCGCATCGTCGCGCGCCGGCTAGCAGGTAGTCAACTCGATCTACCGCGGCAAGGCCTGTGAATAAATGTTGGAACATCGCCAGTTCAGAACGACAAAATTGCTGGCACGATTCTGCGGCGGCACAGATGGGGCAGTGGTTTTCAATCAACAGCCAGCCTTCCGGGAGCAATCTTACTTCTGCCATGTAGCCTTCGGCGCTACGCAACTCGCACAGACGGGTGATCTTGTCTTCGAGTTTGTCGCCACTGGCATCGAGTTCCCCCTGGTAGTGATCCGCTATGCCCGCATTGCGCTGATCGATAAGTTGATTGAGGCTTTCTTCGCCGAATCTGCTTCTGATGACGTCGATGAGTTCGAGGCTCACCTGTGAATGGGTATCCGGGAACTGCTGGTGCCCTTTTTTGGCAAGCTTCCACAGATGGACGGGCCGGCCACGGGTCTGCCTCGCTTCTCGGGTCTGGTTCACAAACGCTTTCTGCTGTAGGTCTGCGAGGTGCTGGCGGGCCCCCATTGTTGTCATATCTAGCTGTTTTGCAAGGATTTTTACAGACTGTGGACCTCGCATCTTGAGATGATGCATGATCTGTTGTTGGCTTCTGGACAATTCCACAGGCTAAATCCTTGGGTCTTTAAACTATCGGCAATATACACAAAGTATTTACTTTAATTAATGTCGTTGCTTCAAAGCTACTATAATAAAGTAAACACTTTAATAATATGATTAAGGAGCTTGAAGAGACAATTGCTGGAACATATCACATCACGGTAAAATCCAGTGGACGGGAGCGAAGCTTCTGTATTCGCGGCAGTGCCTGCACTGGGGCGCTGCACCGGAATGATTATTCCCAATAAATCCAGCTTTGCGTTAGCATGGCACGGACAGAATAGTCCCCGCAGCCGCGTTATATGGAACCTTCCCTAGGGAGCCTCTGATTAAGTAATGACTTTCAATACACCCTTACTGGTGACGTTTGTAGCCTATCTGCTGCTCATCCTGTATGTGGGTGTTAAAGCCTACAAGCGTACGCATAATCTGGGAGATTATATCCTCGGCGGCAGGAAGCTGGGTCCGGTGGTGACGGCTCTTAGCGTCGGTGCATCGGATATGAGTGGCTGGCTCTTACTGGGGCTGCCTGGCGCTATTTACCTGTCCGGAATCAGCGAGATCTGGATCGGTATAGGACTGATTATCGGGGCCTACTGCAACTGGTATTTTGTCGCCAAACCGCTGCGGGTTTTCAGTGCCCATGCAAGCGATTCATTGACCCTGCCTGACTACTTCGAGAATCGATTCGACGATAAGACCCGAATCCTTCGAGTCTCATCGTCGTTTGTGATCTTGCTGTTTTTTACTTTTTATACCGCATCCGGGCTTGTCGGTGGTGCCATACTCTTTGAAAATAGTTTTGGTATGGAATACTCCACCGCATTGCTTGCCGGGGCGTTTATCATTGTCGGCTATACCTTCGTCGGTGGATTCCTCGCGGTGGTGTGGACCGACGCCTTCCAGGCCATATTGATGCTGGCGGCAATCATCATTGCCCCGGCGGCGGTGATCAGCGACGCCGGTGGGGTGTCGGCCCTGGCCGAGCAGATGCGCGCCGTGAGTCCCGGCAGTACCTCTTTGTTCAGCGGGTTGACACTGTTGGGCTTCGTTTCACTCATGGCCTGGGGTCTGGGCTACGTGGGCCAACCCCATATATTGGCCCGCTTCATGGCGGCAGAGTCGCCGGCGAAACTGGTGTCGGCGCGCCGTATCGCCATGCTCTGGATGATTTTCGTGTTACTGGGATCGGTCGCGACGGGCCTGGCGGGCATCGCCTATTTTGCGGATGCACCTCTGGTGAATCCGGAAACAGTCTTCATCACTCTGAGTCAGAGCCTCTTTAATCCGTGGGTGGCCGGCGTTATTACCGCCGCGATCTTGTCTGCAATCATGTCCACGATCGACTCCCAGCTACTGGTTTCATCGAGTGTAATCAGCGAAGATTTTTATCGGGTGTTCGTCCGGCCGGGGGCATCAGACGCAGAGCTGTTGGCGGTTAGTCGAGGAGCCGTGGTGATCATTGCCTTGGTGGCATTGCTGATTGCCAGCGATCGCGACAGCCGGGTGCTGGACCTCGTGAGTTATGCCTGGGCCGGGTTCGGTGCCGCCTTCGGCCCGCTGATCGTGTTTTCCCTGTTCTGGCGGAAAATGACGGCACTGTCGGCGGTTGTCGGTATGTTACTGGGTGCAATTACCGTTGTGATCTGGTCGAATCTCAGTGGCGGCATATTCGATCTGTACGAAATCGTGCCGGGTTTTCTGCTGTCATCCCTCGCCATCGTCGGCATTAGTCTGCTGCGACCGGAAACCAAACCCTCCACCCTGGCGCAGTACGATGCTGCGGTGCGCCTAACAGCGCAGTCCTAGGCTGCTTCATATTTTGCCGGCGGTTTGGAGGTCGAGCCTTATCCTGGCCAATTCATCAGCATTTCAATATGGGGAATGCCGTCTTCCATATAGGGCTCGGAAACGGTAACAAACCCCATAGACAGATAAAAATCCTCCAGCTGCTGCTGCGCTGACAGGGTGATGGCATCACCCGAGAAATGTTGGTGACAATATTTGATGGCGACGCTCATCAACTGGCGGCCATAGCCACCGCCCCGGAATTTCATTGCGGTGATGACCCGGCCGATGTTGGCACCGGCGTACTTCGAGCCAGGGGGCAGCAGCCGCGCATAACAGACAAGTTTGCCATCGAGATGTCCCGTCACGTGCACTGCCGCCTGGTCATAGCCATCCATGTCCTGATAAGCGCAGTTCTGCTCAATTACGAACACAGCTGTCCGCAGTTGCAAGACAGCGTAGAGAAGCTCCCCAGACAAGCTGCCGAATTCCAGGCAGCTCCATTGCATGTCCTGCATAAACCTGATTCCCAACTGACGTAGCGCCAAAAACGAAACGCTAACATAACTCCCGGTTCTGGTCTGTAATAATACTGAAGCTAATGGACGTCATGATATACTTCGCCGCTGTCGTATATGCCCCGGTGGCACAGCTGGATAGCGCGGCCCCCTCCTAAGGGGCAGGTCAGAGGTTCGAATCCTCTTCGGGGCACCATTATTACTACCCCTTCAAACAAAATTGGTCAAAAAAACAGCAAATATCGTAGGACACGGAGTAGGACACGGTTGAAATTAGCCTTAAATTAGTCTATCTTGGGCCGGCATGGGACACAAGTAGGACACAAGATAGACCAATTTATGCCGTCCAGATACACAAAAGTTCCTCCAATAGAGTTGGGTACGTCTAATGCGTACATCTTCGTTCGCGCACATAACGATAAGCTAACTTGGGCTTTAAGACTCAATTTGCCAGAAAAGAAGCAAGTTGTTCGTTCTCTCAAGATGCCTTACAAACCAGATGACCGTAAATCAGAAAATGAAGCCTATAATAAGGGCAAGGAATTAGCAGAAAATATAAGACGTAGATTTGACGATGGGTTGCCTTCTGAAGAGCCTTCGCTTTTAGATTTCGCAATTCAATTTCAAGAATATGCCAGCGAAAAGACGCTAGCCAATCAAGAACTCCTCACGACTGGAAAAACTCCTGCCTACAAAAAATCAAAAGATATAGATGGTGGGAACGGCTTGTGGAATAAAGGGAGCCTGAGCACCATTAACTCAGCTTTAGATAATGTATTAAGTCCTTTTTTCTCTCGACCTCCATACGACAAGAAACCAATTCATAAAATTAATACGAGAGACATAGCTGAATTTAAGAATTGGAGAGAAGGAGAGTCAGCTAAAAGAGATGAGCCTTATGCACCCGCCACAATTAGCAGACAGAATACTGTCCTACGCTCTATCTTTAGATTTGCTCAACACAAAGGTGAACGATTCATCCCCCCAACTATTCAAAACCCGCCACAAGAGTTAAGGAAGCGGAGAAGACCCGAATTCAACAAAAGCGAATATACGGAATTGCTTAATTATGTGAGAGGGAAATATAAACATGTAAAAACCTCTAAACAGAGATACGCCTATCTCTACTATTGCTATCTTGAGACTTTGGAGCATACCGGAATTCGTCCTTTTCAAAATATAAACAACGCTATTCGGATGCGCGATATTAAGAGAAAGCAAAACGCGAATGGAAACCTGATGCTTTTGCTGGAACGAAACGAAAAAAATCATATCTATACTGCTACCGCTAGCCAATATTGGGTTCATACCTTAGAAAGGCTCAAAAGATTTTATGAGAGCCTAGGAATTACAGGTGATAGGGAATATCTCTTCGTCCATCCCGAAGCTATAAATAATCGAGGAATTAACAAAGGTGAACCAATAAATTCGTTCAATAGCCAATGGAAAACCGCTAAGAAGCGTTTAGGGTGGTTGGGGCAAGGCTTTACACACTATTCGATAAGACATAGGTACGCCGGTAAGAGGCTAATGAATAAAGATGTAAATCCTCTCGACCTCGCTAATGTGATGGGGACATCATTAGCTATGATTTCTGAAATCTACCAACATTATCAAGTAGAACAACATTATGATGAGCTTGTAGCATCTGAGATAGATTATAGAGACTATGTAGATGTTTATAAGGGTGGTATAAGGGTAAGAGGAGTTAGAAAGGATTCAGACGAGCATTTAGAGATTTGGAAAAATACACCTGATAAATTAGAAGTACCGCCATCTAACTATTCGGAATAATAATGGAAAACGAACCTATAACTATACGAGGCTGTACGTCGTCAAACCATTTTCGACTAACCACCTCCTAGTTTAAGAGACACATTTATTAAATTGGCCCCAGACGCTGGGGCCAACGCAAATCCGGCTAGCTGGATTCTTTCCCGCCGGTATTGTGCTGTGTAGAAGTGACCTTAATTAGCTTGATCTGGCGGCTATCTGCATTGAGTATTGTGACCAGGAACGAGCCGATATTCACGGTTTCGCCCCGTTCCGGGATGCGTCCAAACTGTTGTAAGACGAGGCCGCCCACCGTCGTAAACTCCTGATCACTGAAATCGGTTTGAAAATATTCGTTAAAGTCATCGACCGGTGTTATCGCCTTGACGATGTGATTTTCATCATCAAATTTTTTGATATAGCTTTCATCGTCAACATCGTATTCGTCCTCTATTTCACCGACGATCTGTTCCAGCACATCTTCGATGGTGACGGCGCCACTGACACTGCCGTACTCATCAATGACGATGGCCATGTGATGCCTGGTTTCGCGAAATTCCTTAAGCAATACATTCAGGCGCTTGCTTTCCGGCACGAAAGTGGCAGGTCGGACTACATCCTTGATATCAAATTTTTCTTTACTGTTACCCAGGCTCAAGGGCAGCAAATCCTTAGCCAACAGGATTCCCATCACATTATCCACGTTGTCACCGACCACAGGAAATCTCGAATGGGAAGCTTCTATGACCAGTTCGATAATGTCTTTGGCCGGCAGATTGGCGGCAACGGTCACAACCTGGGATCGAGGGATCATGATGTCCCGTACCTGCATGCTTGAGACTTGCAGGGCACCCTCAATAATGCTTAGTGCATCGGCATCGAGAACCCTGTCCTGTTCCGCATTACGCAGCAGCTCTAGCAGGCTTTTAGTGTCGGTGGGTTCATCAGAAAAGAGTTGTGTGATTTTGTGGATCCAGGACCTGGGTCTCGGATCGATGCTGGATTGATCGTCTGTCATGCTCTGGGCTCTCTGCCGGCTCCTTACTTTACACTAGCAAATATGGGTTTGGGATACCAAGTCTTTCAAGTGCTTCTATTTCCAGTGCTTCCATGACCTCGGTGTCGTCCGGGGATTGATGGTTATATGCCAGCAGGTGCAGGAGTCCGTGTATGAGCAGGTGTGCCCAGTGGGAAGCGAGAGATTTACCTTGCGAATCGGCTTCCTCGGCAACTATTTTTGGGCACAGAACGATGTCTCCCAGTAGTTCGAATTCGTGCAGGGAGCTCATGTCGCCGGGGATGTTTGCAGGGAATGACAGCACATTGCTCGCAGAGTTTTTACCACGATATTCACAATTAATGGCGATGGATTCCGATTCGTCGACGAAACGGACGCTGACCACGCAGTGACCGTGTTTGCCGGCGCATGCCAAGGCAGCATCGATCCAGGTTTCACAAAGGGTCTCATCCGGCTGCCAATGCGCATCAGTGTCGCCGCTGAGTTCAACTTTCGCGTTCATTGAGCTGTGAGGCTTCTTGACCGCTTAGTTGTGACACAGAATTTCGATCGAATTCGTCATAGGCCTCGACAATTTTTTGTACCAGGCGGTGTCGCACAACATCTCTGGCGTTGAAATAAGTAAAGCCGATATCATCGATGCCAGCCAATACCTTGATTACATGTACGAGCCCGGATCTTTCCCCCTTAGGCAAATCGATCTGAGTGATGTCGCCGGTAATCACGGCGGTAGAACCAAAGCCTATACGGGTCAGAAACATCTTCATCTGGGTGGCGGTGGTGTTCTGGCTCTCGTCGAGAATAATAAATGAGTTATTGAGTGTCCTCCCGCGCATATAGGCCAGGGGCGCCACCTCGATGATATTCTTCTCGATCAAACGCGCCACCTTATCGAAGCCCAGCATTTCGTAGAGGGCATCATAGAGAGGGCGTAAATACGGGTCTACTTTCTGCGCCAGATCGCCGGGCAGGAATCCCAGTTTTTCACCGGCTTCCACCGCCGGTCGCACCAGCAATATCCGATCAACCTGGTTCCTCATCAGAGCCGCGACGGCACAAGCCACTGCCAGGTAAGTTTTACCGGTGCCGGCGGGACCGACTCCGAAATTGATGTCATGGCGGCGAATGCCGCGTACGTATTCCTGCTGATGTCTGCTGCGTGGCTTGATGAGTGTTTTCGGGGTCTTGATGGAACCATCGCCGTCTCCCTCCAGCGCCGACATTTCTTCGCTGTGGCGCAATTCCTGTAAGGAGAGATGAACCAGGTGTGGGCTCAACAGGTGGTCCTGGGCGGTGCTTGCATAGAGGGATTCCAGCAGCTTGCTTGCCGCCACCACCGCTATCTCGGTCCCGGACAACTGAAAAATATTGCCCCTTTGCTGAA
>Ga0208748_1000771_pt1 | contig 15820 bp, 8 predicted proteins | sample Knorr_S7_td_Bott_FD_185599 | JGI IMG/M metagenome (GOLD analysis project Ga0208748, IMG submission 185599) | Marine microbial communities from Southern Atlantic Ocean transect - Knorr_S7_td_Bottom_ad_4513_LV_A (SPAdes) (version 2) | ecosystem: Environmental > Aquatic > Marine > Oceanic | place... | reverse complement strand
AAGACCGAAACGCGATTCACGTAATTCCTCTTTGCCACCGGCCCGCCCCAAGCAACGAGCGAGGAGCGCACGCCCCCTTCATAGAGGTGTGTCTTGAAGCCGCGGAATGGCCCGGCCGAACCAGCGCCCATTTCGGGGCCGTTGTCGGAGCAGACAAGCACGAGCGTGTTGTCGCGAAGCGCGGAATCACTCCTGATGTGGTCGAAGAGCTTGCCGAGTTGGCTATCCATCTCCTGAAGCACGGAATGGTACAGGCCGCGCTTGCCATCGGCCCATTTGTCCGCCGGCGGCCAAAACGGGCTGTGCACGTCATCCGGCCAGAGATTGATGTAAAACGGCTTCTTCACCTTCACAGCTTTTTGAATAAATGGAATCGCTTCGTCCACAAAGCCGGCTGTGATTTTCGATCGCAACATCCAGCGCGTACCCTGACCAAGCCGCTCGGCATCGGCCCAGATGCGGCGCGGCTCCGCCCATCCCGGCTTGAGCGTGAGCGGAAGCAGCTTGGGGCCCATGCCCTCGAAGTTGGTGAGCGAGGCATCAAATCCGTACTCGGTGATCGCCGGCGCCTCGGCCACATCACGCTGGCCGCCCATGTGCCATTTTCCGAAATGGCCCGTGGCGTAACCGGCCCGCTTCAGCGACCGCGCAAGCATCGGCGCCTTGGGATCGAGCCACTGCGCCATGCCGCGCCGGGTGTTCATGTCGCGATGCGCGAGAAACGAGGTGATGCCCCAGCGCTGCGGATATTGCCCCGTTGAAATCGCCGTGCGCGACGGCGAGCAGATAGGCGAGTTCACATAAAACTGCTCGAACCGCACGCCCTCCCTGGCCAAGCGATCAATGTGCGGCGTCTTCGCGGCTTCATTTCCGAAACAGGAAAAATCCCCCCATCCCATGTCATCAATGAACACGAGCACGATGTTCGGCGGCGCGGCCTGCGCAAACAGGTGAAGAAAGCTACCAACAAGGATTGTTATGAATGGCTTCATGGCACTTGAGTGACTTCGAGGTACGATCCGCTAAAGGCCAAGGGTGGTGTGGGGGGCGGTTGGGGTTGAGCGGATGGTTTGCATTTCTGACTTCATTTGTTCCGCGATTTTGGGGTGGCTCCGTATGACGTTCTGTTTTTGGTAGGGATCCTTCGCCAAGTTGTAGAGCTGGGCGCTGGGTGCGTCCGGCTTGATTTTACCGTCTTCAATGTCGCTGTTAACGTGGCCGGTGAACAACTGGGCAGCAGGGCCGCCGAGTCCATGTTCGCCGACTTTCTTCGCGCCAAAACCGCCGTGTCCCCTCGCGCCAATGTAGATCCAGTCGCCCTTTCTCAACGACAGATGGGTTCTCCTGAGTGGTGCAATCAACAGGTGATCGCGAACCTTGGCACCCGGTTCGCCGGTCAGCGCCGGGAGGATGTTGAAGCTGTCCTCGCCCTCGGCTTGGCCAAGCTTGCGCCCGGTGACCGCCGCCACGGTGGCGAACAGATCGACGTTGCTCACCAGTGAATCCGAAACGCTGTCGGGCTCGATTTTCCCCGGCCAACGCGCAATGAACGGCACACGGTGGCCGCCCTCCCAAGCGTCGAACTTGAAGCCAAGCAGGTCGCCGTTCAGCCGGTGTCCCCTGCGCCATGCCTCCTGCCCGCCGCGGTTGAGCATCCCGCCATTGTCGCTCGTGAAAACCAAAAGCGTGTTGTCGGCGACCTTGGCTTCATCCAACGCGTTCATCACTTGGCCAACAATCCAGTCCAACTCGTGAATGAAGTCGCCGTAGCGCCCCGCTTGGCTCGTGCCTCGGAAGCGCTTGGCCGGGGTGAACGGGTGGTGAATGTTGCTCGTCGCAAAGTAGAGGAAAAACGGATTGCTGGATTTTGCCTTGGATCGAATCCAGTCGGTTGCCTTGCTGGCGAAAGTGGTTCCCACCAGTTCGTCGTTATATATCTTGTGCGCTTTTTTCGCGCCGCCAATGGCATCGGTTTTAAATTTCTCCTCAAAAACCCGTGTCTCCGCCTTCTGGCCGTAGACGAATGGGTCCGCTTTATCGAGGCCGACGACCCGGTGGTTTTCGACATAAACAAACGGCGGATGACTGTTCACCACCGGTAGGCCAAAGTAGGAATCGAAACCAAGCTCCAACGGGCCGGGTTTGAGCAACCCGTTCCAGTCCGTTGGGGACTGGGTGCCAAAACCGAGGTGCCATTTGCCAATGCACGCCGTGTCGTAGCCCGCGCTTTTTGCCACATCGGCAATTGTTGTGCGGTCAGGATCGATCACCAACGGCGTCTTGAGAAAAACAGGCGACCACAGGTTACCGCGACGAACCGGGTAACGCCCGGTCAACAACGTGTAACGTGAGGGCGTGCAAACCGCCGAAGCCGTGTGGGCATCCGTGAACCGCCGCCCCTGCTTGGCCAAGCGATCGATGTTGGGTGTTTGAACATGCGTCGCGCCTTGGCAGCCGACATCCCCATAGCCAAGGTCATCCGCATATATGATGACGATGTTCGGTTTCCCATCCGCCGCCGCACTGGCAGCGAACGCCATGAGAAACACCAGCGAAACAAATTTGAACTTAACGGTCGTTCTCATTCGCAAATTCGGCAGTTACCGCAACTGGGTTACGTAGGCGTAAAAAGCGCCCATCGGCGTGCCGGCTTCATCGGTGAACTTGGCCCATAACTCGTCGCGGCCGGGCTTTAGCTTGAGGCGGAAGGTGACGCTTTTGGCGCCTTCCTTCACCGGTAGAGTCAGCTCTTTTCCACTCAGTTTCAGGTGCGCGTTCGCTGCGGCGAAGGGTTGGCCTGGCGCGGCGCGGAAAGCCTTGACCCCCGGCACATCTGCTCCCGCCTCAAGGTCTGCTGTAATTGCGCGGTCGGCTTCCCTGGGCCAGCGACGCAATTCCACGGAGTATTCGCCGGCGCTCTTAACGTCCACCGCCCAGAAACCGGTATTGCCCGGTTTTTTCTCCGCGTTGCGGATGTGGCGCTGGTTCCACGGCGTGCTGCCATCGGCAATCCAGTCGTGGCAGGTGAGCGTGACGGGGTTGGCCGAAGGCGCGGGGTGGCCTAGGTAAATGGCGGTGGGCTGGCCGAAGGTGGGCACGAGTTCCTGCCACCACGCCTCGTAAAACTTGGCCAAGCGCGAGACCACTGCCGGATGCTGCTTGGCCAAGTTGGTCTTCTGCCCGGGATCGGCGTTAATGTCGAACAGTTCCTTGCCGTTGACCAGTCGCCATTGGTCGGTCATCACCGCGCTCTTGCGCCACTTGATCGGATCGCGCACGCGCTGTGAGTCGGTGACCAGAATCCGGTCAGGCCACGTTTCCTCCTGCCGCCCCTCGATGAGCGGGCGGATGTTCACGCCGTCGAATTTGACGCCCTTAGGCGTAGGTACGTCGCAGTAGTCAATCAGGGTCGGCACAATATCCACATAGGAGGTAATCATGTCCACATCGCGCCCCTTGGTCAGGCCGCCCTTCGGCCAGTGGATGAAGAACGGCACGCGATGGCCACCATCATACTCGCTACCTTTTTTTCCACGCATGCCGTTGTTGTGAATGTGTGCGCCACTGGAGGTGCCGTTGTCCGTGGTGAAAATGAAAATTGTGTTGTCGGTCAGGCCTTCCTCCTTGAGAAACGCGCGCATCGCACCGACGTTGTCATCAATGTTGGAAATCATGCCAAAAAAGTTGGCAACGTTCACACCCTGCTTCACGTACGGCGCGCTGGATTTCACCGGCGCATGCATCGGCCCGTGCGGCGCGTTGGTGCAGAGGTACACGAAAAACGGCTTGTCATCATCTTTCACCTTACGGATGAAACGCTTGGCGTAATCAAAAAAGACGTCGGTGCAAAAGCCGCTGGCCGGCACGGCTTTGCCATTGTGAAAATAGGAGCCGTCGAAGTAGGCGTTGTCCCAGTAGTCGGGCGTCTGCCCCACGCCGCCACCGCCATGGCGCAGCACTTCCTGAAAACCGCGATCCTCCGGGCGGTAAGGATAATTGTCACCCAAATGCCACTTGCCGAACATGGCTGTGTGATAGCCGCCATCGGCGAGAATCTGGCCGATGGTCACCTCGTTGTGGCGCAGCATCGAGCGACCCATGATGGTGTGCCACACGCCTGTGCGATTGGTCCAGTGGCCGGTAATCAACGCCGCGCGCGTCGGCGAACAGGTCGGCGCCACGTGATAATCCGTGAGCCGCACGCTGTCCGCATGCAGCTTGTCGAGATGCGGCGTCTTGAGCACCGGATTGCCATGACACGACAAATCGCCATAGCCCTGGTCATCGGTGATCACCAAAACCACATTCGGCCGCTGGGCGGCGCCAGCGGTAACCACGCAGAGTAAAACAGCAACCCAAGCCAACAATGTCTTTTTCATAAAAGTGAGCGGCCAGAGCAAACGGCGAAATGGCCGATGCGTCAACCATCAACGCCTCACTCAAATTGGCAATATTCTCCCCATATGGGTTGTTCTCCTGTTTAATAAGACTTAGATTTCCGCAACGTTTTGGGAACAAGAATGAATGGTGTTAGGTGCGGGCGGATTTGGTTGTCAACCGCCTTAGCCGGATTATTCTCCTTCTTATTTGTCGTCTGCCCAAGAATGGGGAACGCCGAAAACAAGGCCGAGGCCCAGATCGATTGGGCCATGGCTCGTGAGTGGTGGGCATTCCAGTCGCCAACCAAAGCTGAGTTGCCACAAATCAACCAAGCCGCCTGGCCTAGCCGCCGCATCGACCATTTCGTCTTGGCCAAGTTGGAGGCCAAAAAACTATCGCCATCCCCTGCCGCAACCAAACATACTTTGGCTCGACGACTTTATCTCGACCTCACCGGATTGCCACCAACACCCGAAAAAATGAGAGCATTCCTTGGGGACGAAACAGACGGCGCCTACGAAATGTTAGTTGAGAAATTAATGCAGCGCACCGCTTACGGCGAGCGCTTGGCTAGCATGTGGCTCAACAAGGCCCGCTACGCGGAAGACCAAGCGCACCAGGTCGGTGGCAATACCGCGTTTTTTTATCCGAACGCGTTCAAGTACCGAAAGTGGGTGATTGACGCCTTCAACAACGATCTGCCTTACGACGATTTTATCCGAAAACAACTTGCTGCTGATCTAGAAAAGGATAAGTCAGTCACTGACCTGCCTGCACTTGGTTTCATAGGGCTCGGCCACAAATTCTACAACCGCAATCGCCTCACGGTGAAAGCCGAAGAATGGTCGGAACAAGTCGATACACTCACCCGAGCCTTCCTCGGGCTCACGGTCGCATGTGCCCAATGCCACGATCACAAATACGATCCCGTAACCCAGAAGGACTACTATGCCTTGGCTGGTGTTTTCGCCAGCACCGACCTTGTCGACCGAATGGAGGACGGCAGCGAAATTAAAAAAGATTCCGAAGCTCACAAAAAACGAATCGGCACCATTCATATAGTTCGTGATACAAAACCAAAGGATCTTCACGTTTTTCTTCGTGGGAATACCGAAACAAAAGGGGATCTGGTAAAGCGACGCTTTCTGAAGGTACTCACCCAAAACGAACCAAAGTCGTTTACACAAGGCAGCGGTCGCCTCGAACTTGCGGAGGCGATCGCTGATCCCAACAACCCTCTGACTGCCCGAGTGATTGTCAATCGCGTTTGGTCGATTTTCTTCGGTCGCGGCCTCGTTGCCACGCCGAGCAATTTTGGTCAGTTAGGCTCCCTGCCGAGCCATTCGGAACTGCTGGACGATTTGGCAGTGCGGTTCATGGAAAACAATTGGTCGATCAAATGGCTCGTTCGAGAACTGGTGCTTTCCTCAACATACCAACAAAATTCACAAATAATTTCACGAAATGAACTGATCGACCCGACAAACATATACCTTTGGAGAATGAATCGCCGACGGCTTAGTGTCGAGCAATGGCGCGATTCAATCCTTGCTGCATCCGACAACCTCGATCGACGCGGCGGTGAGTCGCTTGAATTGACCGATGCAAAAAATGTCCGTCGAACCATTTACGGACGTATCAGCCGAAAAAAACTTAGCGATATACTGATACAGTTCGATTACCCTGATGCCAACGTCCACTCAGCCAAGCGTTCCGACACTACGACCGCGATTCAAAAGCTGTTTATAATAAACAGCAGCTTCATGGTCGAGCAGGCCAAGGGTTTGGCCAAGCGGATCACCGGCGACTCGTCAGCTACGGATTTAACTCATATCCAAAGCACTTATGCCCTGCTTTACAACCGCCAACCGACACGCGAGGAAACAGACCTCGGACTTGCGTTTCTTCGCCTGCCAACGGAAGGTAAACTCACCCGATGGGAACAGTACTCACATGCACTGTTGGCCGCCAACGAAATGATGTTTGTTGATTAAATTCATGAACAGACTTTTCAAAACAGAAATCAATCGGCGTGAAATGCTCAAGCGGATCACAGCTGGTTTCGGCTACATCGGCTTGGCCGGCTTACTTGGCCAACCGGCTCGAGCCGGCACACCCAAGCTTGGCCCACATTTTGCGCCCAAGGCCAAGCGGGTGATTTTTTTGTTCATGAACGGCGGACCGTCGCACGTTGACACGTTCGACCCGAAGCCTGCGCTGAAGAAACACGAGAATACGCAGCCGACCGGCAAGATTTACAAAAAACCCAATACTACTGGTTTTATGCCGTCGCCGTTCAAATTTGCCAGGCATGGGCAGAGCGGCATTGAAGTCAGCGAAACGCTTCCGCATATCAGCCAGGTAATCGACGAGTGCTGTATCATCCGTTCGATGTACACCGATATCCCAAACCATGAGCCCGCGTTGCTGCAAATGCACACCGGCAACGTGCAGCCCATTCGCCCGTCGATCGGTTCGTGGCTGCAGTATGGCTTGGGATCCGAGAACGAAAATCTACCAGGCTATGTTGTGCTTCGTCCAACCAACAAAATCGTCGTTGGGCCGGCGTTATGGAGTAGTAGTTTCCTGCCCGCGGAACATCAAGCCGCGAGCGTCATTACCGCCGACATGAAGGTCGATAAACTCGTAGCCAACGTTCGCAACCCCAACATCACCCATAAGGAACAGCGCCAACAGCTCGATCTCCTTGGCCAGCTCAATCGTTTGCACTTGGCCAAGCGCGATAACGATCTGGAACTCAACGCGCAGATCAAGGCAATGGAAACAGCCTACCGCATGCAGTTTGAGGCGATGGACAGTTTTGATATTGAAAAGGAGAATCCTGCAACTCGGGACAAATACGGCCACACCCCGTTCGCCAACTCCTGCCTACTGGCCCGACGCCTGGTCGAAAGCGGCGTGCGCTATGTTGGAGTCTATTATGTGAATAACGGCAACCAGCCCTGGGACACGCACAAAAAACACAACGAAAATCACCTTAAACTCTGCCAGGACAGCGACAAGGCAACCGCCGCATTAATTTCCGATCTCAAAGAGCGTGGCCTGCTTGACGACACGATGGTGATTTGGGGCGGTGAATTTGGCCGGACACCGTACGCGCAAAACAACAAGTCCGGAGCCGGACGCGATCATCATAACACAGCGTTCTCGATGCTACTGGCCGGCGGTGGTGTGAAAGGCGGCTTCACCTATGGGAGCAGTGACGAGTTTGGAATGCGCGCGCAGGAAAAGCCCATGCACGTCCACGATTTCCATGCCACAATCCTGCACCTGATGGGGCTGGATCACGAAAGATTGACATACCGCTGGAGTGGCAGAGACTTCCGGTTGACCGACATCCATGGCAATGTCGCCCACGACATCATCGCCTAACCATTGAAGATCATGAAAACCAAGCAGAACGGATTTACACTCATTGAGCTTTTGGTCGTAATCGCCATCATCGCCATCCTGGCCAGCCTGCTGCTTCCCGCCCTGGGCAGGGCCAAGAGCAAAGCCCGGCAAACGGTCTGCATGAGCAACCAAAAGCAGCTTGGCCTCTCCACGGCAATGTACGTGGAGGATTTTGATGGCAAGTTCCCCATCTCCATAACACCGCACACCGTACAGAACCATGCGAACTGGCTTGTTAGCATGCACGATGCAGGATACCTCAGCACCATGGATCTATTCACCGATCCCGCGGATGTCGAAGGCCCGTATAATATTTTAACACTCAGAAAACGGAGAATCCTTCTTGATAAAAGAAGCCGTGACATTGTCTTCTCTTATGGAGCCAACGAGCAAATGATCGGCCCGTCCGATCAACGGTATAAAAAAATCAGTCAAGTCCCCGAGCCGGATAAGATCTTCTTTTTTGGCTGTGCCACCTACATGGTTGTTCCGCATTGGGACCATGAGCGAGTCTATAACGCCAGCGGCCCGCACCAACCAAGCTCATCCGCAAATCCACCGAACGAGCTGTACGCCCGCCATAACTCAGGAAAAAACAACCGAGCCAAAGAGAAGAGCAAAGGTGGCAGCAATATCACCTACACCGATCTTCACTACGAATACAAAAACCAATACTTCATCGACAAAAAACTGTGGTGGTACAAGAACCACAAGCCGCTCTAGCTTGACCGGGCCCAACCGATTGACTTTTGCAACGCAAGAGCCCATTCTCGCGTCTTCCGCGACTTTCACTTTATGAACAGGCAACACGTTTCCAGGCGACAATTCATTAACACCACCCTGACCACGGCCGCAGTCGCAGGTGCCACCTGGTTTGATATCCCCGAAATCCTCGCCGCCAGCGGGAAGAAGGCCGCGCTCAATAAGTACGGTGGCTTCCCGATGGGCATCCAGAGCTACTCCCTACGGAGCTTCGGCGTGGATGGCGCAATCGAGCAGACCCACAGGCTTGGCCTGCATTTCATCGAGTTTTTCGGCGCTCATTTCCCGATCACGAAAGACAAAATCAAGATCGACGAAATGAACAAAAAGTTGGCCAAGTACGACATGACCATCAGCGCTCACGGTGTCAACGGTTTCGGGGCCGACCACGACAAAAATGAAGTGGTATTCCAATTTGCAAAGATGGCTGGCATCAAGAATATATCGGCCAACCCCAGGCCGAACTCGTTCGACAGCCTCGACAAGCTCGTGGCAAAGTACGACATCCGCATCGCCATTCACAACCACGGCCCGGGCGCGCTTTATGACAAGATCGACGACGGACTCAAGGCAGTGAAGGGCCACGACAAGCGCATCGGTTTCTGTGCCGACTTGGGCCACTACATCCGCTCGTCCGAAGATTCTGTCGAGGTGATCCACAAGCTCGGCGATCGACTGTACGGCATCCACCTCAAGGATTTTGCGGAGCAAAAGAAAAAGACGCACGGCGTCATCCTCGGCAAGGGCCACCTCGACATGCCGGGTGTGTTCAAGGCGCTTCGCAAGGTCAAGTTTCCCGCCGACGGCGCGCTGAGTCTCGAGTACGAGGAATCACCGAACGACCACCCCAAGCTGCTCGCCGACATCCGCGAGTGCCTGGCGATTGCCGCCGATGCCGCACAAAAAGCCAAGCGCGGCTGATCTGCCAGCCGGCGGCTTCCTTCCGTGACTTGAGGCTCAACCCGCTTGGCCAAGCGCTTGGTTTTTGCAGGGGATAAAAAAAGACCACACCGAACGGGGCGGTCCACTTTGAATTTCAGGCAGCGTGCAGTGCCCCTTACCCGGGGCGAACCACTGCCGGGAGGAATTGAGCGTCAAAACTGGGCCTCGATGCCGGCGAGGAACGACTGAGGCATGCCGGGGCGCGCACCCTGCGGCAAACGGCCGACGACGTACTGTTCATCGAACAAGTTTCGCGCGGTGGCGAACACCTTGGTGTTGTCGGTGAGTTGGTATTGCACCGTGAGGTCGGCGATGAAGTAGCCTGGCACTTCGCCGTAGCGTGAGTCGTACGCGCCGGAATGATTGTACGGGCCGGAACCGTTCGCTCCCGAGGCATTCGTATCCCCCACGTAGGTGCCATCCAAGGCGATGCGGTATTTGCCGGCATCCAAACCAACACCAACGTGAAACTGCACTTCCGGGACATACGGCACCGTATTGCCCGGCCGCGCCCCGCTGAAGATGCTCGCGCCGTCCGCCGAGCTCGCGCCGCTCTCAAACTCCGCCTTGGTCAGCGTGATGCCGAAGGTCACCGGCAGGCTGTAGCCCGCGCCGTTGGCCGCACCGAAGTCGTAGCCAAGCTGGAGTTCCAATCCCAGTGCGCTGATCTCGCCGTCGTTCGGGCCATCATCGATCACGACGGTTTCGCCGCCTTCAAACTCCTCGAAGCCGGTGCCCAGGTTGTCCGGCACGATGAAGTCCGACAGGTCGGAGTAAAAAATCGCACCGGTGGCGATGAACGCCTCGTTTTGGTAGCGGGCACCCAACTCGTAACTAACAGAGCTTTCCTCCTTGAGCGACTCGCCGCTGCGAATGTAGGAACGCGGCCCCGGCAACGATGCCCCGCGATAGACACCCGCGAACAGGTTCAGGCTGTCCTGCAAATCATACGAGAGACCCAAGCCACCGGTCACGACGTCGAGATCGCCCCTGCCCGCCGCAGGAGACTTGTCAGACGTGCGGGTGTTTTGATCGTAGGAATAGTCCAGAGACTCGTAGCGGATGCCGGGAGTGACTATGAGTTTGTCTTTAATCGCAATTCGATCCTCGAGGTACAACGACCACGCCTCGGTGTTTTGGCGGCGATCTCCGGCCTTGCCACTTGGGGCGTCCGGACCGGCGGTGGACAGGTTGCCGTTGGCGTCCTGCGTGTAGTGCTGAAACCACTGCAGGCGATTGACTTCATCCTCGTGATAGCGCACGCCAAACTTGATTTGGTTGTCCAGCGAGCCCAGCGCCAGGTCGTACGTCAACACCGACTCAACGCCCTTCGATGTGTAGTCACGATTATTCGCCTTGTTGCGCAACTCACCGGCGGCCTGACCCTTGACCACTGCAAGAAAACTTGGGTCGTCCCACTCTTTATATGCCGGCTTGCCGTTGACTTTGTCCAACTTGAACCAGTTACGGTGGAAGTTGTTGAAATAAGCCGTGGTTTTCAGTGAAGCGTTGCCGCTCAACTCGGCAAAGTGACGCAGATACCCCCGTGAAGCGTAGGTGTTGATCCTGTCGTTGCGGGTCGCAGCGTAGCGGGTGTAAGGGTTGGCCCCGAAATCCTCATCAGTGATTCCGAGGTAAGTTTCGTTGGCGTCAAAATCAGTGCTGCTCAACTTCAACTCGATCGATTGATAGTTCGCCGTGTTTGGCTCCCACGACAGCTTGAACATCGGCTCGCTCCGGGTAAAACCAGTTTCGCCGGCCGCCCCCTGCAACTCCTTGAAGCCGTCGGTCGTGCGGTAGTACCCCTCAACAAGGTAACCGATGCGGCCGATGTCCGTGTCCTGTTTACCGCCGTGATAAATGTGCGCGACCATCTCGTCAAAGCTGCCGTAGTAAACCTTGGAGTACGTGGTGAGCTCCTCCGGAATTGCGGTGGAAAGGTAATTGATCGCGCCGCCCGTGGTGTGCGGCCCGTACTTCACTTGGCTGGAACCCTTGATGACCTCCAAGCCGCTCATCCGCTCTAGGGTTGGGCTGTAGTAAGCCGACGGCGCAGAGTACGGGGCCGGGGCCGCGAGGATGCCGTCCTCCATGATGGTAACCTTGGAACTGCGGCCCATGTCGATTCCGCGCAGACTGATGTTCGGAAAATTGCCGTAACCATCCTCAGGGCGAACGTAAACCCCCGGAACACGGCGCAACGCTGAGTTAATGTCACTGATGGAGTGAACACGAAGATCGTCGATGTCCAAATACGTCGCCGATCCGGTAATCAAGTTAACACCCTCCTTGGAGCCAACGATCGCGCCGCTGACCAACACCGGATCCAACTCATCAGCTGCATCGGAAGCGTCTTGAGCAACCGCAGAAACCACCCCGAACGAACAGGCACCCGCAAAAAGAGCGCGAACTGATTTTTTGATTTTGAGACTCTTTCTCATCTAATTCTGCTTATAAAAGCCGCCATGTTGGCGGCTCGGTGCAGATAATGAGATTCAATCGCAAATAAGTCAACCGTTCTCTCTATGTTTTTTTGAGATAACCTGTTTTTGAGCAAGAATGTTCAGTTTTCGGGGTTGTGTTTTTTGATTTCGCCCGACGTGAGGGCTCGATTGAAGTACGCGATCTCGTCCAACTTGCCGACGAAATCAATCAAACCATCATCCGACCCTCCAAAGACGAGTTTCATTTTGGGTGCCGACTCGTTGCGATTCGGCTCCCATTTTTCGTCAAGATGCTTCACCCCGTTAACCCAGAGTTGATAATTTCCGGGACGGCCAACCACGACAACGTGATGCCATTTTCTAGGCGAAACAGCGGCCCTCCCCACTCGACCGGGAACGATCGTCAAAACAGGTTCCTCGACATTGGTTACCCCGAATATCCGCAAATGCAGCCCGGCAAACTCAGCCACGAAACTGTCCCGGCCGCGCGGGGATTTGATCGCGCCGTTCCAGAGCCAAAACTCGATAGTGAACGAACTTGTTTTCGGCACATCGACGACGACACGGCCTCCGGCAAAGTGCGCCGCGCGCGAAGTGGTAATGGCCTCGTTCGAGTGACGATAGCCCGACAAGTGAAACGCGACCCCCGATTTATACTCGGCATCGTTCCCGTTGCCGGTTGTATCGGTGGCGGTCGGGCCGGCCTGTTCACCCAAGCGCCAATAAGCGGTCGGCTTCGACGCCATCACCGCCTTGGCATACGGCGACATCGGCTCGACGTATTTTTTGCGCGCTTGGCCGGAGGCTTGCTCAAGCAGGCGGGTGGTCTCCTCGACGATGCGCGGTTCGGCGTTGACCTCGAGCCCGGCGGTGCGCGCTGGCCAAGTGGTGTAGCCACCGAGCGTGTGCTGTTCCGGCGGCGGGATGTAGCCGCTCGCGCCATTGGCCAGGCTGATGTTGAACGTCAGTGGCAGCGGGCTGGCCGACTTGAGCTTGAGGCCGGTCAACGCGTAAACCTCGCATGGGACCGCCGTGATGCCGAGGCCGCCGATGCGGATCGCCTGCAGCGGCACTTCCTCCACCGGGTTTTCGTGTATCCAAACCGCCTGCTCGGCGTAAACCTCGGGGCGGTTGCGGGGCCGCTGGCCGTTCATCTTTGCGAGCATGTCGCGGGCCCACTTGAGGCGAACAGCGTCCGGGGTGCGCCGGAAAAATTCCGGCCGCGACTCGGCCATGCCCAGCGGCACTTCCTCCGAGTGCTCGAGCTTGGCCAAGCGCTTGGCCACCATATCCACCAGTTGGCCGGTGTATTCCTGCATCGACCAGGTGCGGCGCTTGTCGCGGCTGTAATCGCCCCACCACGAGTCGCCGCTCGTGCCCTGCGACATGATGCCGACGAACGACTCGTCGCCCGGCGCCAGCCGCTTGGCGATCCTCTCCGAGAAGAGTCCGGCGTAATCAGCCGACACCCCCGGGTGGCCGCCGAAGTAATGCATCGAGAAATTGGCCAAGAGCGACAGCGGCTTTCCGTCGGCAGTTTGCACGCTCAGGAAACTCAGCCACGGATCGGTCGGTCCGGTCGGGCCGACGGCATTTTTGTTGCCGTGGCCGGGGTGCATGTTCGCACGCACGGTCTTTTCGCCAAACGGATCGACCAATTCGTTCCCCTTCAAAAACGACCAGCGGCGGCAGGCGGTAAACTCGGCGGCGTCCACCCTGCCCCACGCCGCCTTGGCCGGTTGCAGGTTGGCGTTGGCCTGCACAATCGCCTCGACCAGTTTGCCCGGGAGGAACGCGCGGTAGCGGGGATCGACCCGGCTGCCGAGGCAGTAGCTCATCGAACTGGGCGCGCTATGGCAGTGCGTGGCGGAAATGAGGATGCGATCGAGCGGGATTCCAGTTTTGTCGGAGGCCAGGCGCTTGGCCTCGTCGCACAAGTCGCGCGGCAACATGCAACTGTCGACCACCACGATGGCCAGGCGCGTCACGCGGTCGTCAAGCACGAGACAGCGCGCGTGCAGCGGGTCGACAACTTTGCTGTCGCTCGCCTCAATGAAGCCGCCGTTTCGAATCACCGGCAGCGTCTGCGGCGTGACGTCCACCTTGGCCGCGCCGGCACGCAACTCTGCTCGCACTTCGGCGGGAAACAGGCCAGCAACCAGCAACAAGGCAAAAAGAAAAAAGTGTTTCGTCATATCAGATTGGATTGCCGATGAAAGCCAGCAGGTTGGCCATCTCATCAAGGCTCAAGCCGCTCTCCAAGCCTTCCGGCATGAGCGAGCGGCCGGCGGCTTTCAACTCGGCGATGTCCGCCCGAAGGATGGTCTGTGGTTTGCCATCGACGCCGCGGAGCGTGAAGCCGTTGGCCGTCTCGTCGGCGATCATCCCGGCCAACGTGCTGCCGCTTTTGAGACGCACCAAAAAGGCGGTGTATTGCTCGGACACTTCGCGATTGGGATCGATGGTGCCAATGAGCAGCGTCTGCGGCGTCTTGTCCGTCAAAGCCGCCAAGTCAGGGCCGACCGCGTTGCCAATGCCACCCAGTTTATGGCACGCAGAACAGCGGGCCTGAAAAATCGCACGCCCGTCGGCAGAGGTTCCCTTGAGTGCTGCGGCTTGCGCAAATTGTTTCAAGACGTCAGACCGGTTCGTCGCCACGGCTGGTTGTGGTTTGTTGGATTCAGCTTCCGTGATGATTTCCGGCTTGGCCCCGATTCGCGTGGCGATCTGCTGAATCTGCTTCGCCACTGCCTCGGGGATGGACGACGAGCTAAGCGCCGTTTTTTGGATCGCGGCAAAGTGCGGCAGACTGGAACTCAGGATCGCCGCGGCCAAATACGGGTCGGCGGCATCACGGAGCAGCAGCTTGGCCAAGGTTTTACCGGCCTTGGGTTGGGTCGCTTGGCCAAGAGAATAGGCGAGTTGTTGGCGGACAAATGAGTCGGGGTCGTCGGCTCGCATGGCCAAGTGCTCGACCCAATCCGGATCACCGGCAACCAAGGCTTCCCCCAGCCGGATGGCGTGCCGCCGAACCGCCGGGTGGGTATCGTCCAACGCCGACACAACATCGCGCTTGGCCAAGCGGCCCAATTCCGCCAACGCCGCCATGGCTTGAACGCGCGTTTGCGGCCGGCTGCCGGTACGAACCAAGCGACGCAAACCGGGAACAGCCGCCTCGTCCGCTGACCAAACGATCTGCTGGTGCGCCAGTTCGCGGAGCGTGCCGTTGGGCGACTCCAGCGCCTTGGCCAAGCCGGCTCCGCTGCGCTGGGTGAGGTCGGGAACGGGCCGGGCCTTCTTGCCGCCCGGCAGCACGCGATAAATGCGACCGCGATCGCTCCCAGCACGGACGTCGATTTGGGCCAAGCGCCTTGGCTGAATCCAGCGCGGGTGCTCGACGAGAAATCGATACATGTCCACCACCCAGAGTCCGCCGTCAGGCCCGGTGCGGATCTCTGCGGGACGAAACCAATTGTCGGTGGAGGCGAGAAATTCCGGCGCAGTTTTCCCCTCCGGCCGATGAGCGGAAAAGGTGACGCCTCTCGGCCGCAACTTGAGCCGCCGAACGAGATTGTGCACCGGCTCGCAGACGAAGGCGTCGCCGTAAAAAGCCTCGCCCAACAGCGTGTCGCGATACAGGCCCAAGCCGCAGCCGGAGGTCACGCGGTTAATGTGGCTCGGATCATTGAAACGCTCGAGCGGTCGGCTGATCGGGAACACCCGGTTGGCATCGGCGTAAGTGGCCGCGGCCACGCCCGGGCTGGGCGGCGAAAAGTGGGGGTTGCGTCGCACGTAATGGTCGGTCAGCGGATAGTGCCGCAGCAGTGTCCCGTTGTCGCAGCCGAACCAGTTGCCCCAGTCGTCGCGCACGCGGCCGT
>Ga0208748_1000746_pt1 | contig 16185 bp, 14 predicted proteins | sample Knorr_S7_td_Bott_FD_185599 | JGI IMG/M metagenome (GOLD analysis project Ga0208748, IMG submission 185599) | Marine microbial communities from Southern Atlantic Ocean transect - Knorr_S7_td_Bottom_ad_4513_LV_A (SPAdes) (version 2) | ecosystem: Environmental > Aquatic > Marine > Oceanic | place... | reverse complement strand
GTACCCCCCACTTGTCCTATTTGGTTCCATCTCGGACTATTACATACTATTCTGGACGAACGGTTAGTTATTTTTGAGAGTTACTATGAAGCTCCTTACCTCTACAGCCCTATCCCTCCTGCTGATGTCACTAGCCAGTGTTTCTTATGGTCAGGTTGAGACTATAAATTATTCCGATGGGGGCGTTTATGTGGGTGAAGTCAGGAATGGACAGCGTAATGGACAAGGAACCTATACATATGCCAGCGGGAGTGTTTATGTTGGTGAATACAGGGATGGCGAACGCGACGTACACTCATTGGAATCACAATAGATCTAACTCAAGTCTGCTTGGTAAGATTTCAATTACAGTTTTGGCAGGTCAGCAACCGCAAACTCCTAGGCACATGGATCATTAGACTATGCAGCAATTTTATCAGCCGCTGGCAGACCTGGTTCTGAGCTTTCATGCGCTAATCGTTGCGTTCATAACTCTTGGTCTGATATTGATTTTGATCGGCGGCTTTCGACAATGGAGATGGATAGCCAATCCCTGGTTTAGAGTCGCGCACTTACTAGGTATAACTATTGTGGTACTGCAGTCCTGGCTCGGAGTTCTGTGTCCACTGACCACCCTCGAGGCGTGGCTGCGACAACAAGCAGGGAGTGAAACCTACCAGGAAAGTTTCATCCAGTATTGGCTGCAGGAAATTCTTTTTTATCAGGCACCGCTGTGGGTTTTTGCGGTGGCGTATACAACTTTCGCCCTATTGGTGCTGATGGCATAGCTGAAGTTTCCACCATCCTTTTTCTCCAGAGATGATCGATCGTCCACTTCCTCATCAAAATAAATAGCTCTATATCCACTCGGTTGGATCGACCTGATAGAATTTCACCAGTTCGCGATATAATTCGCCGTGATTGCGATGCATCTGTTGCGGGCACTCAAAGAATGTTTCGGTGGCAACGGCAAAAAATTCAGCAGGATTGGTAGCACCGTAATGATCCATCAGGCTAGGCTGTTGCTGTGCAGCCAGATGTTGTAATTCTTCAAACTCTTTTAAAAATACCTGGGCCCAGCTCTTATAAGCGCCTCGGGTTTGCAACATCGGTGCACCATTTGTTGCGCCGGATTCGTGATCAAGTTGATGAGCAAATTCATGCAGTACGACATTGTGTCCATCCTGCAGATTCAGCACGCCGTTCTCGACATTGTCCCAGGCCAATATAACTTTTCCCTGGCTCCAGGATTCTCCCAGTAGTGCAGCGCGGTTGGTGGAGACCAGGCCGAGGTCGTCTCGCACCTGACGCGTCGTTACAAAAGTCGATGGATAAACTAATATCGACTGCAGCTTGCCATAGTGACTGCTCTTCTTATTAAGCAGCAACAAACAAGCCTGGGCTGCGATGGTAACTCGAATCTCATCATTAATTTCCTGACCGCCACATCCAACAAAGCTTTTGTCATTCAAGAAGACCTTTACCTGGTTTTGTAGCTGCTGCTGTAATTTTTCAGGCAGGTTTTGGTAAAAAGGCAAGCGTCTATGCAGGATCTCAAGCCATTGGGCGGGAAACTGCTGGTGATAGATTCGATTCAAGCGCAATTGTGGCCAATAGACCACGTAAAATGCGACCGCAACCACGATTAGAAATAGGGCGATCAAAGTGAGGATAGAAGCAGTAGTCATCTGTGTAATATCAGCATGCAACAGGAATTCAGTTCTTTACGTTACACCAGTGGCGAGTCAAAACTCCAGTCATTTGATGTCACTGGCATGACGCTACGCTAATCGTATTAGCATGGCTAGGTTGAATTCAATTAACTCAGTGCCTATAGCAACTAAGAGAAGCAGCTTAACAGGCAACCTGCGATAGATTACTATTTCCCCTATCGACGCAGTTCTTCGGCCCGCCGCAGACACTCCTGCTTCACGTCGTCACTCCATGCGTTCTGGGCCATCAGTAAGACCCGCTCCAGGGCTTCCTCTCTTGTTATGGATTCGGGCATTGTTCCCTCCTGTCGCCAGTATTGGTGTTTACCGGAATTAGCATCGCCTGCCAAATTAGTCGCTTTCCAATAGATATTCGTGAAGCGTTACGTATCTAATTTGGTCATTTATGCCAGTAGCCGTTGCCTGTGCTTCCTCGTCAGGAACTACAATGAACTCCAATTCATCTGGTTGGAATCTTAAATAGTAATCTGCAGTTATCTTGTCAGTTTTCACTGGGACAAGCCTGCCTTCGCCTTGTAAACGGTGAGTATGGCAAATTCTCCATTCGTACTCGTCGTAGTACTCATAGTTCAAACACGCTTCACCCAAGTCACATTTGTCAGGCTCGTGAATCTGGCACGGCGGGTGCATATTTTTAAGAAATCCTAGCACCAGTTGATAGGCGCTCAATAGCTCCTCTGTGGGCAAATCAGGGTGGTGAAATTCATTGGCGATAGCATATTGGAGAAACGTTAGGACCGAATCTAGATTGGTTACTCGGTAGTCCTTGAAGGGCGTGTAAATTACAGGCAAGCCACCATTTTTCTCTATAAATAACCTAGAGAATACTGTCTCTTAGGCAATTAGGGGATTATGTCCAACTAGGGCTGACGGGATACAGTTTCAAATACCTACGAAAAGGCTCGGGCGCTATTTCTAAAAGTAACGACAACCTGTTCGCCTAGCTTCTAGTTTTTTTAAGTGTTGCCGGTAATTTACATTCGGCTGGCAAATTCGGATTCTCTCCTCTTGAAAGAACTATTAAGTCGCCCCAATTTTCGATTGGTATAGGTTGTCTTGCCAATGCAGCACAGTAGTCATATGATGAGTTACAACTCAAGAGTGCCACACAAAAAAGAAAGAGTACTTTTTTCACGATAAGCATCTTTTCAAGATAGCCAGGCTAACTTTAGCCGAGAGCACCTTCAGGAAGGTTTTCGGGAAAGGAAGGAAACCCCTCATTAACAGGATCCCACTGATGTGCTGTCGAACTCCAAATGGTGGAATCAACTTTAACCCATGAGGGGTCATCTAGACTGCCGGCTTTGATAAATCTCAAGTCTGGTAACTCTGTGAGATAACTAATAATAGGGGAACCGCATTCTGAGCAAAAACCTCTATGTACGTGGCCTCCGTCTGTACCAACTACAGAGAAAATCTTAACATCACCTTGAATCTCTAATTTATCAGTGGGAATCATAGTAATTGTTGCTTTACCACTACCGGTGGCTTTTTGACAATCAGTGCAGTGGCAATGTAGGGAACTGACTACATTTTCTCGTTCAAATTTATAGCGTATCGATCCACACAAACATCCTCCAGTTTCCATAATTAACCTCTGACTTAAAATAACTCAGACGACCCATTATGAGCTCTGAGGGGGAATTAGCTACTCGGTTTCTATCTTTACTACAAAACAGCAAAAAGGCAAGTTCTAGGGGAAAGTAATCAAACAAATTTCAACGCCATCAAAACCAATACGATGACTGAAGCTATCGTGTATAAGTAGAACAAAGGCTGTCTCAATTTCAGCCCTCGCGTTCTTTGTGAGTAAACATCGGCCTGAGTGAGCATGAAAACCTCAAAAACTCACTAAATCGCGACAGATTTAGACGACCTAGCCGTTCGTTTGTTGATTTGCATGCTAGAATGACCCACTTTTGATGGATTTTGCACTGAATAGTTGACCCACTACAAGCTGTAAGTCGTCAGAGCATATAGAACCACCAGAACTAATTTCTAAGAGACTCTTTTCTGCTCATGGTTTCTTCAGTTTAACCAGCTAATCGCTGGGCGGGGTGGACGAATCGAGATTCGGGGAGTAGCCATGTGAAGATTGGGGTTTCGCCAACTGAATACTTAGAAAAAAATAATGAAAACTTTCTTAAGAATATTTGCATATTTATGTATCTGGACCACTCCTATTCAAGTTGCGGTTATCGTTTGGGGCATATTGATTGTTGCTACTACTGATTATGGAATTCTGTCTCTAACCGGAATTGAATTTTTTACCCATTATCTCCGATTTTTTATGGAGTTTATAGATTGGTTTATACATGGTTTTGGAATCCGTACCTAGATTTTATTCTTGCTTTACCTATTATTCTTAGTACAGGACTTAAAGCAGTTTTCAGTACTTGGCTGGGGTTTTGGATACTGAAAAAAATAAGGGGGGGTGCCCCAAGGGGTGGTGTAAAACTCCGTGAGGCGAAGGAGTCAACTTAACCTTACCGGCTGTAAGTCGTCAGAGCATATGGAACCACCAGAACGGTACTGACAAGTTAACTGCCAGAGATGGTAAAAACCACTGCGATACGGGTTTACACTGCCACTGCCCGTTCCCAAGTCGCAAAGGCACGCATCCTGAAATACCGATAGTTTTCTGCTGATACCAAGTGGCGACCCAAGTTGAACAAGTTGTATACAGCAGCGTGAGCGCCTAAAAAACGCTGCGCCTGTTTCATCGATTTGAACTTACGCATTCCTCGTTCTCTCACTCGCGTCGGCTCGTGCGAAAGCTCAGCTCGATTGTTGGCGTATTGTGATGTATCGTGAATCGTCTCCGGAATCAATTCTCTATGGGCTACACCATAGCTCCTCAATTTATCTGTAACAATTTTCCTGGGCTCACCCTGATGTACACGCAATAACCGCCTAAAGAAGCGCCTTGCAGCGTTTCCATCTCGCCGTTTCTGAAGAAATACATCAACGACTTCACCATCTTGATCGACTGCTCTCCACAGATAATGTTGTTTACCTTGAATCTTTACAAATACCTCATCAATGAAGAAGGTGTCGCCGAATCCTTGATGATTTCGTCTTAGTCTTCGTGCAAACCGGGGTCCAAACTTGTTGCACCACAGACGAATCGCCTCATAGCTCACCGCAATACCCCGCTTAGCCAGTAAATCCTCGATATCTCGATGACTGAGATTGAATCGATGATAGAGCCAAACCGTGTGTTGAATGATTTCAGGCGGAAATCGGTGACGTTTGTATATGGATTTTGATGAATTCATGGGACAATTATCGCCTGGGCCGAGTTAACTTGTCAGTACCATCGTGATGGGCATCTACTTCGATCGCAGAAGACTCGCCAAGGCTTCAGCTCGCAAACGATACAAACCCTGTTCCGGTTCCTATACCAAGAGGCGCATATTGAAAACGCTTCAAGTCACAGTGGCAGACGCAGCTTTATTACCAATCTCAGCGAAAAAGGCGTGTCTGTGCGCGTTATTCAATCTTTGGCGAGGCATTCTTCAATGGTCACCACGCAACGGTATATTGATGTCAGTGTGGACAAGCTGAAGAATGCTGTTGAATTGGTTGGGATTTGAATTTGATAGAATCAGAACCTATTCGGGCAGCGTCTCAAGCGTCTTGGGAAAAGGCAGTAGCGATATAGACTTGGCTTGAGCGATTATTCTGCGGATTTGAGTGATTAACTTGTTAATACCCTGTGATTTGCATGCGATATTGATTTAGCGAATTAGCAGGGATGCCTGATTCCAAACCTTAATCTAAATTCAGTTCCATCTGATACTGGAACAATTTCGGGTTATAAAATGCTTGCAGGTGGTCTACCAAAACCTCCTTCGTGTTTTCTCTTTTATAGGAACACCGGGTAAGGTGAAGCAGCGGGGAACCGACTTCGATGGCTAGTTTGTCTGCCATGTTTTCATCAGCAGCAACAGCGCTCAATGTTTGCTTGGTATGAGTGAATTCAACACCACATTCACGAAAATACTTGTGCCTTGATTCTCTCACGAAAATATCGGTGTTCTGCGGCACGATAACGCCGGCAGTCCAGCTCTCGAAATAACCAAACACCGAACCCACTCGCTCCCGGGTTCGAATCAGGTGGAACAATGTATCGGATACGCTTATGCCAAACTCGGTGCGAATAGCCTGGGGTGGTTTCAGCATGCTGCACTCAAATACTGTCGCGACAGACTCACGAGCGATGCTGTCGATTTCTTCCAATACTCCGACCAGCGGGGCCTGCACCGGAGTAGGAGTGTACTTATAGATAACATGAGTACCCTTACCTCGAGCACGATCAACCAGACCGTCATTGGCCAATTCATTCATGGCCCGCTTAACGGTAATCCTGGAGACATCGAACTCCCTTGCCACTTCATCTTCACTGGGAAGCTTTTCACTGAAATGCAGTGTGCCGTTAAGGATATTGGTCTTAATCAGGCTGTATAGCTGATGATAGAGCGGCGATGGCAGGTCCGTCGACACCAGGGATTTCTTATCTTTGCTAAACAGTACGTCAATTGAAGTCATCTGCTAACCGACTTTATTATTCAATGTATATTGGCATAATGGTATATCAAATTAACTTATCGACATACTACCAAGTTTTTCAATCTAGTTGAAACCCTCAATATACGGGCATTATAGCCTGACTCGGCCAGATCAACTACAACGCATAAGGTAATATTGATAGTTTGATATAACAATATATCAATGGTATGCTCCAGCGACTAGCGGGCCGTGGCACATGGTCAATTTTATTATCAATTCTGCTTAATGAAGACAACCAGCAAGTGAATACAACTCTCAAGGGCTTAAGGATTCTGGATTTAACGCACATGCTATCGGGCCCCTATGCCGGCATGATCCTCGCGGACCTGGGAGCTGAGACGATCAAAATCGAACCCCTGCAGGGTGAAGGCACGCGTACGCTACTGGCTAAAGACCCGAAAAATTCATTGGAGGGTATGGGCGCCTACTTCATTACCCTAAATCGCAATAAAAAAAGTGTCTGTATCGATCTCAAGAATGAAAAGGGACTCAAAGTTTTCTATGAGTTAGTTAAGAAGTCTGACATTGTGCTGAGCAATTTCGGGGCTGGCGTTCCGGAAAGGCTTGGCATAGACTTTGATTCTTTGAGCAAAGTGAATCCGCGCATTATCACCTGTACCGTTAACGGATTCGGTTCTGATGGCCCTGCAAACAAGCGACCTGCATTTGACCAGGTGGCCCAGGCCACGGGTGGCGGTATGTCAATTACCGGGTTGGATCCAGAACATCCAACCCGCGCCGGAATCCCCATTGGTGACCTAGGCGGCGGCATGTTTGGCGTGATGGGTGTATTGGCCGCTCTATATGAGAGGGAGCGTAGCGGTATAGGTCAGCATGTGGATATTTCCATGCTCGATTGCCAGATTTCCATGCTTAGTTACATGGCAACTATGTACTTCCTCTCTGGTGACAATCCTCACCCCATCGGTAATTCTCATTTTGTGCATGTGCCGTACAACACGTTTCACTGCTCCGATGGCTTTATTGTAATAGCTGTAATCACAGATAACTTCTGGCAAAATCTGAAGCAATTAGTTCAGTCTCCGGCCTTCGAAGATGAAAAATACGATACTCAGCCAGGTCGTTGGGAAGATCGCGACATGATCGACGCAAAGCTCAACGAAATTCTGGCGAACAATACCTGTCGCTATTGGCTGGATCGCCTGGAAGCTGCACGTATTCCATGTGCGCCAGTTAACAACCTGGATCAGGCTCTTTCGGATGAGCAGGTGTTGCACCGAAATATGATTGTAGAACTCAAACATCCGTCAGGCAAGAGCACCAAGGGGCCAGGTAACCCAATCAAGTTGTCCAGATCAGGGGACGAAAGTTTTAGCCCCGCACCATTGTTGGGTCAGCACACCAGCGAGGTCTTTACCAAACTCCTGGATTATTCGATTGGTTCAATTGAGGCGCTGAAGACGGCAGGAGCCATTGCCTGATGAGTGATCGAGTCATTATAACCGATGTCGGTCCGCGAGATGGCTTACAAAACCAGCAGAAAATCCTTTCTCCCTCAGAAAGACTGCGACTTATCAATGCCCTCAGCAAGGCAGGCGTTCCCGTGATTGAAGTTGGCAGTTTTGTCTCCCCTAAAGCTGTTCCGGCGATGGTGGGAACTGACGAGATTGTCGGCTCTTTAACAGCTGATTCCAAATCTCTCTACACTGCCTTAATACCTAATATGAAAGGTTATGAGTTAGCTGTTAAAGCGGGCGTCAAGTCGGTGACAATGGTCTTATATGCTAGCGAAAGCATGGCGCAGAAGAATGTAAATATGAGCATGCTACAAGCAGAGGATGTCACTGTGGACATCCTTAGGTGTGCCAAGCAAGATGAGTTGGAAGTGATTACAATTGTCTCGGTTGCTTTCGGGTGTCCATTCGATGGGCCTATCGACCCTTCTGTAGTTGCGCAAGTCACAGGAAAATTTCTCGCTCTGGATGCCGACAGAGTGGTGCTGGCAGATACTATTGGTGCGGCTAACCCACTGCAGGTTAGAGAATTAATTACCAAGCTGACAAAGACCCATGGTACGGAAAAGCTAGGTTGTCACTTTCACGACACTCGCGCTATGGGAGTTGCCAATGTCTTCGCTGCTGTGGAATCAGGTATTCGACACTTCGATGCCTCCATTGCCGGTTTAGGTGGTTGTCCGTTTGCACCAGGAGCGACTGGCAATGTTGCTACAGAAGACGTGGTCATGATGCTGGAACAAATGGGATTCGATACCGGGATTGATCTTAATGATTTAATGGCTGCTTCGGATCTAGCCGTACAGTTAACGGGAACGGCACCGGGCGGTCGCTCCAAAGTGTGGTTAAAACGTTATCTTGCCGAGCAGGCAGAACGCGAGACCACTGCTCAATATGCTATAAACTAGAACAAAGCTCAGGAGATTACGATGAGTTATCGGTTAGGTGTCGATGTTGGAGGTACTTTTACTGACCTTCTGCTCATCAATGAGAGGACAGGTGCCACTCATACCGCAAAGGTGCCATCGACTCCTGAAGACTCTTCCTTGGGCGTGTTAACAGGCATCGCCCAAATCTGTGATGAATCTGGCATAGACCCCAAAGAAGTAACCCGGGTCATGCACGGTACTACTGTGGCAACTAATGCAGTATTAACAGGCAAGGGTGCCAGAGTTGGCTTGGTAACCACCGCCGGCTACGAAGACACATTACAGATCGCGCGCTCATTTTGTCCCGGTGGCCTTGGCGGTTGGGTTAGCTTCGTCAAGAAACCCTTGTTAGCCCCGTTGGAGTTAACCATTGGTGCAGAAGAGCGCATCAGTGCGCGGGGCGAAGTAATCCGCGAGCTGAATGAAGACAAACTACGGCTAGACTTGCAGACGTTGTATGACAAGAGCGAGGTCGAAGCTCTGACTATTTGTTTCATCAATGCTTATATAAATGGTGACAATGAGCGCAAGGCTCGCGAAATTGCTGCGGGAATTTTTGGTGATACGCCCATTTCTATTTCCAGTGACGTAGTCCCGGAGATGCAGGAATATGAGCGCACAGAAACTACTGTCGTCAATTCTTATGTGCGTCCCGAAGTAGCCAAATATCTGCGCAACCTGCAGGAAGCGTTAGAGGACAAGATGGGCAGCGACACTCAACTCTCCATTCTACGTTCAGATGGAGGTCTAGCCTCTGCCCGCGCCTCTGCGGATTCACCTATAAATATGCTGATGTCTGGTCCTGCTGGTGGTGTATCGGGTGCAATTTACTTTTGCAGCCGTGCTGGTTTTAACGACATTCTGACTTTTGATATGGGCGGCACTTCAACAGATGTGGCCCTGATCCAGAATGCCCGCGCCCGAATACGTAGAGAGACTATTATTGGTGACGTGCGTGTAAGAGCGCCTTCGGTCGATGTCCGTACAGTAGGAGCCGGTGGCGGTTCCATTGCCTTTGTGCCCGAGTTGACTAAAGCGCTGCGCGTGGGACCTGAATCGGCTGGTGCGGTTCCTGGCCCCGCTTGCTACATGAAAGGCGGAGAAGAACCCACGGTGTGTGATGCCAACGTGGTTTTAGGTTACCTACCTTCTGATGTACAACTCGGTGGCAAGATGGAAATTGATCGCGACGCAGCAGTTGAGGCGGTGCAAAAGATCGCCGATGCCATCGGCATTGATTTGATGGAAGCCGCGGAAGGTATCATAAAAATCGTAAATGAATCTATGTTTGGTGCTTTACGTTTAGTGTCAGTTGAACAGGGGTATGACCCTCGGGATTTTGCTTTGGTTGGCTTTGGTGGGGCAGGCCCTCTGCACGCCAATGCGCTGGGTATTTTAACCAGTGCCTGGCCTGTAATAGTGCCGCCTGGCCCTGGTGTGTTGTGCGCCTACGGTGAAGCTACGACTCAGGTGCAGGATGAGGCGGCACGCACTTATCTTACGATGGCTGATAATTTAACAGACGACCAATTGTTGGTGGATCTACTGGAACTACAACAACGTGCCGGTGAATCGTTGGTGGCTGACGGTATTCCAACGACAGAGCATGAGGTCGGCTTTCAGGCTGATCTTCGTTACGCCGGACAAGCATTTCAAATCACGGTAGATTTCACGGAAAGTGAATTAAGAGATAAAGGCGCGACCTTGTTAACCGATCAATTCGATGCCGAACATGAACAGCTTTTTACTTTTACGCTAGGTGAAGGGCATGAAATATTGATGATCCGTGCAGTAGCGAAAGCGAAAACCAAAGCAATAGCGGAATTAAAGGTCGGTGGCGAAGGCACTAAGCTTGACGATTGCAAACTGCATGACAGTCGTTTCTTCTACGAAGGCCAATGGCATGACATCAGCATCTATGATCGTGACAAACTGCACGAAGGGCTCGTGATACCAGGTCCAGCCATAGTTAGTGAAATGGATTCAACTACCGTGGTGCTGCCGGATTACGAGGCCACGGTAGATTCAGTCGGTAACATGTTGATTAATCCTGTGCGAAGAAAGGGGAAGTAACATGACAGCACGACTTATTGAAAGCAACACTACACCCCTTAAAAACGTCGATGTAGACGGAATCACTGTCGATATCATCGAAAATGCTTTACGTAATGCGCGTGAGGAAATGGATACGGTGTTATTCCGCACCGCTATGTCACCTGGAATTCGTGAACAGGGCGACTGCTTCCCCATGATTGCCAATAAGGACGGCAAGATGGTGGTTGGCCAATTTGGATCTTTTATAGGACCTTTCCTCGAAGCCTATGATAATGAAATCGAGGAAGGCGATGTCATTCTAACCAACGATCCCTATATGTGTAATGCCGCGGTATCTCATTTGCCGGACTGGGTTGTGTTGGTACCTGTATTCAAAGACGGCAGACATTTAGCCTGGTCAGCGATGTTTGGCCACATGTCCGATAATGGTGGCATGGTGCCAGGCTCCATCCCTATCGAAGCTACTACTATCTTCCAGGAAGGCATTCGTATTCCTCCCACTAAACTGTATAAGAAAGGCGTGCTGCAATCAGATCTGCTTGAATTGATTCTGCACAACGTACGCACGCCGCAGTGGAATCGCTTCGATCTCAATGCCCTGGTTGCAGCTTGTAATACAGCCGCGAAACGCTGTGTCGAACTGGCAGAGCGATTCGGTGACGATGTACTGCATTCCACCATGGATAGCATGTTGCAACGCAACCACGCTGCCATGAAACATATTATCGAGACGTTTATTCCCGAAGAGCCGCGTCAGTTCGAGGATTATATTTGTGACGATGGTATGGGCATGGGGCCTTATAAGATCAAGTGCACAATGTGGCGTGAAGGTTCCACAGCGATCTTTGATTTTGATGGCACCGACCCGCAGGCGCAAAGTTCGGTGAATTTTTTCCTTAACGAAGACATGTTCAAAATGTTCTTCGGCTCGTTCACCATCAACGTAGTAGATCCCCAGATTGTCTTTAATGATGGTTTTTATGACCTGGTGGATGTACGCATTCCACAGGGGACACTACTCAAGCCTAATTATCCTGCGGCGCTGTCCGGTAGAACCCATGCCCTGGGGCGAATATTTGATGTGCTGGGTGCGTTGCTGGGAATGGGTGCACCCGAGATGATGTTGAACGCAGCAGGATTTTCAGATTCGCCACACTTGTTCTATTCCGGTTACGACGACAACGGAGAATGGTTCCAGTTGTTCCAGATTGGATTCGGCGGCATTCCAGGGCGGCCAGTGGGTGACGGCCCCGACGGGCACTCCCTGTGGCCGGGTTTCACCAACGTACCAAACGAATTTATCGAATCTTATTTCCCACTGCGTATAGAACGCTACGAAACCATCGCCGATTCAGGAGGCGCCGGCTTGCATCGGGGCGGTAATGGTCTCAGTGTAGCCTACCATTTCCTATGCGACGGTAATGTTGGTATTCATGATGAGCGTTGGTTCACATACCCCTGGGGGGTTCTTGGCGGCGAGACCGGGATGCGATCAACCAAGCGTCTGGTACGCACAGACGGTAGCGAAGAATGGCTACCCGCCAAAGCGGAGGGCGTTAAGGTTAAGCGCGGCGACGTGCTGTATTTTAATACCTGGGGTGGTGGTGGCTGGGGCGACCCGTGTGAACGCGACCCGGCATTGGTGAAACAGGATGTTGAAAGACGGCTTGTCACCCGCGAAGGAGCCAGCCGTTACGGTGTTGTTTTGGGAGAAGATGGCAACATAGACACAGCAGCAACAGAACAATTACGCACAGAAATAGTGACTGCGCGTAAAGACGAAAAACAATTATTTAATTTTGGTGGCGACATCGAAGATATTCGTGTTCGCTGCAGAGAAGAAACCCATTTAGCTCCTCCAGTAAATCCCACTTTTGTTGGAGCAAACTAGCATGAGAAAGCAGATCGCATTTTTTCTGCTCTTTTGTTTATTCAAAACAGCATCATGCTCGCAAGATGCACACGGAAGAATCTCACGGTTACATTATTCAAAACTTTGAAGGAGACACTTATGAAAACACACTTTGTAAGAAAAGCCTTGGCGACGGCAGTCCTATCTGCATTTACTTCCGGAGCTTACGCTCAGGCCACAATCGAAGAAATTGTCGTTGTTGCCCGTAAACGAGCTGAAAACCTGCAAGAAGTCCCAATCGCGGTCTCGGTGTTTACAGAAGCAGAAATCCAGGCTGCTGGCATTCAGCGACCTGCTGATTTTATTAGCCTAATACCCAATGTTACTATTGTGGATACGGCTAACGTAGGCGACACTCAAGTCAGCATTCGCGGAATCGTTTCCACTCGCGATGCCGAGTCAACATTCGCCTACGTTGTCGATGGTGTGTTGGTCACGAATCCCAATGGTTTTAACGAAGAGCTTCTGGATGTTAGCCAGATTGAAGTATTAAAAGGGCCACAAGGTGCTTTGTATGGCCGCAATGCAGTCGCCGGTGCAATTCTTGTAACCACGAATCAGCCTGATAATGAGGTTGAGGTTGAAGTAAGAGTGGGGGCGGGTAACAACAATGCCCGTACCGGCAGCGTAATGTTCAGTGGGCCACTCATAGAAGATCAATTGTATGGTCGTTTAAGTATCAGCCGCCGGGAATCCGATGGTTTTTACAAGAATGCTTTCACTGGTTCTGACGACTCTGTTGATTTCCTGGAAGATACCACGATCAGGGGTCGCCTGGTCTGGGATGCCAGCGATACACTAAAAGTTGATTTCCGTGCCGGTGTCAGTGATGTGGAAGCTGGTGCGATTAACTTTAATGCCGTATTTGCAATTCCGCTTTTTGAAACTGTGTTCTCTCAACCTGCGTATTTCGCCGATGTGAATGATCACGATTTCATATTTGCTTTTAATGTTCCAGGAGAGAATGAGCAGGAAACAACCGACTTTTCCATCAAGGCGGATTGGGACAATGAAGGCATCGATGTGACTGCTATCCTGAGCTACAGCAATCTGGAAGAGTATCTTCTGTCTGATGGTACCAGCGCATCATTTTATGGTTATGAAATCACTCCCTCCTGCTTGCAGGACAGACTGACACTGAACAATATGCCAACTGCATTTGGCGGCGCCGGGCGTAACGATCTGTTTGGTCCTTTCTTTGCTCCTTTCGGAGTGTTTCCGTCTGGCATAGGACAGGAATTCGCAGGTGTTTACGGTCCTTATACACCGACATCCTGTGACGGTTATCAGTACCAGGAACGCAACCAGACTGACAAAAGTTTTGAATTGCGTCTGACTTCACCGGAAGATGAGACCATAAGCTGGATTGCTGGTATATATGTTGCCGATATCGAGCGTGAAGTGGTGGTCGCCTATGGGGCTGATACTGGAAACGGTTTCTTGCGTCAGCCGTATATTGGCCCTACTGGTCCCAACCCAACCGATCTGTTGTTTAATGACCAGTTTGATACCCAGGTAGCCGCTGTTTTCGGTCAAGTGGAAATCGAGCTTAACGACACTATGGAACTGGCCCTGGCCGCTCGTTATGACCGGGAAGAGCGCGATGTCAATAACAGGGTTCCAAATGTGACGTCTTCTGGCTTGAATGTGAATGCAGCCGGCTTACCGATTAATCCGGCATTCAATCTCAACCCAGGAGGCATTCCAAATCGAAGCAAAACCTTTAATCAGTTTCAGCCTAAAGTTACCTGGAGCTGGGCCGCGACTGACGACATCAATATCTACGCCAGTTGGGGTGTCGGTTTCCGCAGCGGTGGTTTTAATTCCATCGGCAGTGAGGCTCTGCTCGATCTGTGGTACGGCGATACCTGTCCTGGCTTCGTTCCAACCTGTGCCGAAAACGGTGGGCCAGGAGTTGCAGTTGATGCCAACCTGAATGTGAAAGATGAGTATGACAAGGAAGTGTCTACCAGTTTTGAATTGGGTAGTAAAATGTATTTAATGAATAACCGTCTGCGGTTAAATGCGTCCATATTCCAAACTGAAGTAGAAGATAACCAGTTCTTTGAATTCTTCGCCGGACCTTTTGGTCTTATGCGTGTAGTAACAACCATTGACGAACTTGAAATCAGAGGTTTTGAAGCTGACTTTAAAGCCGCCGTGTCAGAGAATTTCTCTGTCTTTGGTGGCGTGGGTCTGCTGGACAGTGAGATTAAAAAGAACCGCAATCGTCCATTGTCCGAGGGTAACGATGCGCCACAGGCACCCGATCAAACTTACAATCTGGGTGGAGAGTTCGAATTTTTCCTTACGGACGGCCTTACTTTAGTAGTCAGGGCTGACTGGCAGCATGTGGGTGAGATGGCTTTCCATACTCTGCAGGGTGAGCAAACCCCCTCTATTTGGAAGGTGTTCTTCGGTCCCGGATTTAATCAGGACTTCAGTAAGGCCACGCGTGACTCCTACGACACACTCAATGCTCGCATCTCGCTTGAAGGTGAGAATTGGAGCGCCACGCTATGGGGACGCAATATTACCGACGAAGAATATTTGGAAGAGATCATTCCAGCACCTGAGTTCGGTGGGTCGTTTATCCATCCAAGTTCAAGGGATGCCTACGGTATCGATTTCAGATATCGATTTTAAGATTTGACTGGCACCGGTAAGGAGGTTCTCTTATCATTGCGGAAACTCCGTTTCTGCACCGTTGTAAAGGAGTGCTCTCTTGACTGGTGAAAGTTCTGTAAACCTAGACCGACAGTGGCTGGGACTGGGTGACCGTCCAGCACTGGTTGTTGTCGATATGATCAACGGGTTTACCGACCCGACCTGTCCTCTGGGCGGTCACTATTCAAAAGTCATTAGAGCCAACCAGCAACTTCTGCAAACTTTCAGACAGCAGAATCTTCCTGTTTATTTCACTACTGTGGTTTATCACAATGAGCAACAGGCTAAAGTATTCCGCCAACGCCTGCCCGCGCTAAACTTGCTGACCGCGGGCTCGCAATGGGTTGAAGTGAATAAAGAACTGGCTAGACGGGATAATGAACCGATCATCGAAAAACAGTGGGCCAGTGCATTTCATAAAACTGACCTTGACCAAAGGTTGCGAGACCAGGGGATAGATTCTTTGGTGGTGACCGGATTAACCACCAGTGGTTGTGTGAGAGCCACAGCGGTTGATGGCTTGCAATACGATTACTACGTGGTAGTGGCTGAAGAGGCTGTAGGAGATCGAAATCCGGAAGCCCATCGGGCCAACCTTTTTGATTTGCAGGCAAAGTATGTAGATTTAGCGGATAATAATGAAATTGTCAGCACTGTAAGCAAGTTGCAATCAGGACTGTAAGTTTTCCTCTACTATTTAACTGAGGGTGTAAAGATTTCTGTGTAACTGCCAGGTTCAAATGTATTCCGCCAGGCGGTCTTCAAATTCAATCATAAATCTATTCAATGCCATTTTCCAATTTCGGATCGGCATCGTCCATTTCTTGGACGCGGCCTGGATCGCCAGGTAGACCACTTTTTTC
>Ga0208748_1000738_pt1 | contig 16255 bp, 19 predicted proteins | sample Knorr_S7_td_Bott_FD_185599 | JGI IMG/M metagenome (GOLD analysis project Ga0208748, IMG submission 185599) | Marine microbial communities from Southern Atlantic Ocean transect - Knorr_S7_td_Bottom_ad_4513_LV_A (SPAdes) (version 2) | ecosystem: Environmental > Aquatic > Marine > Oceanic | place... | reverse complement strand
ATATTCCGTAGATTGCAGAACTGGCAAGAGCATTCTGGTCTACCTATGTATTCTAATCTAACGTAGGAATGCAAATAAAAAACTGCAATCCTGAGTCTGGTCAACCATCAATCAAAAATTGAGTCTCGAAATTAAGGCTTTTACAAGCCTCGTCTTTCAAGGCGAGGTTGTTGACTTAAAAATACTCATTAGTTAAAAGTTATCTTATTATACTTAATATAAGGATGGAAATCAAACTAAATCACTAAAAATTGCCGATTTTGTCCTGTATTAATAATTTTTCTTTTGCTTTATAAAATTCAGTTTTATTTTCATATTCTTTACCAAAAAGATAAAAAATAGGTTTTGAAAAAAGATTATAACTGCCATAAGAGCTATCAATTTCAATAGCAGGATTATTTTCTCTATGAAGTTTACCATTGTAATAGTATTCTTTTTTATATAAAGCAGGAAAATATTTAACTTCTAATTTTTTATTATTTTCAATAACAATTTCTGTATTGTATGGATTATTTTCTCTGTATTTTTTAATTATTTCCATGATAGTAGTTAGACTTTTAGCTGATAGTGGCATTGAAATAAAAAATACAAAAATAACAATAAAGTCATGATCTATATTATGTATAAATTTAATATTTAACGCTAATAGAGCAAAAAAGCAAAAATATAACGTCATAAAAAAAGCAAAAGAAATAGAAACAAACCATCCATTTTCAAAAAATCCAAATTTTTTCTTTAATAAAAATCTAAACATAAATATCCAAAAAAATAGTTAATGAATATGAATTATACAATATTTAAAAAAGAAAAATCAAGAAAATTATTAATTATTATGTATAACAACCTCTAAGACTATTGAGTTATTAGATTTATCAATAAGTTCTGCCTTATTATCTTTAATATCAACTTCATAATTTTCTTTATGAAATAAAGAAGAAATTTTATGTCGGTGTTTTTTATTAATAAAAACTAAAATCAAACATATAGGATAAAAAAAGAGTGATAGACCAGCGGTACTAGCCCAAAAAACAAAAAAATCATGCTCCAAGAAACTTAAATGATAAATAGAAAATATTAAAATTGAAAAACTTAAAATAGTAGTCATTAAACAGAATTTCTCAATTCTTATACTTTTAATGAGTTGAGAATCAGCCATTAATAATGAATTTACTCTTTTTATCCACATTAATTTAGTATCTAAATTTTCTTTTTTTTCTAACATTAAGTTGTTTTTCCTCTAAATAAGATTTTTTTTATATTATATGTTATTAAAAAAGGAATATAAATTAAACATTAGTATATACTTTAAAAAAACTAAAATTAAAATTTGACTATTAAGTTACAATGCCTTATAATATTTAATATTATTAGTTTAACTCAAAAGAGAGAAATAAAATGACTTTAAACAAAACTTATTATTATTACTATCCATTACCATAGGCATTAGCATACCTCGTGGGAATTGCTGGTGCAATTTCCAAAGGTCAAGATAGTAAAGTTTTTAACCCTTTGGAAGAAATTTCAAAGGGTTTTTTTATGCGTTTTATTTAACGTAGGGAGACACTCATTTTTAATTTAAGTCATTGATTTAATTGAAAAAATTTTTAAAAAAGTATTGACAAATAAAAAATAACGGTATATAATGTACAACATAAGATAAAGAAACAAAGAAAAGTTTCTCAACAAATAAAAGGTAAATTAAAAATGAATTATACATATACAAATTATTATAATTATATAAACATCGGTTGACTTAAATAAATTTTTTAAGGTTAGCCGATACAATGGCTAACCTTGTAGCATGAAAGCTCATAGGTTAGATACTTATGGGCTTTTTTTGTATATGTAATAAATGAAAAGTTGGCAGAGCGGTCTAATGCACCTGACTGTAAATCAGGAGATTCGAAAGGATCAGTCGGAGGTTCGAATCCTTCACTTTTCACCAAAATAAAACGGGATGTAGTCACGTATGGATCGTGAGTGGACTGTAACCTCACTGTTACCGAGAGGTAGCCATCTTGGTTCGATTCCAAGTATCCCGACCAAATTTGGATTGTTAGACTTGTAGGGGGCAAGAGCAGACTGTAAATCTGTTATGCGAAAGCATCCCGTTGGTTCGACTCCAACACAATCCGCCAAATTAAACGAACATTAGACCGCTATGGAGACGGAAGTGGCTGTAACCCACTTGGCTAATGCCCCGCAGAGTTCGATTCTCTGATGTTCGACCAAATACAAGATGAAAAGAGTTAGGTATTTAAAAACATTAAATTGGATTAGTTCCAGCCTAACTACTTCCTCGATTTTATTAAAAACTATTAAATCTTTATTTAATCTAAAATTCATTTATTTTTAAAGCATTATTATATCTATTAAAAAATTTATTATTCTGTGATTTTATAACATTTTTAAATTCATTCCAAAGCCAATCAAAAATATAATAGTCATTTTTTATAAAATGATTAAATGCATAATCAATAGATTCCATCACTGCAATATAATTATAATCATTTAAATGTGGTTTGTAAAATTTATGTTTTTTATAAATTAATTTAGCTAATTCTAATTCTTTGTTTTGAATAGCTATAACAAATAGGCTGTAATTATGGAAATCTAAATCAAGATTAGGTTTATTTTTAATAATATAATCTCTGATATATTTATTATCTGAATTAAAAGATTCAACTAATAAATATTGGCAAAGAGAATCAACAGATTTTGTTTCAAAATCTGAAGATATAATATATTTAATATGTTCGTTATCTTGAGAATGACAAAAATCTGTAAGAATATTTAAATAACAATTAAAATAATCTCGAAAATTTCTTTGAGATTTAAGAGAAGCATAAAATAGATGTTCATTTACAACAAAATCGTTTTTATTTTTTATAGCTTCAATAATTTTAGATTTATTTGGTGTTTTTGAATTAGACATTAGTATTTCTATGGTTTATTTAAAGTATTAATTTAACACAAAATAAACCGAATTTCAAACATTAGAAATAAAAATAACAAATTAATCATTTTTTTGCATTTAATTAGTTAATTTGTTATAATATGGAAGTTATTTTAACTATTAAGGCGCAAAAATGAAGCATATACTAACACCACTTGATTTACTTAATAAAAAATCAAAACCAGATATAAATAAAAATGTATTAAGAAACAAGATTCAACTTACTGCCAGAAATTTAATTAAAGAAATGAATGCTTATGAAAATAATAGTGTATTATTAGGTCATTTAATGGCACAAATAGAGGTTAGAAATTCATTAATTACTGTATTAGGTAGCGATGGATATATGAAACAAATTCAAGGTAAATTAAATTTATTAAAAAAAGAAATTGAAGTAAGTTATCACCAAAAAATAATAAGAACATCTATATCTGATAAACGTACTATTAATCATGTTATGAAACAATTAATATCTCATGCAATTCTTTTTCATAACAAAGCTTTAAAAGAAGAAGATGAAGTTAATATTAATTTTTCAAAAGGTTTGATAAAAGAATATTATACAATCAGCAATTCTTTATCAGATGTTTTAATGAAATCAAATTATGCTAAATTAAAAAGCCTACTATAAGTAGGCTTAAAAATTATTATTCATCTTCATAAAGTGTATTTTCAAAAAAATCTTGAAAATCATTAGCAATTAAATAACAATTTTCCTCTGTTGGTTCTTCACCATCACTGACTTCAAAATCACGATCCCAAAAATAAATTTTATTATTTTTCTTATTTAAAAGAATAAGCGAACCACAAGAGGTAATGCCTACAACAATGAAATAATTGAGAATTCTTTTTTCATTTTGATAACGTTGAGTGTAATCTAAGATTAGTTCATCATTTCTATTGCCTAAAACTTGTGTAAATCTATAAAATTCATAGGTATCTTTATAACCATCAAGGTTGGTTATATCCATTAAATAATAAGCTGAATGAGTATTCTGATTATTTGTTAAGAAATTATGATAATAATTATCAAATTTAAATGATAATTTTTTTTCTAAATCTTCAATATTTTCTTTTGATATTTTCATTTTTTACCTATTTAAATAAAGATATTCCAAGTTAATTTATTTTGTTCTCTATAATTTCTTGTTATTTTAGCAAGTTTATCTGCTTTTGTAAAGCCTTTATAGCTTCTAAAATTATATCTTTATATTCCATAATTAGCCTTAAAAATTTATAGCATTGTTTTTTAATTTATATTTTTGAATAAAAGGTTTGAAATTAAATTTTTGATTTTCATTTTCTAATCCTCTTTTTTCTAATTGCCCTATATATTTTAAAATTTTATTTTCAAATAAAAGGCTATTTTTAAACATATTAATTATTATAGTATCATCGAAATTTCTGGAATTTTCGGAAATTTTGAATTCAATATTTCCTTTAATGTTTTTAGATATTACAAATGAATAACTATGTAATTTTAAATCACCTTTTTTATTTATTGAAAAATTAACTAAATTTATCTTATAATTTTTAGAAGCTTTTATATTTTCATAGTTAATAAAATTATCTTCAATAATATTTTTAACATCATTTAAATCTTTAACATGGTTGTTTAATTTTAGAATGCTAAAAATATCTTTATAAAAATTAAGATTTTCAAGAATAGATTTTAATTTTTCCAAATGAGAATGAAAGATTTTAATAAGAAATAAAATACTTTCAGTAAAGGTAAGATAATCAATTAATTCTGAAAATATCTTGTTTTCGATGTTATTTGTTTCATTACAATTATCAAATCCTTTTTTAAAATAATGATATTCATCACTTGAACCATTAAAACTTATTGTAAATTCTTTTTTTATAATATTGTCTTTTTTATGAATAACTAACATAACATTATCTTCTGAATTATCAGAATTATCATAAAAAATAAAATTAGTAATTGAATTATTAAGAACAAGTTGTGGATATTCAGTAGAAAATGAAGAACTTTCAAAAAAAGTAAAATCTACTGTTGCATTTATATTATATATTTTTAAAAATTCATTAACTTTCTCATTTTTGATATTTGTTATTTCTCTTTCAATATTAGAAATAACAGAAGAGAAGTCATTTAATTCTTGTAAAGTAATATTAGAATTAATAAAATTTATTATATCAAAATTTTTAATATAAGGTTTTATTAAGTTATTACACTTAAAAAACTCATTATGATTTTCTAAAGGTGTTAATTCCTTATCATAATTTAATATCACTTTACTTCCTTGTTTTTTATAGTATTAATTAAATCAAGAATAATAGATTTGTCTTTTTCTAAAAGACCAAGACCAAGTTGTTTCCCAATCATTCCATATTCTCTATAATTTTTTATACCATCTTCTCTAATTTTAATGAAAGAATAATATCGACTATCATTACTTTGTTCAAAAGGGTTTTCATAACCTAAGACATAAGTATCTTGATCATCATAATTAATAAGGACATATTTTTTTCCATTTATATTTTCTGTTATGCCAAATTTTATAGCTAAATGAAAAATAACAGTAAAGAAATAAGTATTTTCAAAATCTTCTAATAAAGAATAAGCGATACCAACATATTTATCATCATCGATATAAGCTAAATTTTTTCCTGTATACCATTCAAGATTAAATGGATTAAGTTTATTTTTATTAATAAATTTAATTATATCTTTCGCTTGTTTTTCTGATTCTGTTTTTAATCCAATGCAATATCCCATGAAAAGCACCTACAATAAAAAAGTTTAACTTATTATACTACAAAAAAAGTGCTATATGAAGTATTTTTTATAAATAAAGTTAAAAATCTTTAATCTTATATTTAATAATATTTCTTTTATATTTTTCTTCATCTTCTTTGGAAAATAATGATTTAAATTTATGAATTTTATTACTTTCTACATATATATCAAGAAAACTTAATAATCCATGAATTTTAAAACCGTATATTTTATTAAAATGATTTTCTCTTTCTTTTTTATATTCAAAACAAGCATAAAGAAAATCTTCAGAATCAAATCCCCAAACATTAATAAAAGAATTAATATTTTTTTTATTTTTTGTTATTAATTTTCCATCTTTTTCTCTAATTTGTCTAATAATACATTGATAAGGTTCTATATCAATTTTAGATAAATCAAAATGTTTTTTCAAAAATAAAGTAATTCTTTCATGCAAATTATAGCCCGAAAAATAGTCATATAAATTAATTTTATCTTTGTCAAAATAGGGTGATTTAATAACAGCTTCTAAAACATATAATGCGTTATTGTTAGCACCTTGTAATAAAATAGGATTTAAGTATTCTTTTTGATAATCACAATCTTTTCTATTAGCAAACTTCACTGAATATTCAAAGATTAAATGAAAACAAGCTGCTCTTGATTTATTGATTGATTTTTTAGTTATTCTCATTAACCTAAGAAGATCTAATGTCTCAATTTTTTCTCTGAGAGCATCAAAGTCATTTTCTTTAATAATTGTATTAGCGTTACTCATAGTGTTCCTTAAAAATATTCAGCGTTATGAATTAAGTTTATTTTTGAATTAAAAAAGTCCTCATAAGATATTCTGCCATTAGAATTAATTTTAATACCAATTCTACTTAATGAATTTGCCCCTTTTAAATCAACTTTCCCTACTATTTTAACAATATTATTTAAAATCTTCAACCGTTTTAAATGTATTTTTTTTCAAAGTTTGTTGAATTCTATTAATATTGTATTTATCTTTATTTCTTAAAATATTAATATTTAAATGATATTCTTCAATTAAATCTTTTATTTTTTCTTTACATAACTCGATATATTTTAAAGAATCTAAAAATGATTTAAAAATATTATCGTTTTTATACAATTGTGTATCTTTTAAGAAATTATTATAAACTTCATTAAATAAATCTAACGAAGAGAAATCATCAGGAGAAACAATATTAAAAGAAAAAGATTTTTCAGAAAAAGGACTATATTCTATTTCAAATTTTTTTATATAGGGATAACTAATGATAAGTTTTCTTCCTCTATAACTTAATTTTACTTTTGATTGAAATAAAGATAAAAGACTATTTTCAAGAATGTTAGGGTATTCTTTTAGTTTTGTTTGTAATTTTTTAATTTTTATTAATTCAGATTGAAGTTCTTCAATATTTTGATTAAGATCTAAAAAATTATTAGAAAAGTAGTCAATACTTTTTGCTTTATTCATGTATTCTTTTAACGAAGGTAGATCTTCAAGAATTTGATTTTTTTCAAATATCATAATAATTTCTCTATTAAAAATTTCTGTTATTATATCATTTAAAAAAATATAAATCAAAGTATTTTAAATATAAAGAAATATATTATAATAAAAAATAAAGAAGGAGTTTTTTTATGATTGTTAGATTATTATTTAAGTTACTATTTTTTATAGGTGTATTTTTTAAAAATATTATTTTAAAAAAAAATAAAAGAAAAAATGTATATTTATATTTATTACTACCTATTTTATTGCTGACTGCATCTTTGTTAGTTTCAATGTTTGTGTTTTCTGAAAATGCTGAATTATTTGGAGGTGTATTAATTGTTTTTATGATTTATATAGCAGGTTTATTTGGTTATTTGTTAATTGATGGTATTTATAAAGCTTTTAATATGTGGAAAGCCCTAAAAAGTAATATAACCAGAAAGGCTAAGGTAAATAAATTATACACACAAGAAAAAATTTCAAATAAAAAATATAGTCGAGAAATATATTATTTAAATATGATGGATTTTGAATATAATGTAGAATCAAAAAAATATGAATTTACTGATATGGCGTTGTTGAAATTAGACAAAAGTGATGAAGAGTTATGGGAGTTTGATAAAGAGGCAACAAGTAGAGAATTAACAGAAAAAGAATTGAAAGAAAACTATTTGTCTGAATTTGAAGTTTTTGTATGTTTAAAAAATCCAAAAATACACGTAATTAAAAATTACAATTTACATCGTATTTATGAAAAAGCAAATGGTAGAGAAATTGATTAAAAAGAATTTAATTTTTTCTTTAATATTAAGATTTAAGTTCTCTTTCATATTTTGGCTCGGTGAATAATTTTGATATTATCTTTGATAAATTCAATCTCTTCTTTTGATATTTTATTCCCAAATATTTTTCGCCAGCCTTTTCTTTTATAATTTTTTAAACCTTCTTCATTAATTTGGACAAAAGAGAAATAACGGCTATCGTTTTTTTCAAAAGGATTTGATTTTGATAAATAAAAAAGTTCATCATCATCATAATTTAAAGTTACAACTTTATTATTGTTTATTTCTTCATACAAATTAAATTTAATAGCCACATGATACATAATAGAAAAGAAATATATAGCTTTAAAGCCATCCAATGTTGAATATCCAGCACCAAAATAGTTAGGTTGATTAATATATGCCATATCTTTTCCACACATCCACTTTATATTAAACATACTAGGTTTTAAGATATCAAGAGAAACCACTTTGTTTTTAACAAAGTGGTAAATATCTTTAGCCTGTTTTTCTGTTGTGGTTTTTAAACCTATGTTGTATGACATTGTAAACTCCAATTATAAAAATATAATAGCTAATTTGTATTAAAAATCAACTATATTTTGTTGTTGAATTTTTAATTTAAATTTTTCAATTAATTCTTTATATTGAATTCTTCCTTTTGTGCTTAATTGAACATTAAAATCTTTAAAACAACCTTTATTTGAAATAAATTTATCATCAATATAAAAAGAGTTATTAAGTATATTCATAAAATTATCAGTATCTTTTCCATTTAAATTATAAGAAAATCCATCATTAACAGGAATAATTTTTAAAGTATGAGTTGTAAATAAAAGATTTCCAAATTCAAAGCGATAAGTTACAAAATTAATTTTAAGTCTAGCATTATCTTCACCACCACCTTTAAAGTTTCCTTCTGAAATTTGTTCTTTAATGAACGTTTTTTCATTTTCAAAGTTAGCCAACCTAAATAATTTTGAAAACTGTGAAATTTTAAGTTTATTTTTATTTTCAATAAGTTTAGCATTTAAATTATATTCAAAAGAAAGCGTTTTTAGTTGACTAATTGTTTCATTTAATAAATCAAAATCTTCAAATATTTTATCAAAGAAGTTGTTATCATTGAATTTATCAATATCCTCTCTAAATTTTAAATATTTTTTATCAAATTCTTTTAAATCGTTTAATGTTTTATGTTCTGCAAAAATATTGAAAGAGAGTTCACCCTCGTTGTAAATAACTTGTATTCCATTAAATCCAATAATAAGATTTTGTTTATCTTTCTCAAAACTAACATTAACATCTTGTGAAAAATGCTGTTTAATTTTTTCATTGTAGGTAGAGAAATATTTTGATAAAAATATATATTTATCTTTAATTTTAGTAGACAAATCTTTATATTCTTCAGAATCTTTTTGTAAATCTAAAAAGTTGTTAACAAAAGGATTATAAGAGTCCATTAGATTAAGTTCAGGACAATTATCTTCAATATTTTGTTTAAGTGTTTTATTATCATCAAAATTCATGTGGTTCTCTATCATTAGCAAATAATACTTATTATACCAATAATATTAAAGAAAATCAAAAGTTTTTAAATTTTAGCATATATAAATCTCGTTTTAATCCAGTTAAAAGAGCTTGATAAGGTAATTTAATTAAAGAGTGTTCTATATCAAAAATAGAAGGAGAAATTTTTTTAAGAATTTTAATATTATTAACTATTGTTTTATTGTAAGAAAAAGAGTGTTTTAAAAACGCATTAACCTCTTCCAGCGTAGAAAGATTTTCATTAATAAAGTATATCTTACTTTTATCTTCACGAGTTATAATTTTTACATAATGTTTATGTAATTCAAAATGTTTAAAATTAAATTTATAAGTAAAAATATTATAGAATATAGATTCTTGTTCTTCGGGAAAAAGATTTATTAAGTCAGTTACTTGAAAATTATTATTTAAAGGAAAAATTTCTTTTATTTCATTTAATCTAAATTCATCCTTTTTATGACAAAGATGAACAGCTAATTTAAGTTCATAAATATTTTGTTGTATTTGGGTAATTAGGTTAATTCTTGATTTTTGTTCTTTTGCAAAATTTTCTAATTTATTCAGTAGATGAAATTTATTTTCAAGTTGTTTTTGAATAATATTTAAAATATATTGATATTCATTAATATTATTAACAGAAAGTTCTTCAATAGTTTTTAAATAAAAATAGCCTTTATGAAAGTCTTCTTCAAAAATATAAATAAGATCAAAATAATGAATTTTTTCTTGATAATAATAAGAAAAAGTAATTTTGTTTGAATTGGTGGATTTATACTCAACTTCTGAATGTGGAAATAGATTAGCTATATCAAGAATACATTGTTCAAAATCTTTACGTTCTTTTTTTATTTTTTTTTGTAATTCTTTTGATTTTTGATGTAATTCTTTAATATCGCAATCATAATCAATAACATTATAGCATTCAGTAATTTGTTTCATATTTATTCACTTAAAAATCTTCAACTATATATTTTAAACAAGCTTTCTTAAAATCATATTCTGAAAATTCTGTATCCATAATGAAATATCGATCAGAACCATTAAGTATATTATGAACAAAAGCAGGTTTATGTAATCTATGAATTTTATCATTATTAAGCCAAATGGAGTATCCCGCATTATCTTCATTATCAAAAGCAGAATAATTGACTTTAAAAAATGAAGGAAAATTAGAACACCATTGAACAATAATAGCAGGTTTGTCATTTTCTCTATGATATTTGCCGTGTCTAAAATACATTTCGAAATTATTTTCAAAAATAACAGCAGGTTGATCATTTTCTCTATGAATTTTATTATTTTCCATAAAAATTTTAGTACCATTATTTAATCGTATAGCTGGTTTGTCTTCATAATTATGAAATGCTGTGACACCATTTTTAAAATAAAAATAAAGCATATCACCATTATCAGAAACAGCAACAAAAAAATCATCTTGAATATTTTTAATTGATACAATTTTTATTTTATCGTCACCAAGTAATTGTTGTAGTTTTTCACATTGAATATCAATTAATAACATAATAATCCTCTTATCAATAAAGGTCTATTATATCAAAAAAAAGAGTAAAAAACAAATGGTTTAAAAAATATTTACGTTAGCAATAACTTTTTCTTTTTGAATTTCTTCATTCGTAAGGGATCTTCCAGATTTATAATAAAACTCATTATTTCCCCAATAAATAACAGCAGGTTTAAACATTCTGTGGACTAAACCATTTTTATACCAAATCTTATAATCATTACAAATAAAAGCAGGTTCATCATCTTCTCTATGAATTGTATTATTACAAAAATAGATTGTTTGATTTAAGTTATTGGTGTATTTAGTATGCTTAATACCATTAATGATAACTTCTTCATATTTTTCACGAAGATCAAAATCTTCTGGAACAGATTCATCAAAAATCAAAAAATCAAAAATTTCCTGATGGTTATAAGTAAATTCAGTTTTAGCAGGAGCATTCTTTCTGTATTGAAAACCGTGCAAATACCAGTATTCACCATTTTCAGTATTATAGGCAGGTAAATCATTTTCACGATGAAAACGTCCATATTTAAAAAAGCAAAACCTGTCTTTATTTGAATTAAAAATAGCAGGTTTATTATCTTCTCTATGAATAATAAATTTTTGTGGTTCTGTTTCTACTTTATTTAAAATGTTACTTTTAGTTATAACATCATCACCAATATAAATAGCATAAAAAGTATAATTAAAAACTTTAAAACAGTAATGTTTTACATTATTTATTTCAATAATTTCTTGAAAAGAAAATCTTTTTATAGGAATGTCATTAATCCATAATTGATTAAATGTTTTATTCCATTCATTAAAGTTATTAAAACTTAAAGATTCATAATATTTTCTATCCATAATTCCTCTAATTTTTAGTAATTATATACTTTAAAAAAAAAATAATCAAGAAAATATTAAAAAGAGTTAATTTTTTCTTTTGTTTTAATAACTTCAATGCAATTTGCAATATCTCTTTTTGTTCTTGAATGTAAAAGATCATAGACATGATTTAAAAATTTATTATCAGAAGTATAAAAGTTTTTAAAGAATTTAATTAATATGTCATTTTTGGGTAAATAAGATTTATATAATAAATCAATTTTATCAAAAAAATCAATATTAGAGTTATTTAAAAGTTCTAAATATCTATAATTAAAAACATTAAGGATATCTTCTGAAATATAATTATTATTCATTTCTTCTTTAATATTATGAATAAATAACTTTAATAATGTATTGTCATGTTCCATTAATATTCTAATAGCAGAAATTACTTTATCATTATTATTTGAATACTTTTCATCTGAAAGAAATTGAAAATAAGAATTATTAAGTTCTTTTTTTAATTTTAAAACATTAGTTGCCGCTTCAAATTTATGTTGATTGATAAAACAAAAAAAACATTGTAATAAAAAATCAGCCGAATTATGGCTTCTTGAATATTCTTTTTTAGAATAAATATCAAAACTATATTCATTGTCAAAAAATTCAAGATAATTATTTTCAAGTGCAATAATACTAGCATTTTTAATAACTTTACCATTAGAATAATTAGCTTTCATTCCAAGAGAATCCATAATTGAAAAATAAAGTTTGTGATCTTTGTTTTTGATTGATTGATAAATTGTAGGTTCTAATAAATTTTTAAAAGAAAATGTTTTTGTAAACCAAGAAAAACAAGAAGAATTTAAAAGTATTTTTGTTAATTGAGCATTATTGCCTCTACAAGAATTAATAGCAATAAAAAACATTTTATGAGCATTAATTTGAAAAGCTTTATCTTCTTTATAAAAATGAATATTATATTTTGAAACAACAGAGGTAGCTGCTGAAATAAGATAAACATTTCTTGTTTTAAATGTAGATAGTAAAAGTTTTGAAATGAAAAGTTTATAACTATATTTATCTTTAAGATTAATTAAAAATGAATCTAATGCTTCATTAACAAGAGCTTCCTGTTTTTTAAGTAAAATAAGTCCATATAGAGATTCAAAATGTTTTAAATCTTTTTTATTGTAAGAAGAATGCTCTCTAAAAGCATTAATACGTTTCTGTAAATATCTAACAGAAAAAGATTCTGGTTTCTTCTTTTGTGTTTTATAAAAAAATGAAAATAACTTTGAAAACATAAAAATATCTCTATTTGATTAAGTGATATAATTATATCAAAGATAATGTTTAAAAACAATATTAATTTAAAAAAATATCAACAAAATCTTTTGTATTCCAGTGCTTACCTTTTAAATCTGATACTTGACCATCTCCAATTTCAACAATCCACTCTTTACCATTTTCATCTAAAATAACATCAACAGAAAAGAATGGTTGATTATGTATTTGATTAATATTTTCAAGAATATTATGATATTTTCCATTAGGAGAATAAACTTTTCCATTTAAAACAAAGTATCTAACTTCTGTATTTTCCATGAATGATTGAACTTTTCGTAGTGAAATACCACCTTCAATCGAACCTTTATAATATTTGATAAGTTCTATAATTTCTTTTACTTCTTCTTTATTATTAGCAACAGAACCTCTTTCAGTAGTCAAAGATTTAACGTAGTCTTTTACAAAGAAAGAATCCCAATTTAAATTATTTAAAGTATCATCAATATCATTTTCAGAACAAAATACTGTTTCTGGTGTATATTGAAAAGTCCCTATTGTTTTTTCTTTATTTTGATATTGATTAAATAAATAATGAGATTGATAATAATTTTCTTTATTTGTTAATAATTCACAATTTTTATTTTTAATTAAAGATTCTAAAACATCATATTCTTGATTTGAAAGCATCCAACCGCGATAAATAAATTTAGATGAACAATCAAAATTACCTTTTAATAATTTTTCTTCAAGATCAATAAGGCAAACATTAAAGCCTTTTAATTTAAATAAATCAAACTCTTCTTTAAAATGTTCATCAACTTTTTTAATATTAAATGGTTCACAAGGAAAAATAAAAGAATACATAAAAACTCCTGAAAATTTAAATTATATTAACACATTAAAAATTAAAAATCTATGTTATAATGTAAAATAATAATAAAAAAATAAGAAAGGTTTATTATGAATTTTGAAATATTAGAAGATGGAAAAGTATTAGAAAACGGAAATAGAAGAATAAGATTATCAGAATTAGAATTTGGCGCACAAAAATTCAAAGAAATGTTTAGAGATAGAGATATTGATAAATTAGAAACAAGTGATAATTATAAAAAGATATTCAAAAGTGTACCTAATTCAGAATATTCTACAATGACAGAAAGGTTGGAATATTTAGCCCACAAACGTCAAAAGTTTAATTTAGAAGATAAAGAAAGACAAGCCAGTATAGAAAATGGAAAAGCGAAGAGTAATTCTAATATAAATGAAGAAGAAGTAGGTCACTCACTTGAATTTCTTCAAAAAATGGATGAATACCTTTTAATAAAAAATAATGAAGACAAAATGAAAGAATCTGGAATAGTTAGTTTTTTTAAAGAAACCTTTGGAAAAGCTAAACCAGTACCAGAAGAAATACAAGATTTATTTAAAAAAGAAGATGGTACATTATTAACAGAAGAAGAATTAGAATTAAAAAAAGAAGCATTATTAGAAGAAGCAGTAGAGCATTTCAAAAATTCAGAATATAATATTTTAAATCAAGAAAATCCTCAAGAAAGCACTTTGGAATGGGCTTATCATGATAAAATTGATCAAGTAGAAAGTATAGCAAGAAGAAGAGGTGTTAATAACGATTCCCCATTAAATATAACAAATGAAATGAAGCTTGAATATAAAGGTTATGTAGAAGAAGTAAAAGAGTATGGTGCAAAAAGAGTTGAGGAAACTAATGAAGAACTAGAAGAAATAAGAAAAAAAATGGGAGAACTTGAGTTTCCAGCAGAATTAGAAAATAAAATAGACAATGAGATAGCATTAGCATTTATGGCAGAAAGTGATTATCATTTTTCAATGTATGATAAACCACAAAAATATGATAGTACATTTACTGAAATTTATAGAGCAACAATTCATAAAGAAATAGAAGAAAAAAGATTAGAAATGCCAAATGGCTTAGAATTGACAAGCAGTTTGGAAAATGAAAATAAACCTAAAAATGAATTAGAAATGCCAAAAGGAAAAAATAAAATACAACCAGATGTTCCTTCAATTCATATTAGACCAAAACCACTAAAACCAAGTTAAAAAAGTAACCAAAAATAGTTACATTTTAAAAAGTAACCAAATATGGTTACTTTTATGAAAGTGATTAAAAACAATCACATAAAACAAAAATAATACTTAGGTATAAATAAATAAACACAAAATACTTGATTAATAAAAACATTTTAAATATAATTCAAGGAATTATAAAGAGGAATGTATATGAAAAAAAGAAATGGTTTATTGATAGCAACGATAGCAACTTGTATTTTAACAGCCTGTGGTGGCGGAGGTGGAAGTGACAGTCCTAGTTCATCTGTAGAGCCACCTCAAACAACAAACCCACCAAGTAATAGCGCTCCAACATTAAATTTAGATAAAAGTAATTTAGAAGTTTTAGAAAATGAAACGTCTCAAATTAAAGTAGAATATTCAGATCCAGACAACGATCAAGTTTCTATCGAATTAATTAATAATTCAAATTCTTATAATGCAGAATATGCGAATAAAACAATATTAATCAAAGCAAATGAAGTTGATTCAGATACAACGAGTTCATTAAAGGTTGTGGCTAATGATGGTAAAGGTGGTGTTGTTGAAAAAGAAATTACAATAAAGATAAAAGATAAATCAGAAACTGAAAATAATCCACCAGAATTATCTGTTAGTGTTGCAGAATTGACGATAGAAGAAGGTCAATCCTCTCAATTGTCAATTGAATATAGCGATCCCGATGAAGATTCGGTAGAAATTAGTTTTGAAAAAAGTAATGAATTTTTCGAAGTAAGTATGAATGAAAATGAAGTGTTTATTACTGCATTGGAAGTAGAGCAAACAGAGGTTGGAATTTTAACAATAGTTGCAACAGATAGTAAAGATTCAAGTGTAAAACAAGAAATAGTTGTTACAATAGAAAATAAAGAAGAAAATAGTGCGCCTGAATTATCTGTTAGTGTGGCGGAATTGACGATAGAAGAAGGTCAATCCTCTCAATTGTCAATTGAATATAGCGATCCCGATGAAGATTCGGTAGAAATTAGTTTTGAAAAAA
>Ga0208748_1000733_pt1 | contig 16339 bp, 23 predicted proteins | sample Knorr_S7_td_Bott_FD_185599 | JGI IMG/M metagenome (GOLD analysis project Ga0208748, IMG submission 185599) | Marine microbial communities from Southern Atlantic Ocean transect - Knorr_S7_td_Bottom_ad_4513_LV_A (SPAdes) (version 2) | ecosystem: Environmental > Aquatic > Marine > Oceanic | place... | reverse complement strand
GAATTTTACCAAATTGTAAAAATAACAAGCATTTGTCTGAATAGTTCCTTTTCTTGGAATTTTTTGCAAACCAACATTCCTCGACTCAAGGGCTGCTTGAGCAGCACCGCCAGCAAAGCAGAGTGCCCATAAAAAGTCTTTTTCTTTAAGCAGGGTACAGCAAAATGCTGAACAAAAAATATCGCCAACTCCAGTTGTATCATGAATTTGCTTATTTGGCAAGGTAATAGAATAGACTTTATTTTTAACTAAAAGAGATACATCCGCTTTATCTGTCAGTAATACATATTCCACTCCTTTTTTCTGTAATGCCAACATCATTTCATCATTAGAACCAGTAACAATTTGTCGGGCTTCATCAGGATTAACCTTTATTGCATTAACATTTGATAAATCAAGATTAGTTTTTTTCAAGGCAATATTATTTTGAGAATCCTTTTGCCTCAAAAAACCCTGAGGATCAACAAAAAGAAAATTCGAATCACTCTTAATTTTTCTAAAAACATCATCAGAAATTTCGTGATATATTGGACTTACAAGATGTCCATCAGCATCAACACTAGAGTAATCTAGTAAATCACACTCATTTTCAAGTTTGAGAGTTCTATCTGAGCCGTTAATGGAAATAGCAAATTTAGTGGTATTTTTTTTTGATTCAGAATTTTCAAAATTTATTTTATATTCGGTAAGATATTGTTTTGGGAAATCAGAACCAAATTTTGTAAACAAGTCTACATCAAATTTGAACTGTCTTGCTGTAATTCCACAATAACAAGCAGGACCACCAATTTGTTCATAATTATAATTATCAATTGTAATTGTATCAATTGCACAATGAGAAAAAACAGCTAATTTCATTTCTATTCATTCTATAACAACAGATTTAGTTTTTTGCATTGATTTTATCAAAGCAATTCTGACAGAGAGTCTTACCTTTTGATATTACTATTTCAACACCTGAATTAAAGCAACTATGACAAAGACCACGCATTATTATCAATTGAAATTATCCGATCTAGAATTAAAATGTAAAGTAGTTTTTATCCATGTTTTAGGCGTGATTTAACTAGTTCTGTTGAATTATCCTCAAGAATATAAGTAGGTAAATTAGTTTTATGTTTATGCCATTAAAGCGTGCAAGTAGAGGACGAACAAAAGGAGGAAAAGGCTCATCTGGAACAGTACAATGTATCAACTGCGGACAAACTGTACCAAAAGACAAGGCAAAAAAAGTCACGGGTAAAATAAATTTAGTGGAACATACATTGGCAAAAGAGCTACGTGCACAAGGAGCATACATTGCGCAATCTACAGTGTTGAAAACTTATTGTATTTCATGTGCAATTCACTTCAAGATTCTCAAAATCAGATCTGCAGACAGTAGACGAAAACGTGGAAAACTTCGATAGTATTATTCTTTAATGTTTTTTGCAGTTACAACCATTCTTTGAATTAAAGTAATTCCAGCAATTACTACCACAATTATTATTGCATATTCCATAAAACCAATTATTCCAATTATTGCAATTACCAAAAGCCTTTCTGCTCTTTCACCAATACCTACTCCTTGAAGTTTTATGTTGAGAGCATCAGACTTTGCTCTTGCATAACTGACTAGTAATGACAAAGTTATTGCAAGTAATACTATGTAAGGTTCAGCATATCCACCAATTAGTATTCCTAAAAATATTGCAACTTCAGCAATTTTATCAAACATTGAGTCAAAATAAGATCCTTTTTTAGAGGTCTTGCCAGTAGCCTTTGCTACTTGTCCATCTACCATATCAAAGAATCCTGAAACAAGTAACAAAATTCCTCCAATTACTAATGCAAACTCAATTCCTAGACCATACACTACTGCAGATATTAAAGCAAACGCAAGACCCACACAAGTCCAAAAATTAGGAGATAGTCCTGTGGATGCAAATCCTTTACCAATCTTTTCAAGTGCAGGGTTGAGGGTGTCTCGTAAATTATTTAGCATGAGATAACCCCATGGCAATCATAGTAGACATTATTTTTGCTGCAAGTGATGCAGTAGAACCATCATCATGGTATGGATTGAGTTCCATAATATCTATGCCAGTAACCTTAGTTTCTTCGAAAGAGTGAATCAAGTCAAATAATTCTCTAGATGTAATTCCGACAGCCTCAGGGTTACCCACACCGGGGGCAAATGCGGGATCCAGTACATCAAGATCAAAGCTTGAATAGATTGAATCAAAAGAAGATAGATAATCTTTTAGGAGTTGAGGTCCCTTGCCTTCTCGAATTTCCTTATCAGAAATTGTCTTGATATTATTTTCTTTTAAGAATTCTAATTCTTCTTTTACAAATGCTCTAGCTCCTATATGTAAAATATTTTCAGAACCTCTTTCTTCAACAATTCTTCTGAGATACGAAGCATGACTTAGTTTAATGTCTGCATATTCATCTCGTAAATCATAGTGAGCATCAAATACAACATAACCAGTTTCTTTTGGAAAACTTGTATAGGTTCCAAGAGTGATAGAGTGTTCACCACCTAAAATGAGAAGTTGTCTTTGTTTAGCAACAAGTTCAGTAGTAATTTTTTTTACCATATCAATCATTTCAGATGCAACTACAGTATGTCTAGTATTTCCCAAATCTTCAATGTTTACAGTCTCTAAATCTACTTGAAGGTCAAGATGGAAAATCTCAATATTATTAAACGAATCACGAATTGTATCAGGTCCAAATCTACAACCAGGTTTGTAAGAATGGGTTGCGTCAAAGGGGATGCCAATTATAGTTGCTATAGGTTCAGAGTCATCATCAGATGAAGTAATCAATGGAGTATTGTTTAGGTACAAATCAAGATAGCTCATTTTTTACACCATTAATGGGGGTCTCTTTGAGATATGTTTTGATAAATTCAAACCAGTGAAAGGTTTTCCTTTAGTTTGCTCATTTATTTCCTTTAAGAAATCATCAAAGGGTAATTCCTTAACATCACCTGTTTGTCTATCGCGAATGCTAAGATTTTCAGAATTTACTTCTTTTTCGCCAATAACCAAAATGTATCTAATCCATTCCTTTTCTGCTTCACGAATTCTTTTTCCAATGCTTTCATTTCTATCATCAATATCCACACGAATATTATTACTAGAAATTTTATCAGTCAAAGTTTCACAAAAGTCGTTAAATTCCTCTTTTAGTGGAATTACTCTAACTTGTGTTGGTGCTAGCCATAGTGGATATTGTGGTTTTCTTCCTTCCTTGATATCTTTTGCAGCCTTTTCCAATAATACATAGATAATTCTCTCAATGGCGCCACTAGGAGAGTTGTGTAAAATTATAGGATGTTGTTTATTATTATTCTCATCAACAAATTCAATTCCATATCTATCAGCATTTTCTACATCAATCTGATCTGTAGAGAGAGCAGATGCCTTTCCCAGATTATCAATAAAGTTAAACTCCCATTTTAGAACAAAGTAAAAGAATTTGTCTTTCCACATTTCAACTAATACAGGTTTGCCATGTTTCTTGACAAGTTCCTCAATTGCGGATTTATTTTCATTGTAAAAATCTTCAGTGAATCTAATAGCCATTTCATAATCAGATTCGTCAATTCCTAATTCATGAAGAACACTTTGAGATAGATCAAATCGTATCTTAATCTCATCAATTGCCTGATCCATATCTTTACAGAATGCGTGACAGTCAGGCATTGTAAATGCTCTAAGTCGTCTTAAACCAACGAGTTCACCTGATTGTTCTCTTCTAAAGCTATATCTTGTTAACTCGTAGAGCTTGAATGGCAGGTTCTTGTAAGATAGTTGATATTGATTTGCCATTAAAAATTGCCCAAAACAAGCAGCAAATCTCAAAAAGAGTTTTTTCCCATCTGAATCAATATTATATTGTCTTGCTGGAAATCGGTTAAAGTAGCTAATCATACTTGGGTGTTCTGAATCATACATAATTGGAGTTTCAACTTCATAGCCACCATATTCCTTTACTTTATCAGTGACATAACTTTCAATCAAAGATTTTATTAGACGACCATTAGGATAAAATCTCAAGTTACCAGAATCTGAAGCTGGTTCATAATCTGCAATGGTCATTTTCTTCATTAATGCAACATGTGGAGAAGGTTCATCTACACGACGTTGTTTAATGGATTCATATTTTGCCAAAATTTCTAATTTTTTGTGATTTGAAAAATCAAAATCACCTATGTTGATCATTTTTCCATCAGGAGACATTATCTTCCAATAAGAAAGGATTTTGGACTCGCCTTCTAGGGCCTCAGATGTAATTTCTTCATTATCTATTGAATCTGTTGAATTTTTTGTAATTACTTTAAAGCTTTCAGCTAGTGGATGTCCTTTTACTTTTACATTATAAGATTTTGTCCAGCCAAATGGAGAATGAGATACTTCAAGATCAGATGCGTTTTCTTCCATCTCCTTAAGTAAGGTTATCGCAATGGATGGTTTTGCAAGATTAGAGCTGAGATGAGCATATGGATATAGTAATAATTTTTTGCAGCCAATTTGTTCCATAGAATTTTTTATCTGAGATATTGCATTTTGTGCTACTGAAGAATCATCACCATCTTCTATTGCAACAAATGCAACTACAATTTCCTCAAATCTTTTGGTTTCAGGATTTTCAATATCTTCAGCTGATTGGATCTCCTTTTTTGTTGGAGTATACTCGATGTGATCACAGTGCAATTGTAATATACGCATAATTTCAAACAGAAATCACAATTGAATTAAGTGTTTGGTGAAAATGGTAAACACTGAACTTTCTAGGTGTGATTTTTTAGGCATGAGTCGATCAACAATTATTGTATAATATCACATACGATTTGCCAAATGGCAAATATCTCTAAAAGAATTGATTATTGTGATTAACTAAGAAGGATTTGATTCCCTGCAAGAAAAGTTGATCCTTTACTAAAATCCAACCCCAGCTTGCATAAGCTGTTAACAGTTCGTATAAAATAGTAAAAAAAGAAAGAATATTAATTCAGAGTAGATAAGATAAAAAATTGAACCACAAAATAATGGCAACTGACCTTTTGAATACAGGAATGGGGGATGAAGGCAGACTAAAATTCATTCTTAGTTGTATAGAGAAGAACAAACCACTTTACAAGACGGACATAAGATTTTTAGAGTCAATGACTGACCAACTTGAACAGAGAATACAAAGACTTCAAGGGAACACAGATGCAAAACAAAAAGAAAATGATTCAAGGACGCTAATTTCAAACAAGGAATTAGATGAAATCATTGATGGAAAAAATGCAAAAAGTACAGAGATGTATACGCCTGTAAGAAAAAAGAGTTCATTTCTTGCAAGACTGTTTTCTAAATAATCTGAAAAAATGCGTGAGGACAAAAAAAGAAAATATCAAAGGCGCAACCCCCTAACTGCAGAACTCTGAGAGATTACCTCTCGTTGTCAGTACGTTGAATCGTCTGATTGCCTTTTTGGTTCTACGGGGAAGCGCAGTTTATGTGTTAGATTTGAGAACTAACAACATCACATAATATTGGAAATTCTAGTATTTATTTTTTTTATAAAAAATTACAAAAATGATCTAAAATAATTGAAAATTTTAACGAATAGATTTTGATTATATAACATCTAATAGTTAAAGAAAAATTAAGAAGCCAACTATGCTCATCATTTACAGTGTCGCACGTAAAGAAATTAATGAGCGTAAAATCAAGCCTGATATTCCTAAATTTGAAGTCAGAAATTCAACTGCTCTTGAAAGAGGCGCTTCGCCACGGAACCCTTCATCATAAATCATTTCAACAGAACCTTTGTCAGTCTCAACAAAAGAAGTTATCAAAGAATAATCACCCAATTTTTCATCAGTTCTTTCTTTGTAAAGACGTAATTCTACTTTAGAAATTATAAAACCATCTTGAACAAAATTCCCAGATGAGAGTAAAACCTCAACATCGTCAGGAGTTCTGTTTACTCGCTGAGGGTCATGTATATCAACTAAATTCATTTGGTATTATTTCAGATCATTCCTAAATAAGTAATATTTGCTTGAAAATTCAAAATTAGACACACTACACAAAGAATCCTTGCGTAAGTATTATTTACAGCAAAAAATTAATTTGTAAAAGTGGATCCACACAAATTTCATGGCAATGATATTCCTCACATAAAATTAGACCCAAAGATGACTATCGAAGATTTAGTCAATGTGTTTGCAAGTTCAGGATTTAATGGAAGAAGTCTTGGAGAGGCCGCTAAACTTTATGCAAAAATGATCAAAGAAAATGCAACAATTTGTCTTACAGTTTCGGGTGCATTGACACCTGTTGGCTTTGGAGGAATCATTAAAACATTGATTGAGCGAGGATTTGTTGATTGGATTATTACAACAGGAGCTAATGTCTATCACGAAGATCATTTTGCGTGGGGTTTGCCTGTAAAACAAGGAAGTTCTGAAGTTGACGATATGAAATTATATGAAAATGAAATTGTTAGAATAAGAGATGTCTATATCAAATTTTATGAAACATTAGAAGCGGAAGATCAAGTTATTCAGAAAATGTTTGGAGAAGACTTTCCAGATAAATCATTTACAACTGCAGAGTTTTGTAATTTAATGGGAAAGATGAGTAAAGAAAATGCAAAATATCCTGAAAAAAGTTTCATTACAACAGCATATGATTACGATGTACCAGTATACATTTCCACAATAAAAGATTCATCATTGGCGTTGAATTTGGCGGTTCATAGACTACGAGATAAGACATACAATCTAGACTTTGTCAGGGAGATTCTTGAACAAGCAGCAATTCTTTATGGTTCTAAGAAATCAGGCATTTTAGAATTAGGAGGAGGGGTTCCAAAGAATACAGCTCAACAAACAGGTCCTCTATTAGACCAGATTCTAAGGCGAAATGATGGAGGACAAGACTATATTATTCAAATTACAGATGCGCGACCAGATACTGGAGGGTTGTCTGGTGCAACACTACAAGAAGGTAAGAGTTGGGGTAAGATTCAAGATGCACATCATGGAATGGTTACAGTTTATGCGGATGTAACAATTGTATTTCCAATTCTTGCATTATATGTTCTAAGTAACCAAAAATCAAGAAAGCCAAAACGACTTTACAAAAAATTGGGCAAACTATATGATAAATTGAGTGATGATTATTTCAATAACCCAACAAACAAGGTTAAGAAATCAAAAAAGAAAAACTAAAACTTGTCATATCGAGCACGTTCAAGATCTCTATCGTCTTTAGATTCTTTTTTCCATTCTTTGTAGTGTTCTTTACAAAGAACTGATTTTTTTCCTATAGAAGTTACTCGTAGTCCTGCGCGTTCAACTTTAACTGTATTTAAAGAACGAGCACCATTTTGATCACAACCATCAACATTACATTTTGCGCCTTTTGAGACAATTCCCATATATCATCAAATAAGCAAGATGTTATTTATATTTGAAAATAATTTGAGTTTTTTTTAAACTTTTGATAAGGAATAGTTCAAAAAGATACTATTCATCATTTATAAGAGGAATATTTTTTTCTCAAATTATGGGTGGAGGAAAAAAACCAACTGCTGCAAAAAAAGACAGGTCAACAAATACTAATGATTCAAAGAAAAAGAAAGATAAAGGTGAAGGTGGACCAAGAAAAGCAGAGATCGTAGTTCTTGTAAACGAACAACAAGCAATAAAAATTATTCAAAACTCCAAAGTAATCACAGTTCAAGATCTTGCCAGACAGACAGGAATCAAAGTTTCCGCTGCAAACGCATTTTTAAGAGAATCTGTAAATAAAGGAATTGTAAAACGAGTTGGTGGTTATTCAGGACACCATTTGTATCAACCAGTTTCTTCATAGATACGAAATACATCACCAGATTTAACATCCTTTAATGCATCGATATTACCAATCAATTTTCCAATAGGCGTCATAGTTTTTCCAGATACTACATCAGCGATAAAAAAACAAATGCTTCCGGATGAAGGTAAGTATGCAACATCACCTTTTTTGAATTCAGTTCTTGCTCTCTCAATTCCAGAATCAATAGTAGTTTCAAAATACAAAATACTTTTTCCCAATAAATGAGCATGTCCTTCTAATGGTAAAGATCTCATTATAGTTCCAACAGTTCTTGGAGATAAATGACGTTTAAGATCACAAGGAATTTTTGATTTTCCTTGAATTTCTAAAATTATTTGTTTTCGGGAGACAGAATCTATACTCAATTTGTACTTTAAAATGATTAGATTATATAACGTTTTAAGAAAATTTTGTTACTTGTCTGATGTTAAAGAAACTAAAGGGATAGAAGTTGAAGAAGATGAAGTTGTTGCTGAAGAACTAAAAAATGCTGGATTAAACAAAGCACTAGATACTTATCGAAAATTAATAGATAGAAAAGATCTAGTAGAACCACTAACTGAAAAAGAACAAGAAAATCTTGAGAACAGAATCAAAGAAATTGAAAATAGAGAAGTTATCGATAAGGTAAAAGAGCATGAACCAGAGGAGATTCCTTGTAAAAAAGGGAAAATCACAATTGGGCCACCAACATTAACAAAATATGAAAAGGCAAGAATTATGGGTGCAAGAGCATTGCAGTTGTCTCTAGGTGCACCACCATTTATTCCAATTCCAAAAAATGCAAGAATTTCATTGGATATTTCAATGGAAGAACTTGAACAAAGAGTGATCCCAATTACTATCAGAAGAGTGCTTCCAAATGGAGATTTCCAGAATATTCCAATTAACTATTTTGAAAAATGAATCAATAGTCGATAAAACTTAAAAGAACAAAAAATTGCCGATTGTTAAGTAATGCTCATGGATGAGATAAATGAACAGCATGGTCAGGAGCAGACCGACAAGTCTGAGGATGCCATCATAACTATTGGAAATGACCCCGTAATGTTATTAGCTGTTGATGTTCTATCGGTACTGGGAAAGAAAGATCAAGTTATTCTTAGAGCAAAGGGAAATTCAATTCCAAATGCAGTAGCAGTTGCAAATATCATTACAGAAAAAATGCTAAAAGGAAATTCAAAAGTTGGAAAAATTACTGTAGATACAGTGGCAGCAGCAGGTATTGGTAGTATGATATCAACTGTTGAGATTATCTTAAATAAAATTTAGTAGATATTGCCAGGGCCCTTAAGAAGCATGTTTTCACATTCTTTACACACTTGTTCATCTATATCAGATTCTAAATTATGATGTATCTCACAAATTAACAAACTAGATTTGATATAATTACAAAGTCCAATGAATTTTGAAAGAATAGATGGCGTATATGCCATGTCTGACGAAAGACTATCACATAATTCATTTATCATAATTGCAACTTCTTTTTCTGCTAAAAGTTTTGCAATCAAAGACGGATCACCTCTTGTTCCACGAATGTAATTGCTAACTGCTGCTTGAGTAACTCCAAGCATTTTAGAAATTTCATCTTCTCTAATATTATGATCTTCTGCAAGTTTTTTAGCAAGAATTGCTCGTAATGCAGGGATTAGAGTTTTTGATTCAATTTCAGCAGGCAATAGCATTATTTCTTAGTGATTCTACAAATAATTTAAAGTTTACAATAAAAAGTGTAATTATTCAAAGGAAAACAATTAGGCATAGCTATTTTAATTTCTAATACATGTATTTCATATTGGATAAAGTTTCCAAGAACCTTTACAAAGTTTTAGAAGAATCCTGTAATTCTTGTAAATCAAATTTAATTTCATTATCAGGTGGATTAGATAGTTCTATTATTGCATATTTTCTAAAACAAAGAAAACCAAATGCTGTTGCAGTCATTGCTGAAGATTTTGTTTCAACAGATCTAACTTATTGTCAAATGATTTCAAAAGAAATGCAATTACCTTTATCAATTTACAACGTCAAGACTACTACAATTCTTGGGGCAATTGAAGATACAATTAAGATCTTGAAAAATTTCAACGATATTGAGATCCGTAATAATGTTGTAATGTATCTAGCAATAAAATGGGCAAAAGATAATGGTGAAAAATCAATTATCACAGGAGATGGGGCAGACGAGTTATTTGCAGGATACAGTTTTCTAATAAACAAATCAGAAGAGGAATTAGAAAAAGAGATCAAGAGAATTTGTTCAATAATGCATTTTCCAACACAAAAAATTGGAAAAGCATTGGGAATAACTGTTGAATCGCCTTTTCTCAATGATGCAGTTTTGAAACTAGCTGAAAAAATTCCAGTGAATCTGAAAGTTAGAAATGAAAAGAAGAAAAGATACGGTAAATGGATTTTACGTAAGACATTTGAAAAATATATTCCACACCAAATTGCATGGAGAGAAAAATCACCGATGCAAGAGGGTTCAGGAACTTCAGGACTAACAAATTTGTTTAATTCCATAATAAATGAGGAGATATTTGTTGAAAAGAAACTAATCACTGAGAAAGAAGATGGGGTGATTATTAGAAGTAAAGAATCAATGCATTATTATGAAATTTTTAAAAAATTATTTGGGTCGCCTGTTGATAATCATGCAAAAAATACGTGTCCCTATTGTAAACATGAAGTTGAAAATTCGAAATTTTGTAGAATGTGTGGAGCTTTTCCCATCTAAACATTATTTTTGTATTTACGAGGTTTTTTAATAAAAATTTTCCTACATCCGTCACAACAAAAATAGTATTTTTTCCCATCATGCTCAAGAAGCACTGCTAAATCTTCATCAAGCTCAATTCCGCAAACTGGATCTACTGGCACAAATTTTTCATATGTAAATTCTATTTATAGATTGAGAAAAATTAAGAATTAATTATTTCGAGAATTTTCTGGGGAAGAGTACCATAATCCGCATCAGATTCAGCTACGACATACAAAATATCATTATTAATAATCACACTGATTGCAAGAGCACGTTCACGAGAGGCCAAAGCAAAATTCACAGGACCAAGTTGTTTATCAAATTCCTTTCTCATTTTTACACGTAATGCTAGTTCCATGAAAATCATTTCATCATCCTTTTCACTTTCTATAGGTTCAACATTTTCCTTCATTCCTCCTGCAACTAATCGTCCACGTTCATTAATCACTCCTGCAAATCGAATTTTTGGGTCAACAGACAAGACAGAATCACAGATTTTTGTATAATCATAGATCTTGGCAGACAAATTACTCTCAACTACTAAAAATATCTCAGTTAATATATTTCGATAGAATTCTCAGAATAACAACAAAAAATCAGATTAAGAAGTAAGTTTCTTGACAAGTGCTAGAAATTCATCTTCAGGCATTGGAGGAATTTTCATAATCTCAAGATTTTCACTAACATGTTCAGAAGATTTCTGCCCAACCAAAGGAGAAATCACACCAGGTGATGAACGAATAAACTGTAAAGCACGTAAAGATGGTTTTAATTCATTAAATTCAGGCATTGCCCCAGGTGCCAAAAGACGTCCTTGCATAAATGGGACGCTAGTAAACACACCAATTCCCAATGCTAAAGCTGCCTTTAATACAGAAACATTTTCGTTTCCAAGTAATTGTGTTTTTCCAAGTAATGCTTGATCATAATTCATGTTAAAGGGTAATTGAATAAATCGGAAACCGTGATTATCTCCTCCAATTTTTTTGGCCATGTTAACTGTGTCTTCAAGGGATAAATATTGAGGATTATCATTTGGAACTCTAAAACATTCCCAAGTTGCCATTCCATAGAATCTGATTTTTCCTTCGTCACGTTTTTGTTCATATAATTCAAAGACAGATTTCAAATTCGTTAAGAATTGTTCCTTAGAAACGTCTTTGATTTGGCCTTCTACGGCATTATGAAGATACATTAAATCAACACAATCCAAACCTAAATTTTTCAAACTACGATCTAATTGATCAGAAAGGTAAGTTGTGGTCATACAATGATACCCAGAGGTAACATCACCTTCTTTGATGATACCTTTTTGAGAATATTCTTCTTTGACATACTCCCAAAAACCTAACTGAACATCGGCATCATTTGTTACGTATCCATTTTTAGTACTGAGAAAAATCTGATCACGTGAAATTTTTTCTTCTTTAATTAATTCTGAAATAGCTTTTCCAACAGAGCGCTCTGCTTTTTGAGATCGGTAGTTTATTGCAGTATCTACAACATTGATGCCAGAAGTAATGGATTGTTTCACAGCATTCGTAACTAAATCATCAGTTCTAGAATCTGGATCACCAAGATAAGTTCCAATCCCAACATTTGATAGAGTAAGTTTTTCAAATTCTTTGAAATTGGCTTGATTTACGCCTGAATTCTGAGCAAATTTTTTGGTTCCTTCAGAAGTTGCAAAGCCTGAAATCATACAAATTCTCATAAATTGCTAAATTTATGTCTAAAGTTTCACAACACAATCAAAAAACTAACAACAAATAATGCTCCTGTAATTCTACTAAACATCAAAGTTGAAGACATGAAAGGAACCAGATTCTCAATTGAATCAAAATTTTTCCTTAATCCTAATCCAGATTTTATCATTAATGGTATAGTAACTAAAGTAATCAGAGATACTAGAGGAAATAAATTTGCAGACACACCAATTATTATTGTTATATATGATATTAGAGGAAAAATCCAAAAAAGTTTTGCAGCTTTTTCTTTTCCAACTGCAATAACTAGAGATTTCCGACCTTTAGATTTGTCAGCATCATGATCAGGAAATGATGCAATAAAAAGTACTAGTGAAGATAAAACTCCAACAACAATTCCACCAAGAATTGATTCTATAGTGATTTCTCCTGATTGGATAAAAAAAGTACCTATGACAATCATAGAACCTTTGACTGCAACAAAAAATTCACCTAAACCAGAATCAACAATTTTTGTTGAATAAAAATAAATAGATAAAATTGCAAACCCCAAAATTATCCCAATAATAATTCCATGTGTAATAACAAAATAGCTTCCAATTACAGAACCAATAATTAAAAATACAATTCCTGCACGATATACAGAAGATGGTTTTAGTAATCCTTCTGGCAATACACCAGTTCCGCCACTCATTTTAGTTCGTTTAGTTTTTGTATCAATTCCTCGTTTAAAATCCCAAAAATCATTTAGTAAATCTACACTTGCATGAAGTGCCATCACTCCAGCAAATATCAAAATTGCATCAAGAAGGTCTATCGAGGAATTTTGTTGCCAAGTAAGTGCCAAACCAACAGAAACTGCAATCACAGATGCAAGAAGAAATCTTACACGAATCACACGAAACCAAACTGAAAGCATCAAAAAGTGTATCAATATTTCAGTATAATATTCATGAGTTTTGATTTCATCTTATTGTTTATATCAAAACCAAATCAAACATGCCTATGATAATTGGTAAAATTTCAGAAAATGAAAAAATAGTGAAATTTAATGTTGAAATTCATTGTACTAACTGTGGTAAAAAAGTGCCTGGGGGATTGAAGGCTGGAGAAAAGTATTCTCAAACTAATGCATTCAAAATAGAATTAGAAAATTTTAAGAAAAGTTATCTCTGCGGAATTTGTAGAGATAAGAAAAGAGTAGTAAAACATTAAAAAATCAGGGGAGCGATTATTGATAAAATCCATAATGAAATCACATCAAATCAAGTCACTACTATTCCTATATTCAGAGTATTTCAAGGACGCCAAAATATCTATGCAGACATTTCACAATTAATTGAAAACACTACGGATGTAATCTATATTGTAACAACATTAGAAGACGTTTCAAGAATGTATCACAGTACAATTCCAGAAAAAATTAGCATTTGTGAAAGGAATGAAGGTAAAGTAAGATTACTAGTAGATATGGTTGATCCTAAATTATCATCATTCGTTAAAAGATTCAATGCCACTGAAACAAGAATTGTTGTACAAAAAGATAAAAAAATGATAATGTCTGACTCCGCTATATCTTTTCAACATTTAGGACCTAATTCAGATTTTTCAATATGCACAAACTAAATAGAAATGATAGACAACATCTTTACTTTGTGTTCATTTCTATGTGATTCTTCAAAACCACTCAAAACTCTAGATGTTAAAAATTTTGTTAAAAAATTAAACTAACGATTCATCACTTACTTCTATAGGCTTTCTACCCATAAAACCAGAATCTTTGTCATGCCAAAACCTAATTTCTGTCTCACCATATTTCCAGCACAACCAAACTTCCTCATTGAATCTCTTTGAAGGAAAATCAAGTAAGCCTTGCTCAATACTTTTGACCATTACGCCAGTGTTTTCTAGAATTTCAACCGATTCATAGAATTTTGTAATTACAGAATTTAGTTTTTGTTTTAGAGTCACGTATTCTTCAAAAGAGTCTGTAGTGGATAGACCCAGTTGTAATTCTTGTTCTATTTTTGTAACTTCATTCTTCTTAGCTAAAGCAAACTCAAATTTTTTAATTACATCAGGTAATGCCTCATTTGCCTCATTTGTAGTAAAATACATGAACATGTATCTGCTCATAAAGTCTTAATTAAAAATCTTAGGCACAAATTTATTAAGAATTCTCTCAGAAAGATGCACATGAGTGAAGACCAATTAGAGACGCTAATAATCCAGACTATCAACGGCGCAGTAGCAACAATACCATCCTATCTAGAAGAAATTAAAGAAAATAAAGAGATATTCAAAGTGGAAAATCCTCAGGAATTTGTTTATGGGATTGTGATGGGAATGGCACTTGGCATGAGTGGTGCAATTATGAGTGCACAAAAAGAAATTCCAACTGAAGAAGATCAAATGAAAGTCAGAGACATCATATACAAACACATACCAGAGATAAGAGAACGAATTTTCAATAGATAGAATTCAAAGAAAACAATTAAGAAACAGAAAAAAATCGTAAATTGTATTGCCTGTCAAGATTAAATGCTCCCACATTCTAGTTGAAAAACAAAGTGAATCACTTGCCATTGTAGAGAAGATCAAAAAGGGTGAAAAATTTGGAAGATTGGCAAAAGAGTTATCAATTGATTCAGGCAGTGCAAAAAAAGATGGGAATTTAGGCTATTTTACAAAAGGCATGATGGTAAAGTCATTTGAACAAGTTGCATTCAAGCTACAAATTGGAGAAATTTCAGAACCTATTAAAACAGAATTTGGGTATCACATCATCAAAAGATTTGCATAACTTATTGTTGCTATGACAGTATTAACAGAAAAAATACTAGAAGAGATTTTATCATATTTGGAGAAATCCATTAACAATTTGGCAAAAGAGACATTTAAGAATCTGGAATTTGAAGAAGGATTTCAAGGAGCAGAAAACTTCCTTCAAAACCAGTTTGATATTAGACTAGAAAATTTACTTGTTGCGAAAAGTAGCGGCATTCATCATTTAGAATCTAGAATGAAAAACAAAATAATTCAGAGAAAGCAAATAATTTTTGGCCAAATTTCTAAACAATACAAAAATTAGAGAAAAGCATCTAGTCCTATTTTTTCAGGTTCAATTCCTTGATTTTTCTCCAAAACTTTAGTCATTTTATCGCCCATAGATTTAGCAGCTAGCATCTTTCTTTTTCCTATCCAATAGTATCGCTCATCAATGGTATTTTTGGCAATGAGTACTACTAGTTTACCAGTGTCTTTTCTTCCAGTTCTTCCCCTTCTTTGGATATATCGAATAGAGCTTGGCACGTTATCATAGAAAATAACTTGATTAACTTCCGCAATATCTAATCCTTCTTCGCCAACACGTGTTGCAACTAATACTTGAAAAATTCCATCTCGAAATTTTTGTACAGCCTCAATCTGTTCTTTTTGTTTTAGTCCAGTTTGACCTGCTTTGCCAATTAAAATTCCCGCAGAAATACCCATCTCAGTTAGTTTATTGAAAATCAAATCAACAGAGTCTCTATAACTCGTAAAAATCAAAGCCTTTCCAGGAACAGATTCAAGAATTTCTTTTAGTTTAGGAATCTTGGAATGTTCTATTCCTCTTGACTGAGCTTCTTTCGCAAGATGTACTGCCCTAGTAAAATTAGGATCAACCTCAAAAAGTTCTTTGACTCCTACGCCCTTTTTTTTCCGTGCACGCTCACAAAATTTTAGAAAAGGAGTGATTCCATGAGCTTCAAGCATACTTAATGCATAATGAATTCTAATAGCAGTGAATAGAGGTTTTGCAGAACGTCTGTTCCGACTTAACACAAACTGCCTAATTCTAAGCAGAGCAGAAAGTGATTGTTGTTCAGCTAGACGAATACCATTCTTTTGTAGAGTATCATATCTTTCATTTAATGCTAATTTCAATAATGTTTGAATTGATTTTAGTTCTGGCGGAAGTTCTACGTTAATCCATTCAGTTTTAGTTTCTTGGATGTATG
>Ga0208748_1000727_pt1 | contig 16425 bp, 10 predicted proteins | sample Knorr_S7_td_Bott_FD_185599 | JGI IMG/M metagenome (GOLD analysis project Ga0208748, IMG submission 185599) | Marine microbial communities from Southern Atlantic Ocean transect - Knorr_S7_td_Bottom_ad_4513_LV_A (SPAdes) (version 2) | ecosystem: Environmental > Aquatic > Marine > Oceanic | place... | reverse complement strand
GGACATGCCCGTCCTCAAACAGGAAGTTGCCACCCTCAAAAACCCCGTCCGAACCTGCATGACTGCCATAGGGCACATTGACAGAAGCAAACCAGGAGTTGCCGACACTTTGCAGATTGTCCATAAAGATCGGCCCATTGCTATATCTGCCGCCCATCTTTTCCCTTAAAACCCAATTCACCACGTTTGGAATATCACGGTTAACCCGATAATTGTTGTTTCCTCGGGCTACTGTCAGGTCATTACTGAAAATGGTTTTGTAACCAATCAATCCGCCACTTACAGCGGCCTGGAAATTATTACCGTGCACAAAGCGATGGAATTTATCCGTAGGACAAAAAAGAAGATTCTCCCTTCGTTTATGAGAATCCTTGTTGAGTTTTAACAGGTAGTGGGGAAAGAAGTTTCTTAGCATTGATCCTGAAACCCATTCAAAATCGACACTATCCTTGATGTGGTCTTTTCCCATGTTCGGAAAGTAATTTTCATTATCAAGCGCATACAATTGAATGGCAATGCCCCACTGGTGCATGTTACTGACGCACATGCTGTTCTCGGCCTTTTTCTTCGCTTTTGAAAGTGCGGGCAACAGCAGGCTGGCCAGTATGGCAATAATGGCAATGACCACTAAAAGTTCAATTAGGGTGAAAGCTTGTCTTGATACCGTTTTCATTTCCCTTGAAATTTCAAGTTGTGGATGGGCTTGGTTTAGTTGCCTTACTCTGTGGGCAAACGATACAGAAGACAGCCAAGCCAACCCATCAGCCCCAGATAGAACAGGCTCCACCCGCGAGTCAGGGGAAACTGCTTTGCTATCCTAGGGAATGTATTGCCATACCAGTTCACCCCCCTAGTCGTCCACGCGAAACCACAGGAAGAAATCGAATCCAGCATCATCACACCCCAGAGAATCGTTTCAAAGTTTAGCTTCATGCGACGAGGCTGCTGTGTCTTCGACAATTATTCAAGGCGTTTTAACTGTTGCCGCCGGACAACAAACCAGCGGCGTTCAGGTGGTGGAGTGGGTCGGTTTAGTTGGAGGTAGCTTTCAATTCTTCACCCGTCTTGCCGCCGTGTTTGCGGAGGAGGTCGATAATTTCGTTGTGATTGCCAAATGTCGCCATATCTAAAGGAGTCATTCCATCTATTTTCATCGCATTCACATCCGCACCACTAGTGATGAGTAGTTCGACAACTTCCTTGTGTCCATTGTATTCCCCCTCATGCAAAGGAGTCGTTCCATCCTTCAGCTTAGCATTCACATCCGCACCAGCATCTAGTTGCGCTTGAACACCGGCATGATCGCCATTTCTGGCTGCATCATGAATCGGGTCAGCGAAGGCGGTTCCCACCAACAGCACAGCTGCGATTGTTGTGAGTAGGAGGTGTTTCGTTTGATTTCCTTTATGTGCGGTCGCAGGAATGTCTCAAGTGCGATCATTGCTTCGTCTGCTTCTGACCAACGGTCTTCATTTTGCCAACCTGCAAAGCCGTCTTGGCCGCGTCTTCGATTGGAATTGTGGTGAATCATTCGAACCCGGAGCGGGTCGGCCATTGTTCTCCATGCGGTTGTCAGCCGTAACCTCTCAGATCAATCCTCGATCACAAGAATGCTCTCACCGGCCATGCCGAGTTGACCTGAACAATACAGATAAAGTTGATCGGGCGCGTTGTCGGCCACGGTGATCCTGACATAGGAACCTCGCTTTCCGGGCACACCTTTGACCACCACGCCTTCTCGATACTCTTCGCCTCCACGGTGGGCGCCGTCCTTGGACGTGGAAAATCTGAGTGGAAAGCCGGTATTGGTTTTCAGGGATTGATCGAAGTAATAGGTGTTTCCGCGCTTTAAGGTCAGCTTCGGATTGAAGTTCCGGTTGATGGTGAAATGCTGTCCCTTATTGGGTCGCACGTCCATTTCGTAACCGTGGTATTTGACTTGGTTGCCACCATACTCGCCGAAGGGGATCCTGGTGGGCAGTTGATAGTCTCTGTTGTTGATCAAGTGATAGGCAGCAAAATCCATCTCCTTGAGCTCCTGCCTGGTGCATGGCTTCCATTCCGAGTGAAGGTTCTCGCACCAGCCTCGGGGTTTGGCCTCCTCTTTGGGTGCCTCAGGTTGCCTTGTGAGCATCTCATTGTAACCGATGTTCGTGGCCCAGACGTGCCACAGGTACTCATCGAGTTGGCATCCCCAACCGCATGACGTCGCGTTGTACGTATACCAAGCGCCTTCCGGATAGACCCATCTGCCATCCACAGGCTTCACCGTCCGGTCGATACCGCGTGCTCGATCCATTGCATCGGACAAGGTTGACGACCACGTATCACCGGCTTCCTCGTCTGGTAGACCAAAATCCTTCGGGTAAACACTCTGGAACGCTTTGCCGTACTTGTGGAACAATTCTTCGACCGCGATGTCCATTTCGCCGTCCCGCGAGTGCCCGACGCCGGAGTGCCCCGGGCGAAGCGCCTGTGCCGGAACCCAGAAGGGCTGGCCGGGCTTGAAGGCGATCCATGCGTTATCCAGTGCCTTGGTATCGACCAGGACGATGAGGTAATTCCGTCCCTCGGGATCTTTCTGATGATAATCGAAAATTTTTCGATCGTCCGGGATGAAGTCTTCGTCGTTGTCGATGAGCTGGGCGTAGACCTTCGCCGCGTGAATGATCTCGGGAACGGGCGTCTTTGGCATCGCCGCAATGGTGACACCAAAGACATTAATGTAAGTATCAAAGAATTTCTCCATGCCGCAAGCAAGCCCGGGCAAGTTAGGATGCGCTGCCTTGTATTGCTCAAGGCTCATGGGCTCGAAAGCGGGCCTTGGATAGGTTGTCGCTAAGCTCGACTGAGATGGAGGCGACTGCTGCGCTGGCTTTTTGGCAACTGGTTCGGCGGGCTCAACAGGAGACGACTGCTGCGACTCACCACACCCCGCCAGCACCACGGCTGCGATTGTTGTGAGTAGTATGTGTTTCATTTCCCTTCAGCTTTCAATTCTTCACCCGTCGGTCAGGGCTTGCCCTGACCTACGAAGACGAGAGTTATCTGATAAACCGCTCCAACAAGTTCGCCGTCATACGCTGCACGCGCGGATCTGGGCCTTGCGGCCGGGCGTGCCTGTTGGCGGGCAAAACGTGACCTGGAGGCGATGACAAACCCTGCGCATACCAGATGGATCCGGCATTGAATACAACGTTGTCCTTGGGCCCGTTGTAGATCGTCGCTGCATAGGCTGAATTGGGTCTCTTTTTCCCGTCGACGGCTGTGCCTGTTGCCAGGATTTCATGACCGGGCAAATCGCGGGCGGGATGGCCGTGCCATTCCCAGCCCACTAGGCCTTTGACGGCATCGCCTTCTTTCATATCGGTGCCTTCATACAGCCAGTGTTTGGGCTTGGCGCAGACCAAGTCACCACCGCCGATGCCGGCGTGGCGTCCACCCATGAGCAGCGCCCCGTCTGGCGCACCACGCCTCCCGAAACGTTCCCCAAAGAATAGACCTCCGCGACGGATGATCCGGTGGAGTTGTCCCTGGGCCGAAGGCAGCAAAGGCGCCTCCCAGCAAACCGAATTACCACTCAGGAACGCAAGGTTGACCCCTGCGTCGCGGGCCGCGATCGCATTGGCGTACATCTTCCGCGTCCAATACTCGTCATGGCCCACGGAAATGAAGCCTTTCGCACGCTGCAGTCCCGGTCCGTCCTTGTGGGTATCGAGGTTCGATAGGTACGACACATCGTAGCCCTGCTGCTCCATCCAATAGGAAAGGGGGGATTCCCAAAGAAGAAACTCTCCCGAACCCACGGACTTGGGATTCTTGACAAGATGCTCCTGACAGAAATTGGCGTAGGGACGGTCAAAACTCACCCACCCGGTCGGACCCGTGAGCCATTTTTTTCGTCCAGCATTATTGAGGATAAACTTGTCGGCGTGGTAAATAGACCACCTGTCATCGGGCCAGCTATTGTAGGCGGACCATGTCATGTCGCTGCACTGAAACAGTAGGTCACAAGGGCGGTTGTCGCGTACGATGAAGATCACGTAGCTCTGCAGGCCATCCTTCTTGGCGGTGAGTCTGCTTTGATAGACGCCTTCCACCTTCTTGGCGGTGAGTTTGCCGAGATAGACGCCGCTGACCCAGTCGTCGGGAATTTCGAATTCTACCGACGGTTTCCACTTGCATTCACGCAGGCGGTTTTCACCGATTTCTGGATCGGCTTGGGGTTTACCCTGAATGGATTCAAATTTCTTCATGGACCGCCCGCCCGTTCCGCCATAATAGCCGGTACGGAAGATTTCCAGACTGAACTCAGACACCGGATTCGTGCTGACCATGACCTTGAGCGTGTCGCCTGCCCGCACACTCGTCTCGGAGCAGTAGCCCTCGATTCGCGGAGAACGCCACCAGGTATCCGGATCGATGTAGGTGTTGGTAAGCAGCCAGTCCCGCGTGCCGGGTTTGGCGTTCTCTTTGGTAATCGGGTTGTCGCCCTTCGGCGCCGCAGCGGCCGTCAGGGTCGGGATCTGGGCGCCAGCTGTGAGAGCCAAGCCGGCCGCGGCGGTTCCCTTGATCATATCGCGGCGATGAATGCCGCGCTGGGGGTTGTGTGATTCTTTCATTTTGTCTTGTGGCTACCCCATGGGTTTATCGGGCATTACGTTTGCGTCCTGGCAGTTCATAGGTAGCGCCAGGTGGCTCATGATGCGCAGGAATCCCCTTGCGCATCTCCTTTTTCACTTCGGCATAGTCCGAATTACCCGCGAGGTTGTGCCATTCCCAATTGTCCTTCTTGTGATCATACAATTCCTCAGTTCCGTCAGCATAGACGATATACCGGTATCGTTCGGATCGAATGCCGTAGTTCTTATGGCCAAAAACCGTCAGGGAGGTCTTGTCCCATGAGGCTTCAGGATTCTTCATCAATACGGTTAGGTCGTTTCCTTCCAGTTGATTTTCAGGGGGCTTGCAGACGGTCAGAGAGGCGAGGGTCGGATAGATATCGAGCAGGTTCACCGGCTTGGAGCAGGTCGAGCCGGGCTTGGTCACGCCGGGCGCCACCCATACCAGATTGACCCTCGTGGCTCTTTCCCAGAGGGAGTATTTCGACCAACGCTCTTTTTCGCCCAGCTGAAAGCCATGGTCGCTCCACAACACGATGATGGTGTTGTCGGCATACTTCGATTTTTCGAGCGCCCCGACAATCTGGCCGATCAGGTCATCAACCATTGCAGTACACGCCAGATACGCCTGGATGGCAGGTTTCCACTGTCCTGCATCTCTAATCCTCTTCGCCCACGCAATATGCTGCATCTTTGAATGCGCTTTGGGGACATCTTTCAAGTCGCCTTCGCGGTAGCCTTTCGGAAGCTCGATTTCATCCAGAGGGAACCTGTCGAAATACTTTTGGAGCGTGTAGTTGGGCAGATGCGGTTCAAAGATTCCGGCGCCCAGAAAGAAGGGCTCTTTCAACTCACCTCCAAGCAGTTTCTCTTCCGCCCATTTCGCTGTTTTTCCGTCGCAGGTGTCCTCGATGGTAATGTCGGGATGGTAAGGACCCCAGTCGGCGTATCTGGCCAACTTTATCCCGCTCAAGGGTGTTGGCTTGGAAAACTTGAACTTCCAAGGAGGAAGATCCTGTGTCTTGCTCGGGTAATACTCATCAAAGCCCCGACCTTTGACTTCGTTATTGAAATGATAGCCGTGAAACAATTTTCCGGCGCCGCAAACGTAGTATCCGTTCTGTTGGAAAAACTCGGGCAACAGAACCGAGTTGTTCAGTATCGGATTATGGATCAGCGAACTTCGATTGATGTAATTGCCCGAAGTCGACGGCTTGATCCCGCTCATAATGGCAGACCTGGAGGGACCGCAAGCGGGAGCCGAGCAATGCGCATTGGTAAACAACATCCCTTTGGAAGCCAGCTTATCCATGTGAGGCGTCCGGGCCTGAGGATTGCCCTTCAGCATGCCATTCCAGTCATTCAGATCATCGATGGCAATGAACAATACATTTGGTTTTACGTTCTGGCGGCCGGTGTCTTTTCCTTCACTGTCTTCGCCCATTGCGCAAAACAGGAAGACAGAAAGAACGAGAATCGTTGTTTGTTTCTTTGTTTTCATAGGAGTCACAAAGCGAGTCAAATGCATCAGGAGATTATCCGTTGAAACAGGTTGTGGGTGATCTGCTGGACGCGCTCATCCGGGCCTTGCTGAGTCACCCCATGCCTGGATGGATTGACATGACCAGGCGGGCTGGACAGACCGTTGGCCCACCAGATAGTGGCGCCATTGAACACGATGTTGCCTTTTGGACCATCATAGATCGTGGCGGTGTAATGGCCCGGATTCTTGCCATTGATCAGCGTTTCTCCTTCAGCCACAATCTGCATACCGGGCAGGTCCATCATCGGGGCGCCGTGCCACTCCCAGCCGATGAGGCCTTTGACCGAATCCCCCTTCTTCATTCCCGTCCCCTTAAACAACCAATGCTCTGGCATGGCGCACGTCCAATCGCCGCATCCTCTGCCCGGGGGAGTCCACCGCGCCCCCATTAATTGGGCGCCGTCCGGCCCCATGGTGGGTTTGAACTTATTTTCATTGAGGTTTCTCCTTGCGTCCGGGCTCCCGGCCTCGGATGGCGCTGGAAAGAACCAGCCTTCCCGGCGCGTGGTGCGGTAGGGCTTGCCGCTTCCGGAGGGATTCAGGGGCACGACACACAAGACGGAATTGGCACTCAGGAACGCCAGGTTCACACCTTCATCACGGGCTTTGAGGACGTTGTCGTACATGTCCAATGTCCAGTACTCGTCATGCCCCACCGAGATGAACCCTTTCGTGCGCAGCAAGCCGGCCGGATCGGCGTGGGTGTCGATGTTGGAGATGTAGGAAACATCGTAACCGTGTTTCTCCAGCCAAAAGGCCAGGGGGGATTCCCAAGGCAGGTATTCACCGGAACCGCCTGATTTCTTCATCTTGTTCACGGGGTGGGTGAACAATGCGTAAGGCCGATCGAAGCTCACTGTCCCGCTGGGCACGCCGGTGTTGGAGCGCCCATCGTGTCTCGTGTAAATCGAGTAATCGGTTGGCCACCGGTTGTAGGCGGACCAGGTCAATTCGCTGCATTGAAACAGCAGATCGCAGGGGCGGTCATCGCGGACAATGAAGATGACGTAGCTTTGGATTCCACTGATCTCCGCCGTCAGCTTCCCGAGATAGACACCGCTCAACCAATCGTCGGGGATCTCGAATTCGACTGCCGGCTCCCATTGGCATTCGCGCACATAGTTTTCGCCAACCGGAGGTTCAGGCTGTGGGGTGCCCTTTATCGAATCAAAAGACTTAACGAGTCGAGCACCGTCTCCATTGTAGTAGCCGGTTCGAAAAATCTCCAGCTTAAACGCGGACGTTGGGTTCGTGCTCACCATGATCTGCAACTTCTCGCCAGCACGCACACTATTCGCGGAGCAATAACCTTCAATCGATGGGCTGCGCCCGCTGGTCAAGTGGGGTGTCACCTTCTTGGGGTCGGTGCGCGTCTTCGTGAGCAACCAGTCGCGCGTTCCAGGCTTGGCATTTTCCCGTCGGATCAAATCGCGCTTCGGTGACTTGGAAGGTTTCCCAGAGTCTTTTGGCGCTGCGAAAGCTCCGGTCGCTATACCCAGGCCGGCGACTGCTGCGCCTTTAAGGAGATCGCGACGATTCACGGTACTCTTGTTTTCGTATAATTCGTTCCTTCTATTTTTGTTGTTCATAACGGCAGTTCTATCTTGCCCGTGACAAGTAGGCGATCAGGTCGGAGAGTTCTTCGGGTTCCAAAAGGCCGTCAAAGACTTGGGGCATCAGTGAGATATTGGAATATTTTGCTTCTTTGATTTCCTCCAATGGAACGGGCTGCTCCACACCGGGCCCCGGGGTGAGAATGAGGTTATCCACGCCATCCTTGAGCAGGAGGCCTGACGTTTCGCCTTCTTTCGTGCGGACCTTCACCCATTCGTAGTAACGGGCAATGGAAGCGCTGGGGTAGACAATGGCTTCCAACAGGTCACGCTTGCTGCGGATGGCGCCAATCTTTGTCAAATCGGGACCGAAGTGCGCCCCTAGCTCACCTTTTTGATGGCAGAGGATACACATTGATTTGGCAACATTGTTGTATAGCTCTTTCCCGCGCTTGGGATTTCCTTTGGGAAGGTATTTGCTGAGCTCCTTGAGGCGCGCCTGCTGGCTGGCCAGTGTCTTCGGATCCGGATCAACCGGATCGGCCAACTGGATTTCGGGACGGGCACGCGGGGCCGGATCGCTTTGGGCGATTTCCCGCATGCGCCGCAGCTGTTCTTCCAGCGGATGATTCGCGGGAACCTTGTCGCTATCGCCAATCTCAAACAGCGCGTAGGTTAAGGCGTGCCTCAAGAATGGGTCCTGCTCGTTTGCGCTTGCGTCCAGCAGGGGGGTTACGGCGGCGGCGTCTCCGATCCGGCCCAGCGCCATGGTGGCTAGCCGGCGCAGGAACGCGTCATCCGATGCTAGTGTATTGATCAGCGGAGTCACTGCGCGCGAGTCGCGCCAAAGTCCTGCGCTGTGAATGGCAGCGGCACGGACATCGGGAATTCCACTAGCGATTCGTTCCCGAACGGCCTTGCGCGCCGCCTTGGCCGGAATGCGATGCAGCGCCCAGGTCGCAGGCAGGCGTGCTTCGGCCTCGCGCAGGGCTTCAATATTCTCCTCTTTTGCCAAAGCCTCAATGGCGCGGCGGACAACGACGGGCCGTTCGTCGGACAGGTGAGTGACGGCGGGCTTCTTCCAATCTAGTTCGAGCCCGCGCGGATCGCTGGCTACGGCAGCGCCTGTTTTTTGGATGCGATAAATGCCTCCCAGAATCCTCGGCTTGGACAGCTTGGAGGTAGGGCAACAAATGTGATACCAGCTCCCGGTGTCCGCCACTAGCAGGCTGCCGTCGGCGTCTTCGATCACATCGGTGGGATGAAAATCCGTTTGGTCGCTCTCCAGGAAGGTGTCCGTCTCTACCGCGTAGGACGATCCCGATCGACTCAGCTTATGCCGTGATATCCGGCGCAGGTTGAAATCCGCGCAAAGCAAATCCCCCTTGACGCCCAGGGCGTCGCTCCGGGGCATCAGGATGCCTGAGGGAGCCGACGGTCCCGTCTGTGCCAGGATAGGCAGCAAATCCCCTGTGTGGGGATGCTGTGCCAGTACACGATCGTTTTTCCTGCCGTACATCCCCCCATAGACTGCATGTAGAATGCCGTCCCGCCTCCCAGGCTTGGAAAGATCAAAAAAAGTTCCGCTGAGAAAGCGCTCGCCCGATTCACTGAACGCAATACCCACCGGATTGTTCATGCCGCCGGTAATGACGACTTCCAGTGCGCTGCCATCGGGTTTGGCGCGAAATATGTGAGCAGCTCTTCCCATGTGCCGTTGTCCATTGCCCAGGCGCAGGGATTGCTCCTGAAAGCCGCCCTTGCACCAGTAGAACCAGCCATCCGGTGCCAGATACGGACCATGCAAATCGTTCCCGCATCCATCGACGGTTCCACCGTTGAACCAAGACACACGCTCGTCCGCCACGTGATCCCCATTCTTGTCAGTGAATTTCCAGATGTGCGGTGGTGCAGCCACATAAACCTCTCCCATGTAAACAAGGATTCCTTCTGGAAAAGGGACCTTTTCAGCAAAGACGGTCGAGTGATCGAACACGCCATCGTTGTTGCGATCGGTCAGACGAAGAATGCGATGGCTTGGTGTCTTGAGTTGAACCGGCGCCTTCTGACTGTTCCCGGAACTGTCCGTGACATAGAGCGCGCCTCCTTCATCGAAACACATATGGATCGGCCGCTGCACCAACGGCGGCGCGGCCACCGGCTTGAGGGTCAACCCCTTGGGCAGGCAGAACGTATGCGGGGGCAAGTATATCTTCTCCAAGGCAGCGCCTTCTGCAAAGACAGTCTGACACAATAGCCCACCTGCGATTGTTGTGAGTAGGAGGTGTTTCATTTAGGGGCTGGCATAGCTAAGGGCTAATGTGATGAGCATTTCGCCCAATGTTTTAGCTGCTTTAAGAGCATTTGGTGGTTGCCTCCATTGAAGCGCCATTCGCACTCCTTCAAAAACCAGTAAAAGTTCTCTGATTTGTTCCCGTTAAACCGTCTCAAATGACGCTTCGCCTGGTTCCAGAAGTTTTCAATTCCATTGATGTGGTTTCTCTCTTCTGCAAATAGGGTGGAGTGGTTAATCCGCCTATGATGAAAGTCGCTCACCTCCAGTGCTTCGTATGCCTTAAAGCTGTCCGTGTACACCATACTGTCGGGTTGAACCTTCTCTTTGATGATCGGCAAAAGCGTTTCTGTTTTCGCATTGGGGATGATGGCCGTGTAGACCTTTCCACCCCGTTTTAAAAGCCCAAACACCGCTATCTTGCCTGCGGCACCTCGTCCTCGTTTGCCTTTGCGGACTCCACCAAAGTAGCTCTCATCCGCCTCCACTTCTCCTGAAAGCTCATAGCTGGGCAGTTGGCTAGCTATGAGCTGGCGCAGCCGCTGATAGAAGATCCGAACCGTGTTTCGGTTCACACCTGTTATCTCCGCTGCCGCTCTGGCTGTGGCTCCTGCTACAAACATTTCGATCATCTTTCCTCTCTGCTTTCCGCTTAGTCGACTCTTCCTTTCATACATGCCTCTGACATTGTCTTTCCTAGCCCTTAGCTATGCCAGCCCCTTTCATTTAACTGCCAGTAAAAAGGAGATAGTTTTTATCATCTGGAAGCTTTGAGTTTACTTATGGTTGCCTTGAGTCTTGCATGAGCGTCAGGGTTTTCTTTGATTGGCTTGTCGGTAAACGCAGGAAGCAACTTGTCCCAAACAAGATTCAGTTCGCCCCGCATATCCCTTGCGTTTGCGGTAATCGCAATTACTGCATCATGTTCCGGAAGCACAATGCAGAATTGGCCGTCTTTCCCGTCTCCGCGAAAAGCTCCGTGTCGGCAGCGCCAGAATTGAAAACCGTAGCCCTGTTGCCAATCATTGAGTGAATTTCTCCCATTTGAGACCAGCTTCGAAGTAGCTTGCTTAACCCATGACGAATGGATCAATTCCTTTCCCTTCCACTTGCCTCCCTGTAAATAGAGCTGACCAAACTTTGCAATATCCTCAGTACGAAGAAATAATCCGTAACCTCCAATGGAAATACCCTGTGGACTTGCGTCCCATTTAGGGTTGCGAATTTCGAGAGGTTCAAACAATGAGGGCTTCAAATAATCTAAAACCGTTTTTCCTGTCACTTTTTGAACGATCGCCGATAGCATATAGGTTCCGGGCGTGTTGTAACGGAAATGGGTTCCCGGCTCGTGAGGCACGGGGTGAGAGAGGAAAGCCTTTACCCAGTTACTCTCAGCATTCAACTTTACCTCATCCTGATGCCCGCTGGTCATTGTCAATAAATCACGAACTCTCATCTTCTTAAGATTGGCAGAAGGTTCAGAAGGAAGATCATCGGGGAAGAACTGCAAAACGTAGTCATCGATACTTAGCTTTTCTTCTGCCACTGCCAGCCCAACCGCCGTCGACGTGAAGCTTTTGCTGAGCGACCATAAAACATGCTGTTTACTATTAGACTCAGGTTTCCACCATGCTTCGGCAACAACATGTCCGTGCCGTAACAGCATGAAACTGTGCATTGAATTAACTTTTTGATCAGCAGTTTCGATAAACTCAAGAATCTCCGATGAAAAAACCCCCTGTGCTTCAGGGGTGCTCCTTGGCAAATTCTCAACCTGTGCCGCAAGATTAACCTTCAAGATCAGCACCACGGCTGCGATTGTTGTGAGTAGGAGGTGTTTCATTTAGCGTTCGGATGATGGAGTGGGTTGGCTTATCAATCAGTCTTGTTCTTTTTGGGTTTATTCTTCCGCTCATAGAAAAACCGCTCCGTCACTTTTTGATAGCCGTTGCATTCGTAAAGCTTTTGCGCTCCTGTGTTTGACACTGTTGTCTCAATCAAAATCCCTTTGGACTGAGTCTCTTCACCAAATGCTTCGAAGCCGTGCTTCCTTCCCTGTACCTCCTGTTCCAGTCGCTGGCAGTAGTCGGTGAAAGGTGGTTTTTCGCCGGCGAGAACGGAGTCACTCGGAAAACAGCAAAAAACAAATGCAGCAATAAGCACAATGCCAGCGAACATATCCAAGCTCTACCAACTCTCCCCGCTAATGACCAGTGAGAACCCTCTCTTCGGGAGTTGCCTAGCGCAGGAGGAATGGTTAGACTGGGCCAGCATGAAAAACACCACCCGACTCGCAGCCATCTGCGCAATACTTCTCATCTCTACTGCCCAGGCCGCACCGATCGACGACGCCGAACAGGCCATGCAAGCCCGCCAGTTTGAGACCGCCATCACCCACCTGGAAAAATCCAAGACCGGCGACTACCCCAGCTACCTCAAGGCCGTCGCCCTCTACCAGTCTGGGAAATATTCTGCCGCCGCCGTTACCTGTGAGGGACTCTTAAAACAATACCCAGACTCCCAATGGCAACACAAGGCGCGCTTCCTCATGGCCCGCGCACTCATCGCACAGAAAGATCACAAGGCCGCCGAGTCCATCCTTGCGGCAGAGGCAGGCCGCATCTTCTCGCCTGACCGCAAACAGTCGATCGCGAACGTCCTGGTCGATTTCGCCGACAAGCTTGCCCGCCGCCCCGACCCGAACGAGCTCGACGCGCTCCCGGCCGATGACGCCAAGGCGCTCGCGCTCTACCAACAAGTGCTCGCACTCGAGATCAAGCGCGAGCTGAGTGACGACATTCAGTTCAAAGCCGCCCTTACGTTTCAACGCCTTAAACAACATCCGCAGGCGATCGCTGCCCTGCGCCAGTACCTCGACGACTTCGACCCGACCTGGACTGGTCCGGTCGGCAGCGCGACACGTCAGCGCGGCCAGCTCAAACAGAATCCAGTCGCACCCGGTAAGCACTGCCTCAAGGCGAGGTTCGCTCTCATCAGCTCCCAGGTCATCAACGGCAACAACGACGCGGCGCGCCAGAACGTCGATGCCATTCTCCCGATGCTTCAAGACGTTGTCATGGAGTTCGACGACGGCCGCGGTGGCACCGTCAAGCGTGACAAGTCCGACGTCGCCCATCAACGAGTTCTCACCTATTCCCAAGATCTCCCCAACTCCATCGCGGAGACCAGAAAATTCCTCGCCGCCTACCCGGCTTACGAGCTAGCCATCGAACTCGCCCGCAGCTTGCCCAATACGCTCGTCGGGCTCGGTCGCACCGACGAGGCCATCGCCGCCCACCGCGACTTTGTTGACGGTAAAAACTTCAAATTCATCGCCAACGAGAAAGCAACGACGCCCGATCCCAAGACTGGCGTCTCCCCTGCCGAGAACCTCGAAAAACTCCAGCGCGAGTCCTTCTTCCAAATCGCGCAATTGCTTTTCAACCAGAAGAAATATGATGACGCCATCAAGCAGTGGCAAGCCTACGTCAACCGTTACCCAGACGGCGCCCAGTGGGCCGCGTCCCAGTCCGGGGTCATCAATGCCGAGTTCCAGATTGGCCTCGATGCAGTCGCCGCCGGCGAGGACGCCAAGGCCCGCCAACATTTCGCTCAGTTCCTCAACAAATACCCGCTCGACCATCGCGCGCGGCAGATCATGTTCACCCTCGGGCAGATGCACGTGGCGAAGATGGAATACAAAAAGGCGATCAAAGAGTGGTCGCGCCTGATCAGCAAGTACCCCAACACCGAGGAGTCATCGCTCGCGCTTTACCGCACCGGCGTCTTCCAATCCGAGCAGCTCGGCCAGCTCGAGGACGCCCTCGCCACCTTCCGCCGCCTCACCTGGGGTTCATGGGCGCAGCCGGCCAAGGCCCGCGTCGTCATGCTCTCGCAAAAATCCCTCGGCGTCGCCACCGAGCGCACTTTCCGCACCGACGAGGTCGCCAAGATCGCCGTCACCGTGCGCAATATCGAGAAACTCAAAGTCAGCGTCTACCCGCTCAACCTCGAATCCTACTTCCGCAAGACCCACAAGCTCGCACGCATCGACCACCTCGACATCGACCTCATCGAACCGGAGAAAACCTGGGAAGTGAAACTCGATGGCTACAAGAAATACACTCAACTGATCCGCGACATCGAGATCCCGTTTCCAGGGAAGCAGCCCGGGATCGCCGTCGTCAAAATCGAGGGTAGCGACTGGTCCGCCAGCACGCTCGTCATCCGCTCCGACATCGACTTGATCCTCAAGAGCAGCCGCAAGGAAGCCCTCGTCTACGTCGAGGACCAGCTCAAGAATAAACCGGCCGCGGACATCCAGCTCCTGTTCAGCGACGGCACCAGCATCATCGCCACCGGCAAAACCGGTGCCGACGGCGTGTTTCGCGGAAGATTTCCGGAGTTGACCACCATCAAGGACCTACGCGTGCTCGCCACCGGTCCTGGCGGCAGCGCCACCAACCTGCTCAACATCGGCAACCTGCGTTTCAGCACTGGCCTGTCGCGTCGCGGTTACATCTATACCGACAAATCCGCCTACCAACAGGGTGAGGTAGTCGCCGTTCGTGGCATCATCCGCGACGTTAAAGACGGCAGCTACATCGTCCCGAAAAAACGCGAATACACCGTGCGCATCACCGACCCAGCCGGCCGCCTGTTGAACGAGTCCGATCTGACACTGTCAGAATTCGGCACCTTCGACACCGCGATCCAACTTCCAAGCTCCGCCGCATTCGGCAACTACAGCATCATCGCCCACCCCAAAGACAAAAAGGAGATCACGCACCAGGGGAACTTCTCGGTCCAACAGTTCAAGCTCGACCGCGTCCGTCTCGCCTTCGATTTCCCGCAGCAGGTTTACTTCCGCGGCGAAAAAATCGAGGCCACACTCAGCGCCATCTATTACTGGGGATCGCCTGCCGCCAACAAGCTCGTTGAGATCAGCCTGCCCGACGGCCGCAAGCTCAGCCAGAAGACGGACGCCGAAGGCAAGATCGAGATCAGCCTCGACACGGCGGGCTTCGTTCCCGGCACGCCGCTGCGGTTCGGCGCTAGCATCCCATCGCTTAACATCTCCGCCAACAACGCCGTCTACCTTGCCAAGCTCGGTTACCATATCGCCCTCAAACCCGACCAGCCTCTGGCGCTCGCCAACGAGGCTTTCGAAGTCCAAGTCGCAACGATCGGCGCCGATGGCGAGCCCGTCGGCAAGGATCTCACCATCACCGTCTTGCGCAGCGAGGTGCAAAAACAGAACCCCGTGCTCGAAGCCGTGCCGTGGATCGCCTACAACCCGCAGCCGACCGCGCAGGTCACGGTCGAGGAAATCAAAGTCACCACCGATCCGAAAACCGGCAAGGGCACGGCCATCTTGAACCTCAAGAAAGGCGGCGTCCACACGCTGCGCGCCAGCGGCCAAGACCGATTCGACCAGACCGTCACCGGCCAGACAACGGTCGCTGTCTCCGATGACGAGGACCTGCAGAAATTGCGATTCTTTGCCGAGAAGAGCACGTACGAGGTCGGTGCGAAAATCCCGCTGCGCCTGCACTCGCGCGTGGCCAAAGGTCTCGCCCTGCTCACCTACGAGGGCGAGGAAGTCATTCACCATGAGATCATCTCGATTAAAAAAGGCGAAAACCAGCTCGAGATCCCGGTCGAGCACGCGCACTTCCCCAACTTCAGGGTCAGCGTCGCACTGATCGACGGCCGCGTTCTGCGCGGTGCATCCAAACGCTTCAACATCCGGCGCGAACTGAAGGTCACCATCACGCCGAGCAAAGAAACCTACGCCCCTGGCGAAAACGCCACCGTCGATATCGCCGTCACCGACCAGCTCGGCAAGCCCGTGAAAGCCGAGCTTGCACTGGCGCTCGTCAACCAGGCGCTGCTCGACCGCTTTCCCGACAGCACCACGGATATCCTGACATTCTTCCAAGAAGGCGCAAGTCGATTCACCGAGTTCAGCCTCATCTCGACCTGCGACTGGAGTTACACCGCGTTCTCGAAACGCACCCGCGCCGGCGGCAACGTGGCCACGATCGTCGCCAACGACTTTGAACAGATCCTCTCAATCAACCAGATCGAGCTGAACCTCAACCCAGGCAACTCCATCCTGAGCTTCAATTGCGCCAGCGTCCACGAGAGCATTTTCAACAACGGCCGCTTCCAGCAACTCGCCCTACCGCAACACCAGCAGAGGCAAACCGGACAGGCTGGCCAGACCTTTTCCAACTTCGGTGACTTCTACGACTCCATCCAGACCGACGGATCAGAAATGGAACTCATTGTCCTAACCGATGGCAACAACAACAGCCGTCTCCGAGGCGAAGGTATAGTTATGGGCCGCCTGTTCAACGGGCAAACCACAACGACGGTCTCCGGCGGTTTCCGGCTCGGCCTGGAATTGAA
>Ga0208748_1000715_pt1 | contig 16501 bp, 14 predicted proteins | sample Knorr_S7_td_Bott_FD_185599 | JGI IMG/M metagenome (GOLD analysis project Ga0208748, IMG submission 185599) | Marine microbial communities from Southern Atlantic Ocean transect - Knorr_S7_td_Bottom_ad_4513_LV_A (SPAdes) (version 2) | ecosystem: Environmental > Aquatic > Marine > Oceanic | place... | reverse complement strand
AGGTTTAGAAAGCGATTGAAACTGTAAAAGATCGAACTGCCAATATGAATGCAAGGCCCCTCAATGCCAATTGGCGCACCACCAAGCATACCTACAAAGATGAAACCAATTTTTGCCAAGGCAATACGAAAAGCCAACAGCTGCTTTCTTATTTGCTTATTACGTGAATCGAGTGCTGTGAGCACTTGTGGAATACCTGAACTTTGCACACGATGGGAGTAGAACTTTGCCACATAAGCTACGGACACATATGCAAACGGGGTGATGACAAGGCTTAATAATGGATTTTCTTTAACAGTGCTCTTTTAAGCTTGTTGGGCAAACTCACTGATTTCAATAAAGAAAGTGATGACAATAATCGTTAATAGACTTGCCAGCAAAATAGCTAAGTAAGTTTGGAGCTTAATTGGGAACTGATGGAGTACAAAGCGCTTCATGAGCGCCGAAAAACCCCTGTTGATAGATACCTATCACCACGATCACAAATCACTGTAACAATCACAGCGTTGTTGACTTTTTTGGATAGCTCAATTGCACAGGCTACTGCACCGCCTGAAGAGATGCCGGCAAAAATACCTTCTTCTGTCGCCAAGTCCCTAGTAGTTTGTTCGGATATGGATTGGGAAATGTCCATCACACTGTCCACTTTAGAGGCATCAAAAATGCTGGGCAAATACTCTTTTGGCCAGCGACGAATGCCAGGGATATGAGAGTTGGAATCGGGTTGAATGCCAATTATTTCAATTTCAGAATTTTTCTTTTTTAAATAAGTGGAAACACCCATAATAGTGCCAGTTGTACCCATGGCACTAACAAAGTGGGTAACTTCGCCGTTAGTGTCTCGCCATATCTCTGAAGCAGTTGTGTTGATATGTGCACCGGGATTATCTTGATTGGAAAATTGGTCTAGCTGTGTTCCTTTATTTTCAGCTTCCATTTTATTAGCAAGGTCGCGCGCACCTTCCATGCCTTCTTTTTCAGTAACTAGGATGAGATCTGCGCCATAGGCGGTCATCGCATCTTTTCTTTCTTGAGAAAGATTGTCAGGCATGATTAAGCACATTTTGTAACCCTTAATCGCAGCCACCATTGCCAATGCTATGCCTGTATTGCCACTGGTTGCTTCAATTAGGATGTCTCCCGGCTTGATGTCACCACGTTTTTCAGCTTCAACAATCATGTTGAGGGCTGCTCGGTCTTTGACAGAGCCGGCTGGATTGTCACCCTCGAGTTTAAGCAAAACCACATTTGATGGGTTCGGATTTAATCTTTGCAGGCGAACAAGCGGCGTATTGCCGACGCATTGTTCTAGGGTTTTATAGCTTGGCTTGCTCATTCAACAATCGCTTTAGTTAGGCTACATATTATCCAAGATGGCTTTCTTGACTTCTTCCAGGGTTGGATTGACATTAATCATCGTGCTTTGGTCACATTGGCCAATCGCAGTATCAGGATCTTTAAGGCCATGACCTGTTAACGTGCACACAACAGTAGAGCCCTCAGGAATTTTGCCAGATTTTATGTCTAACATAGCGCCAGCAAGTGAAATCGCTGAAGCTGGCTCACAGAAAATACCCTCTTTTTCAGTCAGTAGTTTTTGCGCCGCTAAAATAACCTCGTCTGAGTGTGCAGTGAACCAGCCTTTTGATTCCTTGCTTAGCTTCAACGCTTGATCCCAGCTTTGTGGGTTACCAATTCGAATGGCGCTTGCTACGGTTTCTGGGTTTTTAACCCTTGAGCCTTTAATAAATGGCGCAGCACCTTCGGCTTGATAGCCAACCATAACCGGTGTTTTGCTTGCTTTTCCAATGTCTTTATATTCTGTATAGCCCATCCAATGAGCGGTAATATTACCGGCATTACCAACGGGTAGACAGTGGTAGTCTGGTGCGCTACCGAGCTCATCGATAATTTCGAAAGCGGCTGTTTTTTGGCCGTGTAGACGATATGGATTGATTGAATTTACAATTGCGACTGGTGCATGATTGGCAATTTCTTTGACGATTTCCATGCCATCATCAAAATTACCTTTAATTTGAATAATCGTTGAACCATGAATCATCGCCTGAGCTAATTTTCCTAACGCAATTTTTCCCTCAGGAATAATCACAAAGGCTTTGATGCCTGCGCGAGCAGCATAAGCCGCTGCAGACGCTGAAGTGTTGCCCGTTGAGGCACAAATAATAGCTTTGGCCCCTTCTTCAACTGCTTTGGTAACTGCCATCGTCATGCCGCGGTCTTTAAATGAACCTGTTGGGTTGAGTCCTTCGTATTTAATGTAGAGATTAACGTTTTTGCCAATAATTTCAGGGATATTTTCCAGTTTGATTAAAGGTGTATTTCCTTCACCGAGGGTGATAAGGCGAGTGCTACCACTTACCGGTAGTCTGTCTCTGTATTTTTCAATTAGGCCTGTGTATCTCATCATTATTCTCTTGTATTAATCTAGTGATTCAATGTGAATAATTTTCACGCTGTCTTGGTTGAATTCGCAGGCCTCAATGGCCAGCTTAACGGCTTGAATGTCTCGAGTAAGTATTTTGTTGGTGATGATGGCGATATGGGCGTTGTTATCACCATCCACTTGTTTTTGTACAAGGGACTCAATACTCACATTATTTTGAGAGAATATTTGTGTGATTTCTGCCAGAACGCCTCTCTTATCAGAGACCAGCAAACGCATATAAAACTCGCTTTCAATTAAATCTGCATCAAGAACCTTTAGTTTTTCTTGTGATTTCCAACCAAGGATATGATTACTTGTTTGGTTATTGATAATATCAATCATATCGGCAATTACTGCTGAGGCTGTTGCTTCATCGCCAGCGCCAGCGCCATAGTAAAGCGACGTACCTAGGGCGTCACCTTTAACAAGTACTGCATTCATTACCCCGTTAACGTTAGCGATCAGTTGTTTGTTGCTAATCAAAGTTGGGTGAACGCGCATCTCTATTGCATCACCGGCTCTTTTAGCAATACCGAGATGTTTGATTGTGTAGCCTAACTCTGTTGCGTATCTGATGTCTTCAGCAGTAATTTCGCTGATGCCTTTTGTATACACTTTGTCAAATTGTAGTTCTGTGCCAAATGCAATTGCTGCAAGGATAGAGAGTTTGTGTGCCGAATCAATACCTTCAACATCAAATGTTGGATCTGCTTCGGCGTAACCCAGTGCTTGAGCCTCTGCTAAAGCGTCAGCAAAATCTCTGCCTTTGTCTTTCATCTCGCTCAGAATAAAGTTTCCTGTACCGTTAATGATGCCAGCCAATGATTCAATTTTGTTGGCACTTAAGCCTTGCTCTAAGGCCTTAATAATTGGAATACCGCCAGCCACTGAAGCTTCGAATAATAAACGAACTTTGTTGTCGTTGGCAAGTTGAATAAGTTCATTACCATGTTTGGCAATTAGTGCTTTATTAGCTGTAATAACGTGCTTGCCGTTATTAATTGCGGTTTCCACAAGGTCTTTTGAAAGCTCGGTGCCACCAATGAGCTCAAGCACGACATCGATATCTGGGTGGTTAACGACAGCAAATGGGTCTTCGGTAAGCTCAATGTCTGAGGTGTCACAAATGCGATCTTGTTTAATATTTCTAACGCCAGCAAGAACAACTTGAATTCTCTCACCCGTGCGACGTTCAATGGAATCACCATTCTTTCGAAGAACATTAACAACACCGCCACCAACGGTTCCAAGACCTAAAACACCAACTTTCATAGTTAAACCTGAAAATGCAAAATGGCATTATACCAAGCACTGAAAAACAGCACCAGTTTATCAAGTATAAAAATGTCGGTATTGTTGTTGAATTGGATTAATTATTAGTGGAAAATTTTTTAGCTTAATCCACCCATGCAAATGTATTTGAGCTCAAGAAAATCGTCAATCCCATAGTGTGAGCCCTCTCGACCGAGGCCCGACTCTTTGACACCACCAAAAGGCGCAACTTCGTTAGAAATCACCCCTTCATTCACACCCACCATGCCATATTCTAGTGCTTCTGAGACACGCCACACCCTGTTGATATTGTTGGTATAAAAATAAGAAGCGAGTCCAAACTCGGTGTCATTGGCCATGGCAATTGCCTCTTCTTCGTTAGAGAATTTAAAGACTGGCGCCAATGGCCCAAATGTTTCTTCTTTGGCAACTTTCATTTCAATCGTTGCATTGGCAATAACGGTTGGCTCGAACAGCGTACCACCTTTTGCGTGGCGTTTGCCGCCGGCAACAATAACACCGCCTTTCGCGATGGCATCTTCGATATGCTCTTGGACTTTTTCAACCGCACTGTTGTTAATAAGAGGTCCTTGAGAGACGCCCTCATCTAAGCCATTACCCACATTGAGCGACTTCACGGCTTCACTTAGTTTTTGAACAAATTCATCATAAATGCCTTCTTGTGCCAGAATGCGATTGGTGCATACGCAAGTTTGCCCGGTGTTGCGATATTTTGATGCCATAACGCCAGTGATTGCCAAATCTAGATCTGCGTCGTCAAAAACAATAAACGGTGCATTGCCACCAAGCTCCATGGATACTTTTTTCATTGTCTCAGCGCAGTTTCGAGTCAGTATCTTGCCCACAGCAGTGGAGCCTGTAAATGACAGTTTGCGCACAATAGAGCTGCTGGTTAAAGTTTCGCCAATTTCTCTGGCATTAGTGCCGACAACAACGTTAAGTATGCCTGCTGGAATTCCTGCTTGATCCGCCAGTTCGGCCAGTGCTAAGGCTGAAAGGGGTGTTTCAGACGCAGGTTTGATGATGACAGGGCAGCCAGCAGCTAAAGCTGGCGCGCACTTGCGAGTTATCATTGCAATAGGAAAATTCCATGGTGTAATCGCCGCAACAACGCCAATCGGTTGTTTGATCACAAGTATTCTGCGATCATTGGAAGGGGTGGGGATAATATCGCCGTAAGTTCTTTTGCCTTCCTCTGCAAACCATTCAATAAACGAAGCGCCGTAGACAACCTCACCACGAGATTCAGCCAACGGCTTGCCTTGCTCAAGCGTCATCAAAGTGGCTAAATCCTCTTGGTTATCAAGAATAAGATTAAACCATTTTCTCAATACAACAGCTCTTTCCTTGGCAGTTTTACTACGCCAATTTGGCCAGGCATTGTTGGCAGCTTCAATTGCGCTATTTGTTTCTGTTTTACCCATCTCTGGCAATGTGCAGATAAGCTTCTGCGAGTATGCATTATTCACATTAAATCTGTTGGTGCTTTCAGCGCCAACCCACTCACCATTAATATAGCCTGCAGTCTTTATTAGAGATTCGTTGTTTAGCATTCCTTACTTCCTAATTGGGTAATTAATAATGGGGTGATTATAGTCTTAATTGATTTTCTGTTTCTTGCCAATAAAGGATCCAGCAACAACGCCCAAGGCTACCAGACCCACAAGAATAGTGGAAACAGCATTGATTTCTGGCGTGACACCCAGTCGCACCATAGAATAAATTTTCATCGGTAGGGTTGTTGAGCCTGGCCCTGAGGTAAAACTTGCAATAACAAGGTCATCTAAGGACAAAGTAAATGACAACAACCAGCCTGAAATGACTGCCGGCATAATGATTGGCAGTGTGATTAAAATGAAAGTTTTAAATGGCGTACAACCAAGATCCAATGCCGCCTCATTAATACTGTCATCATAGCTTGACATTCTTGATTGAACTACCACTGCAACGTAACACATAGAAAAAGTAATATGTGCAAGTGTCACAGTCATCACGCCTCTGTCTATGGACAGGGCAACAAACATTAATAGTAGGGATAGACCAATGATAACTTCAGGCATTACCATCGGAGCGTATATCATGCCCGAGAATAGCGTTCGACCTCTAAATCTTCCAAATTTTGCCATCACTAAACCTGCGATTGTTCCAAGAAAAGTGGCAATTGTTGAGGAGGTAAATGCCACTTTAAGGGTCACCCATGCGGCGTCTTTAATACCTTGATTGCTCATCAACTCGCCGTACCACTTAGTGGAAAATCCGCCCCAAACGGTTACCAATTTTGATTCGTTAAAACTAAAAACGATGAGAATAATAATGGGTATATATAAAAAAGCAAAGCCCAGTATTAAGGAGGTTTTATTAAAAAGAGTTAGGCGCGTCATGAAATTGCCTTTTCTTGGGATTTTTGATAATACATAATCGGCACGACGAGTATTGCCAATAGGATAATGGCAACAGCTGAAGCAACTGGCCAGTCTCTATTACTAAAGAACTCCATCCATAATACTTTACCGATCATCAAGGTTTGGGTGCCACCCAGTAAATCAGGGATAACAAACTCACCGACAGCCGGAATAAAGACCAAGAAGCAGCCGGCTAGAATGCCTGGGAGCGATAAGGGGATAGTCACTGTCCAAAAGGCCTTGAAAGGGCGGCAACCTAAATCAGCGGCAGCCTCCAAAAGGCTAAAATCCATTTTTTCTAGGTTTGCATAAAGTGGCAAAATCATAAACGGCAGATAAGAATAAACAATACCAATGTAGACGGCTAAATCGGTATTCATAATAGTCAGCGGTTTGTCAATAACGCCAAGAGAGATTAACAATAGATTTAGCAGGCCTTCTGTTTTTAAGATACCAATCCAAGCATAGACACGAATTAGGAACGAAGTCCAGAAAGGTAGAATCACCAGCATTAATAATATGCCACGCCAGCGCGTTGGTGCCTTTGCAATGCTGTAAGCAATCGCATATCCGATCACCAGTGCAATCAAAGTAGAGATGGTGGCAATTTTTAGACTCGAAAGGTAGGCGTTGATATAAAGCGAGTCGTCAAGAAGAAATAAGTAGCTGTCAAGGCTAGCCTTTATCGTCGGCCAAAAAGAATCGCCCCATTCAAGCAAAGAGGTGTAGGGTGGTATAGCTATAATTGGCTCTGCAAAACTAATCTTGAGGACGATTAAAAAAGGAAAAAAGAACAAAGCCAATAACCACAGGTAAGGAATACCGATAACTGCAGCTCTACCATTGATGATTTTTCTAAGGTTTTTCATTTATCTTATTTACTTGAACTTTGAATGCTCTAAGATTGCAAAACTATTGCTGAATGAGGTAGCCAGTGGAGGTAAACTTCATCTTCCCACGTAAGATGGTGTTCTGCCGATCTTTCGCGATTGGCTCGACACGCCTTTAATACTTTACCATTGTCCAATTTAACATGATAGGTTGACATGCAGCCCACATAGCTTATGTCCTCAATTCTACCTTTTAAAACATTGTTCTCAAAGTCGGGTTTTTTCTTTGAAATTTCAAGCTTCTCTGGGCGAATAGCAAACCACAACTTTCTGCCAATATCAACATCTGTTGCTTGCGTTGCGTAAACAATACACTTGGCGTCATCAGAATCAAGCTGAGTGCCGATATTATCATTGCCTTTAAAAGTTCCCTCTAAGAAATTAACATCACCAATAAAATCAGCAACATCTCTGTTAACAGGTGCTTCATAAATTTCTGTCGGCGTTGCAACTTGCGTCAAATGACCGGCATCCATGAGACCTATCCGACTGGAAACCGTCATTGCCTCTTCTTGATCGTGGGTGACGATAACAAAAGTAACCCCCAGTTTTTCTTGAATATTCATCAGTTCAAATTGGGTTTGCTCTCTAAGGCGTTTATCAAGTGCACCTAATGGTTCGTCTAATAGCAGCAGTTTTGGACGTTTGGCCAAACTTCTTGCAAGTGCAACACGTTGACTTTGTCCACCTGAAAGTTGATTTGGTTTACGTTTTGCTAGTTCTGTTAATTGCACAAGTTCCAACATCTCATCAACACGATCTTTGATTTCGTTGGCGGGTAATTTGTCTTGTTTTAGACCAAATGCAATATTTTTTTCAACGCTCATATGCGGGAATAGGGCATAGGATTGGAACATCATGTTGATCGGTCTTAAATGAGGTGGCACTTGAGAAATGTCCTCACCATCAAGCAATATCGAGCCTTCTGTAGGCTTTTCAAAGCCTGCCAATATGCGCAACAAGGTTGTTTTGCCACAGCCAGAGGGGCCAAGTAAAGAAAAGAATTCATTTTTATAGATATTCAGTGAAAGATTATCAATCGCGCTAAAGTCGCCAAATTTTTTGGTGACATTTTTGATTTCTATGTAAGGCCTCTGCGCGCTATCCTTCCAGGGCTCCAATGTGCTTATCTCAGTCATAACTCTCATCTAAATATAAAAAATTACCCCCATGGCACCAAGGAGGTGCGCCATGGGGGTAATAATAACGCAGTTTACTGGCCTGTTGTAATCTTAGTCCAGGTGCGTGTTACAACGCGTTGTGTTGAAGCGTCGTAAGTTGGGCTAGTGTAGAGGCCCTTCATGGCTTCTTCAGTTGGATAAACCGCAGGATCACTCAACAAGTCTGGGTCAAGCAGTGGCTGCGAAGCCAAGTTACCATTTGCGTACCAAACGTAGTTGGTTGCAGTAGCAATTTGCTCAGGTTGCATTGTCCAGTTAATGAACTTATGAGCGTTGTCTACATGCGGGGCATCTTTTGGAATCGCCAATTGATCGAACCACATGAGCGCACCTTCTTTAGGAACTACGTAGACAATATCAACACCATTCTCTGCATCCCATGCCGCATATTGCGCCATGAAAATATCGCCTGACCAGCCAGTGGTTAAGCAGATATCACCATTCGCAAGTGCATCAATGTATTGAGATGAGTGAAATTTTTGAATGTATGGTCTGACTGCTGCCCATACAGCTTCTGCTTTTTTCAAAACTTCAGTGTCTGTTGTAGTGGGATCTTCACCAATGTAAGACAACGCCATTGGAATCATCTCTGTTGGTGCATTTAAGACGTGAATACCACAATCGGCAAATTTTGAAACAACATCTGGATTAAAGATCATGTCTAATGAGTCCGTTGGTGCATCGGGCATTCTTTCAAGAATCATACCTTCGTTATATCCCAAACCCGTTGTGCCCCACATCCAGTTGACAGAGTAATCGTTAAGTGGGCCGTAACCATCAACACGTTTTTCAACCATATCCCACATATTGCCAATATTGCTTAATTTTGACTTATCAAGCTTCATAAAGACACCTGCTTGAATTTGGCGTGCTAAGAAGCTTGCTGAAGGAACCACAACATCATAGCCTGAACCGCCAGCTAAAAGTTTTGCTTCCAATATTTCATTTGAATCGAAAACGTCATAAACAACTTTAATACCCGTTGCGGCAGTGAAGTCAGTTAGAACTTGTTCGTCGATATAGTCTGACCAGTTATAGACGTGAACGACATTGTCACCGCTAGCCATGGCGCCTTGCATTGAGCAAGTCAGCACGGCAGCGATGAGCATTTGTTTTGTATTAATTTTCATCATTACTCTCCATTTTTTTATAACTCTTAAACAGTATTGTTTAAAAGACCCATTTGAAATCCTCAAACAGAACGCCCTATAGGCTCTTCAAGTATGAGTGATATTCAAAATCTGTAATCGTTGATTCAAATCTTTGAATTTCTGATTCTTTAATATGGTGGTACACCTTCTGGAATTGCTCGCCAAAGCACTCTTTTACCAAGGTAGACTCTTTTGTTCTTTCATTCGCTTCACGCCAAGAAGTACTCAAGGTGGCGGGATGCTGTTTGTGTGCGTTGCCAATGGTTTCAGCGTTCAGTTCTAATTTGTTAATAATACCATCTAGCACACTGGCCAGTATTGATGCAAAAACCAAATAAGGATTAGCGTCGGCACTGGCAGCTCTAAACTCTAAGCGAGTCGCATTTTTTGATGCCTCTGGTAATCGAATTAATGCTGTTCGATTTTCATTGCCCCAGCTCAGTGTCGTGGGCGCGTGATTTGAACTTGGCGCAAGACGGCGGTACGAGTTGGCGTGTGCAGCATAAAACGACATAAAGTCAGGCGTTGCACTCAGCAACCCAGCAATTGCGTGAGCAAATAATCCCTGCGGTTGTTTGTTACTATCGGTTTTAAAAAGATTATTATCTTTTTTATCCGTAATGCTTAGGTGTGCGTGCATCCCATTGCCAGCCTCAGCAGTGAATGGTTTTGCCATGAAAGTTGCATTTAGATTGCATTGCTTTGCACAGTTCTTGATCAGTCTTTTTAGTAAGAATGTCTGGTCCGCCATTAACAAAGGGTCGTTATGGTGCAGTAGGTTGATTTCAAATTGACTTGGTGAACATTCTTTAATTGCTGTTTCAGCAGGGATGCCCAATGAATGAGCGCTCTTTTCAACCAAAGTGAAAAAAGCATCGAAATCATCCATTTCACCCAAGCTGAGAAGCTCAACATTCTCATAACGTCTGTTGGTGCCAGGAATAAGTGGCATTTGAGGATGACCTTGTTCTGTTAAGTTTTTATCTATTAGGTAAAACTCCATTTCTGGTGCCATAACAGGATATAAGTCCAGCTCTTTGAAGCGATCCAGTACACGCGCAAGGATATGTCTAGGATCGGCAAAAATAGGTTGGCCATTAGCATCTTCCATGCTCACTAAGCACTGGGCTGTTTTTCTAGCAGACCAATCTGACAGAGCTAGGGAGCTTGCAATAGGTACACAAATAGCATCGGCATCACCTGACATCACTAGCCCTGTTCCTTGTGGATTGTCACCCCATATGTCAAGCGCGTAACTTGACAAAGGCATTCTTAGGCCGCCATCAAATGCCTTGATTAAAGTTTGAGGAGAAGTCCATTTGCCTCGAGGAACGCCATTAAAGTCAACATAGATAAATTCGATACGTTCAATATCGGGGTTATCGGATAAAAATTGTTGACCAATATTGTTCATTTTTTCCTTGTTACTAGGCGTGCTAAATCCTATTTGAATCGGATTTTTATTAAATTTAGTTCACATGTTTGTGCATAATTATGCGATAATTCTACCATAAATTGAGATCTGTGATCACAAAATTATAATAAAATTCAGCGACTGGATTCTCATTAAAATACTAATGTGACTAGTAGAGGTTGTAGATATGCCAAGCAATGCATTTTCAAAAATAGCACCGAGACAATCCGTTCTCCCAGTTAATGAGTGGGTTTATGATACATTGTGTCAATTGATACTGCACGGTGAGTTTGTCCCGGGTGTTACGCTTACCTTAAGGGGTATTGCAGAATCATTAGATGTGAGTCCTATGCCTGTTAGAGAGTCTGTAACTCGACTTATTGCAGAAGGGGCACTTGAGGTATCTAACAAGAGAAGAATTACTGTCTCTCAAATGACACAGAAGAAATTTGATGAACTGGCACTCGCTAGACTCAGTCTTGAGCCTGCGCTTTCTGCCCTTGCCTTGCCACTTATTGATGCCGAAAGGCTTAAGTTGCTAGTAGATGTTGACAGTAAGCTTGATGTTGCTATCTCGACAGGTAATATAGGAAACTATATAAAATATAATTGTCAGTTCCATTTTGGCATCTACGAGGCCTCACCTTCTCCAGTTCTTTTGCCAATTATTAAGAGTTTATGGTTGCGCTTTTCGCCTTTTTATAGAATTGTTGCCGGCCGTGCAGGGACACAAACACTGGACGATTACCATGAATCAGCGATTGATGCTATTAAGGCGAAAGATCCGGATGCCCTAGCTAAGGCAATACACAAAGACATTCAGGAGGGCATGGAAATGCTTAACGACTCTATCGGTAAGCAATAGCTGATTTAACCTCTTCCATCTAAATTTTCTTATTAATTTATGATCGTTTTTTCAATGATCGCTAAACTGTTCTTGCATTTACTCCTATTTGTCTATATCATTTAGTTGTGATCACAAATTTGTGATATCCAGTTATTTTTTATAATTTCTTTTTTTTTGGAGCGACCATGAGACTTGATACATTGACTTTACAGCAGAAAGACGCGAAGCACCATTTGCATCCTTTTAGTGACCTTCAATACCAAAACAAACCCAGTATGACACAGATGATCAGTCGTGCGGAAGGCGTGTACATATATGACAACGACGGTAGGAAGATTCTTGATGCTATGTCTGGGCTTTGGTGCGTCAACATGGGTTATGGTAATCAGTCAGTACACAAAGCTGTACGTGAGCAGATGGAAGAGTTGATTTATTATAATACTTTTTTTGGTACCAGTCACCCACCCGCCGTAAAACTCTCTGAAATGATTGCTGATGTCACCCCTGAAGGAATGAATCAAATATTCTTTACGGGTTCAGGATCTGAGGCAAATGACACCATGATTCGACTTGTTCGTCATTATTGGGCTTCAAAAGGTCAACCAACCAAATCAATTATAATTAGTCGCAAAAATGCTTACCACGGGTCCACCATGGCGGGTGCTAGCTTAGGTGGTATGAGCGAAATGCATGCTCAGGGCGGTTTGCCGATTCCTGGTATTGTGCATATCGATCAACCTTATTATTATGAGGCGTGTGTTGAAGCTGGTGAAGCTCTAGATCGCGCTGAGTTTGGTAGACAAGCTGCCCAAGCACTTGAAGCTAAAATCGATGAATTAGGTGAAGATAATGTTGCAGCATTTATTGCAGAGCCAATCCAAGGGGCAGGAGGAGTGATTATTCCACCCGAGACCTATTGGCCGGAAGTGGATCGAATCTGTAAAGAACGGAATATTCTTCTTGTGGTGGATGAAGTGATTTGTGGTTTCGGCAGAACCGGTGAATGGTTTGGTTCTGATTATTTCAACATTAAACCCGATTTGATGCCATTTGCTAAAGGCGTTACCTCTGGTTATTTGCCACTCGGCGGTTTGGTTGTTAGTGACGAAATTGTTAAAGTACTGCGTGACGCTAAAGTTGAGTTGGCTCATGGCTATACTTACTCTGCTCATCCGACTTGTGCGGCTGCCGCTATAGCCAATATTGAATTAATGCACCAAACCAATATTGTTGATAAGGTGAAAAATGAAGTCGCTCCGTATTTAGCCAACAAGTGGAAATTGTTAACCGACCATCCTCTTGTGGGTGAGGCTAGAAGTTTGGGCATGTTGGCAGCTATTGAGATTGTTAAGGATAAAGATAATTTTATTAGACACAAAAATGCCAAAGAAGTTGTTGGTGTTTGCCGTGATCATTGTTTTGCAAATGGTTTGGTGATGAGAGCGGTTGGCAACAAGATGATTATTGCACCGCCACTGGTTTGTAGCAACCGTGAGATCGATGAAATTCTTGAAAAAGTATGGCAATCGCTGGATATGACGGCAACGAGTATTAACTAGAGTTAATAGTGCAATCCTATTACAGTGCCAGTAAAAATATAGATATTGCACAAGCTTCTCTTCGTAATGAAGTGAGTGCTGACATTTGTGTTATTGGCGGCGGCTATACCGGCTTATCAACAGCCTTGTATCTTGCAAAAAACGGCATTAATGTTGTTGTTCTTGAGGCCAATACTATTGCTTCTGGCGCTTCTGGCGCTAATGGAGGGCAAATATCTGGCGGCATGAGGCGCGACCAAATACATTTAGAAAAAACACTTGGGAAGGCAGTAGCAAAAACACTTTGGGTCATTGGTGAAAGGGCTAAAGATCATGCTAAAACTTTGATTGATGACCATCAAATCGAATGCGATTACAAGAATGGTATTGCACATCCAAATCATAAGCAAAAGTATTGCGATGAGTCGAAAGCCTATGTAGAGCACTTAAACAAGCATTATGACTGCAGTGATATTGTTTATGCGGGCGATGATCAAATGCGAACACTGACGGGCTCAGAGGCTTATTTTGGTGGCTCTTATGACAGAGCACAGGCGCATTGCCACCCGCTCAATTATGCGTTGGGCATAGCAAAGGCTGCGCTTAATAATGGCGCTAATATTTATGAAAATAGTGCTGTCAACTCATACCACTTAAAAAATGGCAAGATGCGTGTTTTGACCGCTAATGGTGCTGTCAATGCTGAACGGGTGGTTTTGGCTTGCAACGGCTATTTGGAAAATCTGGAACCCAAGTTGACTTCGAAGATTTTGCCAATGAATAATTACATTGTTGCCACTAAACCACTTGCCGATGATATGGTTGAGAAAATCAACCCTGAAGATATTGCATTTGCCGATTCTCGTTTTGTTGTTAATTATTTTCGCTTAAGTGCAGATAAACGTCTTTTATTTGGTGGTGGCGAAAATTATTCGCAAAATCTTTCAAACAACATAGTACCCATTGTGACCAAGCCAATGGAAAAAATTTATCCTTTTCTCAAGGGTATTCAAATTGATTATGCCTGGGGTGGAAAATTAGCTATTACCCTTAATCGTTTGCCATTTTTTAAAACGTTGCATAGTGGCAAAGTGCTTTCGGCACAAGGCTACTCTGGTCAGGGTGTTGCATTAGCGAGTTTTGCAGGAAAAATTATTGCTGACAAAATCTGCGATGTAGGGGATATGTTCGATACGATGGCAAATATCCCAACACCAAGTTTTCCCGGTGGTCGATTACTTCGTAGCTCAAGTATGAAAATCGGTATGGCATATTATGCCTTGCTTGATCGCATATAAACTGAAGGATTCATAATGCTTGATTTAACAAATTTTTATATCAATGGAAGATGGCTGCCAGGCGTAAAAAACAATCCATTCGGAGTATGAAAGTTGTGCAAGTAAATTTTTTGTCCAATTCTATGTATCCAATCATTTGACGATGCCGAAGAAGCGGTGTCTATGGCAAACGATAATCTTTTTGGTTTAGAGGTGTATCAGGTAATCGAAATGAGGCGCTTTGCATTGCGCATCAATTGCGCGCTGGAATGATTAGCATTAATGGCGACACCCAAGGGTTTGATTGCCCATTTGGCGGTTACAAACAATCAGGCAATGGTCGAGAGTGGGGTGAGTTCGGCTTTGAGGATTATTTAGAAATTAAGACCATAGCAGGTTAAGTAAGGGCTGGGTAAAAGTAAATGATAAAAGATAACAAGCATTATGCAGGTAACTGCGATCATGCAACAAGTTACTATGCGGTTTCTGCCAATTCTAAAAGTGTCAGAGATGCTTTAATTGGAGAGCATGAGACTGACGTTTGTGTTGTTGGTGGCGGTTACAGTGGATTATCAAGCGCCTTGCATTTGACAGAAAAAGGCCATGCTGTGACCTTGATTGAAGGTGCTCGTATAGGCTGGGGTGCCTCCGGTCGCAATGGTGGTCAGATTGTAAACGGCCTAAATGCCACTCTGGGTGTCATTGAAAAACGCTATGGAGAGCAGTTTGCATCTTTTGTGGGGTCTTTGGTTCAAGAAGGTGGGCAAATTATTCGTGGTAATATTAAGAAATACAATATTCAGTGCGATTTAAAAGAAGGTAATCTTTTTGCTGCTTATACGCAAAAACATTTACGAGAGCTCGAGGCAAAACAACAACTGTGGCGCAGTCATGGCATGGATGGCCATGTAATGTTAAGCAAAGATGAAATGGGTCACTACATTGGTAGTGATGTGTACTGCGGTGGCATGATTGATAAAACCGGTGGCCACATCCACCCACTAAACCTAGCACTTGGCGAGGCGAACGCGATTGAGGCGAACGGTGGCAAGATTTTTGAAATGACTCGTATGGAGTCTATGGAGAAGCAAGGCCAAGACATTATTGTCACCACTGATAATGGCACGATACGTTGTAAAAAATTGGTAATCTGTGGCAATGCTTATTTGGGTAAGGTTATTCCAAAATTAACTTCAAGAGTGATGCCGGTCTCTACTCAAATTATTACCACAAAGCCCTTGGGAGAGGATTTAACAAAAGACATCTTGCCAACGGATATTTGCGTTGAAGATGTACGTTATATCCTAGATTACTTTAGATTGACAGCTGACAAGAGACTGCTTTTTGGCGGTGGTACCGTGTATGGCGGATCTAACCCCAAGAACGTGATGAATAAACTAAGACCAAATATGGAAAAAGTCTTTCCGCAATTAAAAGGCATTGAGATTGATTACGCTTGGAGTGGCAACTTTGCCTTATCTTTCTCGCGCGTTCCGCAAATGGGCAAACTCGACAACAATATCTTTTTTGCTCATGGCTATAGTGGCCACGGTATCACCAGCTCGCATTTATTTGGTCGTATTCTTTCAGAGGCAATTGATAACGATACCAAGCGTTTTGACGAATTTGCAAAAGTACCCTGGATTCCTTTCCCAGGTGGTAGGGCGCTCAGAGTGCCATACTCGGTTGCTGGCTCTTGGTGGTACGGCTTGCGTGATACATTGGGTTTATAGCAGCAATTGTCTATGGAAATGCTAAAACACAGTTTGTTTTGAATGTTTGGTGCGTGGTAGGGTATGCTAACTCCTCACTTCTGTAAAGAAATACAAACATGGGCGAACCAAATATACCCCAAGATATTCTTGAAAGCCTTAAAGCCATTGTTGGTTCAAATAATTACATTGACAACCCCGAGCAAATGGCTGCAAATAGGAGTTAGAAATGTCGATTGAGAAAATAGAGGTGCTTGTGGTGGGTGGTGGCCAGGCCGGTTTGGCCATGAGTGAACACTTAAGTAATTGTAACGTACCACACCTTGTTTTGGAGCGACACCGGATTGCTG
>Ga0208748_1000708_pt1 | contig 16583 bp, 18 predicted proteins | sample Knorr_S7_td_Bott_FD_185599 | JGI IMG/M metagenome (GOLD analysis project Ga0208748, IMG submission 185599) | Marine microbial communities from Southern Atlantic Ocean transect - Knorr_S7_td_Bottom_ad_4513_LV_A (SPAdes) (version 2) | ecosystem: Environmental > Aquatic > Marine > Oceanic | place... | reverse complement strand
ATGTTTTGGACGCAACTTCCCGAACCATTTGTGCACCTATGTTCTCGAGTCTATTTTCGAGCTCAATTTCTTTCGCAACGGTTACACCATCTTTTGTGATTGTCGGTGCACCGAATTTTTTCTCAATGACGACATTTCGTCCTTTAGGTCCCAGTGTAATCTTGACCGCATTGGCCAATTTATCTACACCAGCTTTTAAAGAATTACGAGCGTCTAGAGAATATGCAATGTCTTTTGCCATTTTTATTGTCTCCTTATAATACGGCTAAAATGTCGCTTTCGCGCATGATTACAAAATCTGTGCCTTCTAGAGCAATCTCAGTTCCGGAATACTTTCCATATAGAACTTTGTCGCCTTTTTTCACAGTCATATCTACAATTGTGCCAGCATCACTGGCTTTGCCTGGTCCAACAGCAACAACAGTTCCCTGTTGTGGCTTTTCCTGGGCAGTATCAGGAAGAATGATTCCTCCGGATGATTTTTCTTCAGCTGCATCAGGTTCCACGACAACGCGGTCTGATAATGGCTTTAGTTTTAAACCCATTTCATAAACTCCTTTATGTGTTGATTTTTATTTAATTAAAATATTTCTTAAAAGCGGCGGCGTATATACCGCACAATATGTTTTATTTTCAACGATTAAGATAATGTTTCAAACTGCACATAACCTATACAAAGATTATACCAGAGTAACTTATAATTCATTTTGTAAGAACATGGTAAATATAAACGTCAATATGGCATATTTTTAAATTATCTCCCTGTTGATCCAAACCCCCCCGTTCCTCGTGGTGTTTCTGTCAATTCGTCCACTAATTCGAAATGAATCGGACTTCCATCCATAGCAACCAATTGAAATAATCGCTGACCTTTTTCTACCATGTATTCTTCATTCTTGATATTATCCACAGCAGCCATGATTTCACCTCTATAACCCGCATCGATGAGCCCAATAGAATTGCATAGCCGTAGTGGCGTTTTGGCAATACTTGATCGTGGCATTAAAAGGTAGGGTTTATTTTCTACATTCTCGCATGCAATACCTAAATGAATTCGAGTTGTCTCTCCTGCTTCAATTGTTTGGTTCTCTATCACGAATAGGTCTAATCCAGCATCGCCATTATGAAAATGGCCATGGTTTTCGTAGAGAGATTTAACACTATTATTAAAGGGTTTGATTTTTATTTTCATTTTTTACTTTGTTAGTTATTAGTGTTTTTAAAAGTCTGATGTGTTCAGGAGTTGACCCACAACACGCCCCAATTACTGATGGAGCTAGATTCAAATACTTTCGCATTGCATCTCTGAAATTATCAAATTTAATTAATTCAAAATAATCATTATCAAAATCAGTTTTTCCCAGGTTTGGATACACACCCCAATCATTTCTCCAAACCGACAAAAAATTATCTATACCTTTATTAACGGTTTCAATTCGATTGCAATTTATTAATAAACATGATACTGAATAATCCCTAATCAAATTAACTGTCTCTTCTAAAGAATCTCCATTTCGAATCTGTTTTCCATTCTTTAGCAAAAGGCTCACCCAAGTTTTCATTTTATTTTTTTGACTTATTTCAATTGCAATTTGAATTTCATTTATATGTCCCATGGTTTCAAAAATTATATGATTAATTCCTGATTCAATAAACCATTCGATGAGTTCACCATAGGTATCTTGTGCAGCACCTTTGCCGGGAAATAATTCTGGAGAATAACAATCGTTAATGGATGTGATTGAACCAATAATTTCAACAAATTCTCCGGCGGCAGATTGGGCGATATCAACTGCAGATCTTAAACTATTATATGCTCTTTCTCTCGCTCGACGTTGGGTAAACCCTGCTTTTTGGTATGAATAGGTTGTGGTACGAAACGTATTCGTCGAAATGATATCAGCCCCAGCTTTGATATAATCAATATGGATATTTTTTACAATGTTGGGATGAGTCAAATTTGCATCTGCTGACCACAGAGGTAGTGGGATATTTACACCACGTTTTGCTAATTCTGTTCCAAGAGCTCCATCTAATATTTTTGGTATTGTGCTTTCCATCCGATTTACTTACATAAAATCCTTAGGTGCCTTCATTCCATGAACTCGAATAATTTTCCTGCTCTTCAGTTGGTTGGTCCAAAATTATTCCTTGTGACTCCAATGCAATTCTTGCTATATCATTATCAATGTCATTAGGAACATCATAAATACCTGATTTTAAATCAATACCGTGTTTTGCCAAATATTCCACACAAAGCGCCTGAACACCAAAGCTACCATCCATAATTTCGATGGGATGACCCTGTCCCGTTGGCTGCGCTAAATTCACTAATCGTCCTTGAGCCAATAAAATAATGTTTTTCCCATTTTTCATGGCATATTTTTCTACATTAGTTAAAATAGTTTCTTTTGATCTAGAATTTGATTCAAGTGCATCTAAATCAATTTCATGATTAAAATGACCTGAATTTGCTAGAATTGCGCCATCTTTCATTTTAGAAATGTGTTCACCTGAGATAACATGTTTATTCCCCGTTGCTGTAATAAAAATATCACCTTTCGATGCAGCATCATTCATAGGCATAACCCAACAACCGTCATAAGATGCTTCCAATGCTCTATGGTATCCTGAAGAAGTTCCTTCATTGGTCGTACCAGATTCAACAACAATGACCTTGGCACCCAAGCCTTTTAACCTATTCGCAATTCCACGGCCACACCAACCATAGCCTACAACTACAACAATTTTTCCAGCAATCAAGATATTGGTAGCTGACAATATTCCTTCAATAACACTTTGGCCGGTTCCATAACGATTATCGAATAAATATTTCGAGTGGGCATTATTCACGGCCATTATAGGTACTTTTAAAGCGCCATCTCGATTCATGGCTTCCAAACGTATAACTCCTGTTGTTGTTTCTTCACATCCTCCAATTACATTCTCTAAAACATCCTGGTGTTTCGTATGCAATAAATAAATTAAATCGCAGCCATCATCAATTGTTATTTTCGGTTTGGTTGCAATGACAGATTCCAAACAATTATAATACTCATCATCTGTTTGGCTCGACCATGCGAACACATCCATTTCATCATCTAACGCTTCAGCAATAGAATCATCTGTAGTAAGAGGATTACAAGATGCAGCTGATAACTGTGCGCCTCCGGCTACCAAGGTTCGCAGGAGTATTCCTGTCTTTTTCTCAAGATGAAGCGCTACACCAATTTTTATTCCCTGAAGAGGTTTTTCTTTTTCAAATCGGTTGCGGATAGATACCAATATCGGCATATTACTTTCAGCCCAAGATAATCTTTTTTTCCCTTCTTCTCTCAATAATTGATCTTTTACTTTACTCATTTATTTAAAATCCATTTTTGCCAAATAAAATAAACAACACAACCGATGGAAAGAAAAGCCAAGCCCCAAAAAGGTAAAATACTTCCTTGAGATAGATGAAATTGAATAACACCCCAACTTATATAAATTGCACATAAGATATAAACCACAGGAACAAAAGGGTAAAACGGTGTTCTATAAATATCATCATTTACTTTTTGTATGGAATTTATTTTATTCACTTTTAATAATGTTGAAATGGATAATGCAGAAAACATGATCATCACAACTGTAGACGCTTCAACCAAGCTCTCGATATCCAGTGCAAACATTAAAACAATTGTCCAAATTGCTTGAACCAAAATTGCATTTATCGGTGTTTTAAATTTGGAATGAACTTTACCCGTAAATTGGAAAAAGACGCCCTGCTCTCCCATGGCTTGAATCACCCTAGCACCTGCCGTTTGAATGGTAATAGATAAAGAACTGGATACACTGACAAAAATCAATATTGATAAAAAGGTTGTCCATTCTTCAGCCCCAACAGCTTTCAAAGCAATAAGAGGCGCCATTTCTTGGCCTTGAATTCCTGATAATCCAGCTGCTTTTAAAAATGATAGATTTACAATAACATAAATAATGGTCGTAATGAGTGTTCCACCAATCAATGCCATTGGGAGTGTTTTACGTGGATTTTGTATTTCACCACCAATATATCCTGCTACATTCCAACCCGTGTAGGCAAAAAAGATGGGTATCAACGCACGAGAAAATCCGATGAATGGATTATCAGTGTTTGTGGATATGCTTTTGATTGGTAATCCTGTATTCTCACCGCCAAATAAGAGAAATACCATTAGAAAAATGCCTAATATTTTGAGAACTGTCAGAACGGATTGAAATCGGGATCCAACTTCAACTCTTAAACAATGAATCCCGGAAAAGCCTAAAACCAATAAAGTAGCCAACATTGGTACAGATAGTGCCATAGATCCTGGAAAAAACTGGTGAAAATATTTTGCTGAAAAAAGAGCCAATACTGCGATAGATCCTGTCTCAAAAATAACGAGGCTCATCCATCCATACAAAAATGCAGGGAATGGGCCGAAAACTTTATGTAAATACAAAAAGTCTCCACCTGTTTCCGGAAATCGTGTAGATAATTCGGCAATGGCAAATGCACCTAATAGCGCCATGAATCCACCACCTATCCAAGCCATGATAAGGGTAAAATCATTAGGGACTGGAGCAGCAGCGTATCCTGCCAGTAAAAAAATGCCAGAACCAATCATGTTGCCAGTCACCATAGATGTGGCGTCAAATAACCCTAGAACACGCTTTGTCGAAGACATTTTAATGTCCCCTAGGCTTTATATAGATTAAAAGCTAGAAGCAGCCAACCCACAATAAAACAAAGACCGCCAATGGGAGTTATGGCACCCAGCCAACGGGTATGAGTAAACACAAGTAAATATAGGCTACCGGAAAAGATTATTATTCCTGCAGTGAATAAATAAGCTGGAATTTGAATCACATCTTGGGAAACCTGAAACCCAATTACACCAATGATCAATAATCCAAGCGCGTGGTACATATGGTATCGGACTCCAGTCTCAAATATGAGAAGGTCTTCAGGTGAAACTCTAGATTTTAATCCATGGGCGCCGAACGCGCCCAACAAAACGGCTAATCCAGCTAGAGATGCCCCAACAATCAGCCAAGTTTTCATTTATGATTCGTTTCGCTGAATCACAGTCCGCATAGGGAAGGGAATCTCAATCCCTTCTTCGTTGAATCGCTTATGGAGTTTTTTCACAAATTCATGAATGATGGGATTCTGGTCGCCGTATTTATTTCCGCGGAAATAAACAATGAAATCAATGCTGGATTGACCAAATCCTCGGAACTTGAAAGCAGGTCCTTCTTTTTTATTCATCTCATCCATGGATTGATGCAAATCATTGGCCACTTCCATCACCACGCGCTCAACCACATCCAAATCGGAATCGTAGCCCACACCCACTGGAATTTTGACGGAAAAGCTGGAATCACCGCTGTCATAATTCTTAATTATGGCATTGGACAATTTGGTATTCGGAATATTAATTATATTGTTTGTCCGCTCCAGCATTTTTGTATTTCGCCAAGTGATATTCTGGATATATCCCATTTCACCGGAATCCAGAATGACAAAATCGCCCGGTTGTACTTTTTTACTCAGCAAAATATGGAGTCCGGCAAATACATCAGTCAGGGTATCCTTGAGAGCAAGTGAGACTGCCAAGCCACCAATTCCCAAAGCCGTAAGCATGGGCGTGATAGAAATATCCAAAGCATCCAGAATAACAAGTAAACCAATAATATAAACCGTGACCCATACAAAATTGGTAAACATGGTTGTGGACGGGAATCCACCCCCTTGCTTCTTTGACCAGAGATCAAGGAGTCCAACAATCAGTTTCGCTGCTGCATGGGTAATGGATGCGATCAGGATAATGATCACGAATTTGGAAACATAAAGCCCAATCGGCTCAGCAATTTCCACTCCGCGGAGCGCCTGTGATAGTGCAGCTAAAAAGAACCAGAGAACAATCTGTGATTCTACCGCATCGAGGATAATGTCATCTCCTTCCCATTCAGATTTTAATGCTGCCTTTTTAAGGCGGGAATGAACAACTTGTTTAAAAATCATTCCCAGCACAATCCCACCAGAGACAATTAAACTAGGAGCTAGCCAAGTGCTTAAAATTTTATAGGTTTGGAAAAACTCGATAATGGATGTCATTTTATTCAAATTTCACAGATACGAGTTGTGAAATCCCTTTCTTTTCCTGGGTCACGCCATACATATAGTCTGCGATTTCCATCGTTAATTTATTATGGGTTACAATGATAAATTGTGTTTCGTCACAAAACTTGGATAGAACACGAGTAAATTTATGAATATTCACATCATCCAGTGGCGCATCTACCTCGTCCAAAATACAATAGGGACTTGGTTTAACCTGGTATATGGCAAAAAGAAGTGAGATAGCTGTTAGAGCTTTTTCGCCGCTGGAAAGTAAACGCAAAGATGTATTCCTCTTTCCGGGAGGTTGTGCTTCAATTCCAATATCAGCCTCCAATGGATCTGGATCACCGATCAATTTCAAATTAGCAACTCCGCCTTCAAAAAATAATTGAAATAATTTCTCAAAATTTGATTTAATTAGATCAAAAGTCTCCTGAAATCTTTTTCGAGCTACTTTATCAATCTTACGAATTGTTTCCCTTAGATTTCCTTCTGCTTCAATGAGATCATCTCTCTGAACCGACAAGATCTCTAATCTTTCATTTTCTTCATCATGCTCATCTTGAACTGCCATATTCACCGGCCCAATACTTTCCAAACTTCTTTGAATTTTTTGGATTTCAAATTCTAACTGTTCTTCGGTATCGTCAACAATTAATTCTTTTGGAACATGGTTATTATATCGTTCACGGATTCTTTCTTGAACCAGTCGAATCAATTGATTTGTTTCCGTGGCTTCCAATTCTGCACTTTTCAGATCATCAAGAATCTGTTCTCTATTTTTTTGTTCGGATGCAATTCGAGCCTGAACTTCTTCAATATTTTGATATGTTTCACGATAAACGGATTGTTTTAAATCTAAAATAGATCGCTGTTTTTGAATCTGAGCATCCAATTTACCTAATTCTTTTTCACCTAATTCAATATCACCATCCAATTCTAATTTTTTAGCATCAAGTTCTTTAACTTCTGAATTAATTTTATTTTGCCGGATGCTTAATTCTTGGCAAGATTCATCTCCTGATGATTTCTTAAAATTGAGTTGATCCCTTCTTGTCTCCAATTCAATTAAATTGATTCTAAGATCTTGTACCTTTTGTTGAAAATCATCTCGTTCTTTTCGGGCAGCCAGCATTTTTTCATTAGCTGTGTCCACTTTAGATTGAAATGAATCAAGGGACTTTTGAGCCTTATCCATAGTAGGCTTTAGCAGTTTTAATGCTTGGGTAGAGTCACGTAATAATGAATTTGATTTTTCTAATTCCACTTTGCCAGATTGAATTAACTCTGAAATCTGAGATTCCTTGAATTCACATCGGATTACTTCTGTTTCTAATGGTGCCAAAGTCTGAACACATTTTTCTACTGAACGACGGTTTGCTTTTACATGGGTGTGGTTGGATTGAATTTCTTCAAATAACGATTTTGATTTTTTTACTAAATCTTTTTCACTTACCAAAAGGTTTGTTAATTCGTCTGAAATAGAATCCAGTTTTTTCTGACGACCCATTAAATTACCATGTTCAGAAACTTGCCGACTTTTAAGGATTAAATCACTACCTGAGTATGCTCCTGAAAGGTCAACCAATCCCCATCCTTCTAAATCCTTAGATTGTAGAGAATTTTGTAAATCAGTTACAATTAACAAATTGCCTAATAAATATTCAGTTAATGGAACCAATTCTTTACTTGTTTTGACTAAGTCAGATGCGCGTCCTAATACCAATTTATTATTTGGTATTTCATTCAATTTTACCTTGAGGGATGTCGCTTCTTTTAATGGAATTATAGTAAAATCGCCGGCCTGGTTTTCTCTTGCTTTTTCAAGTGTTGAAATAGCTTCTTTTTTATCAGTCGATATTAAACAATGGGATAAATCACCTAGCCCAGATTCCATAGCGTCACGATATTCTTCATCAACTTGAAACATATCTGCCACAGTACCTAAAACACCGGGAAACGATTTCGGGTTTTCTAGAACATATCTAGTCCCCTGGGGGAATCCTTCTCGCGATTCCACTAATTCATTATAAAATTCGTGTTGGCCTGTTAAAGATTGAATCTGTGCGGAAACAGTATGTTTTTCTTCAGAAATATTTTCTCGCCGGCCCTTTAATTCAATCAATATATTTTCTGATTTTTCTAATTCTTTTTTTACAATTGATAAATTTGTGTCAGCTTCTTTTCTATCACTTCGTAATTGAATCAAAAGTTGCTTGTTAGTTTTTTCTTTAATTTTTTGTAATCTGATTTGCTCTTTTAAATTTTCAATTACATTTTCTTTATCTTCGACTAAAGCTTCAGTCCTGTCAAACAAAGATCGATCATTCGCAAGTTTGCGTTGCAACTCCCAACGATCATTCTGAGTCCTATCTAATTCTTGGACAGTTTTTTGATATGCTGTTTCAATTTTATTGAATGCATCTTTTACATTTTTATATGACTCTAGTTGGGTATCAATGGTAGGATCCAGATCTGTCATTTCCTTGTCAAAATCGAGGCTTAATTGTTTCAGACTTTCAATCTTTGAATCGTTAGTTCCGTGTTCACGTTCTAATCGGTCCACTGTTAATATTGATCCACGTCCCTGTTCTGTCCAAACGAGTATTTTATTCCTAATCATTTCTCGAGTTTTGTTCATTTCAGTCATGACTAATTGCATAGAATTCAATTCTGTTTCCTGCTTTTTATAATCAGATTGAAATCGCTCTAATTCTTTTTCGTGATTAGATGATTCTGAAGTTTTTGATTCTCTTAAATGTTGGAATTCTTTTATTCTGGCTCGGAGGGGCGCAGCAATTGAATTGTATCTATGAATCTGAATAAATGCCAGCTCTAAATCCTTTACTTCAAGCGTCTCTGATAAGGAGGCATGTCGCTTAAATCTCTTGAGTTGAAGTCCGAGACTATTCACCTTTTGCTCTACTTCTGCGATAATATCTTTAATCCTTTCTAAATCAGTTCTTGTAGCTTCAAATTTTCTTAACGTAGTTTTTCGTTGACTTCTGTATTTATGAATTCCCGCAGCTTCTTCAAACATATTCCGTCGATCATCGCCTGTTTCAGACAAAATTTGTTCAATCATTTTTAATTCGATTACTGAATACGCATCAGATCCCATTCCCGTATCTACAAAAAGGTCCATAATATCTTTCAATCGACATTTAGTTTTATTGAGGTAATATTCTGATTCGCCACTTCGATAAACTCTGCGGGCTATTTCAATATCATTATATTCTACAGGCAGTTTTCCTGCGTTATTGTGGACAGTCATGGAAACTTCACAAACGCCAAGTGGTTTGATTCCTTGGGCACCATTAAAAATCACATCTTCCATTTTCCCGCTACGGAGTACACTATATTTTTGCTCACCCAACACCCAACGTATAGCATCAACGATATTCGTCTTACCACACCCATTTGGCCCCACTACGGTGGTAATCCCTCGGCCAAGTTTCATGACTTCCTTATTGGCAAAAGATTTGAAGCCATGCATTTTTAATTCAGATATATACATGAGTGCTGGTTAGAATGTGGGTAAGGAAATTACAGGTTTTAAGTCCGGATATCCACCACAGGATTCTATTCTAATGTCTTTTTGAATTTGCCTATTGGTGAATGAAATTTTATTAAATGATTACCCTGGTGGCCAAGAAAATGTGCGTCCGCCCATTAAATGTAAATGGATATGAAATACAGTTTGTCCACCGGCTTCATTGCAATTAAATCCGGTTCGATAGCCCGCTTCCGCAATTCCTTCCTGTTTCGCTATTTCGGAGGCGGTTCTAACTAATTCCCCCATTAAAGCATTATGTTCCGGCTGAAGATCGTTCAAAGTAGAAATATGAATTTTCGGAATAATCAAAATATGGGTGGGTGCGGCCGGATTTATATCCCGAAATGCCAAAAGTCTTTCATTCTCGAATACTTTATCTGCTGGAATATCTCCATTAATTATTTTGCAAAATAAACAATCTTCCACTGTATCTCCCTAGTTTAATAATTCATTCAAAACGGAAAGAGTATTTAATGCAGCCGTTTCTGCTCGGAGACGTCTTTCCCCCAGATTAAAAAATAATACACCCACATCTTTCATTTTTTCCATCTCATTTTCTGTAAAATCTCCTTCCGGTCCAATTAATACAGTAATATGATCATCAGAAACTAAATTTAATTGAGATAATGTTTTTTCTGAATTCATGTGTCCACAAATTATTTTTCCATTCCTATGTGTTAAAAATGTATCCAAATCCAATGGCTCTTTCAATAAAGGGAATCGACTTCTTCGGCATTGTTTCGCAGACGAAATGACAATCTTTTGGCATCTTTCAATATTCAAGGTCCTTTTAACACATCGTTCCATTATCATAGGTTGAATCTCAGTTACACCTAATTCTGTGGCTTTTTCTAACAATAATTCAAACCTGTCCCGTTTTATCAAAGCTGATGCTAATATAATTGAACATGGGTTCTCACCATACTCTAGATATTCTCTCTTTAGGGTCCCGCTAACTTTATCCCCAACAATATCAATGACGGCATGGTACCCCATTCCAAAACCATCTAAGAGACAGATTTCATCCCCAGGATTTAGTCGGAGAACTCGTGTGGCATGATTTGATTCGTTTTTATCTAAATGAAATGCGTTCCCAATCACCATTTTGGGATTAACAAAAAAAGCTTTATCAGGAATCACTTTGCTCTTCTGTTAAATGAGAGATGAATTAAGAATCCTGAATAATTATTCTTCCCATCGGCTATTTTCTTTAACGGTAGAAATTCAAATCCAACCATAACCATTACTGTGGATTGGCCGACCATTTTGAAATCAATTCCAACTCCCAGAAATCCACCCGGTGAAAATTGGATTTCGGAATTTTTCCATCTTTCACTAAAAGATCCAAATTCCCGACCATCAACTGTGGTCAATATTCCTCCTTTTGCTGTTATAAAGGGAGAAAAATTGTTTTCAATTTTACCCACAAATGGATAATAATTTACACCAATGAACGCTGGCAACATAAAAAGACTTTTACCACCTAAGGTTTTATATTGTCCTGTATAATAATCGTAAACAATCGTTTCATCATCAGCTTTGATATCATAGTAACGTAATTCACCATTCAAAGAATATCGTTCCGAACTATGGCTATAGTTCCTCATAATAAAAATACCTGAACCACTAGAGCCAATATCCAATCCAAACCCGTTAGAGACATAATCAAAATTACCCAAAACCAAAACAGGAAATAAAATGATAATTAATTTATTCATAGGATAAAACTACCTTTCCGAACTGTTTCCCGGATTCTAAATATTTATGTGCATTTGGAATTTTTGATATAGGAAATATACGGTCAACTACCGGCTTTATTTTACCATCGTTTAATAAAGACAAGGCTTCATTAAATGCAGATTTTGATCCCATAGTCGAACCCAAGATTGATTGCTGTTTGAAAAATAAATGCGTCAAATTTATTTCGGCTTTGAATCCAGTGGTTGATCCGCACGTAACAACCCTCCCGCCACGTCCTAGGCTTTTCATTGAATTTTTCCAGGTTAATTCGCCCACATGTTCAAAAACTACATCCGCACCTCTTCCATTCGTGAAGGAATTGACTTTATCTAAAATATCATCTTTTCTGTAATTAATTATTTCATCGGCACCAAGAGACTTCGCTTTTTCACATTTTCCAGATGTCCCAGCAATGGCAATTACTCGCGCACCTTTTGCTTTTGCTATTTGAATAGCAATACTCCCAACGCCCGAACTTGCTCCCCAAATCATAATGGTTTCATTCTTTTGAAGATTTGCACGATTTACTAACATTTGATATGAAGTTTGGGCCACTAATGCAAATGACGCTGCTTCTTCAAAACTTAAATGATCTGGAAATGGAACTATTTGATTTATATTTACAACAATTTGTTCAGCATTCACGCCCTGAGAATTCTCTCCCATAATACACATAGATTCACATATATTTTCTTTCCCAGTGCAACAAGCTTTACAGTCGCCACAATAAACCAAAGGTTGAATCATAACCTTTTCCCCAATCCGAGAATCATCTACGCCTTCCCCCACAGCAGAAATTACGCCTGACGCATCGCTACCTGTAACTAAGGGAAGTGGTACACCGGGAATTCCTTTCCGAACCCATATATCCAAATGATTCAATGAAGTTGCCTTTATATCAACACGAACCTGTCCTGATGACAATTTAGGTTTTGGTATTTTCTCCCATTTTAGGACATTTGTCCCGCCGTGGTCATGGATTCGTACAGCATTCATACGTCAAATTCTTTCATCTATACTGAATTGGCCAGAGCCTCTCAAGAACAAAACGAAATAAATTATAAAATAAATGAAAGCAGATTCTGGACTTTCTCCCTCAGATAAATGATAAATGCCAGCAAGAAACATTGTCATCATTATAAAAAAAGAAGCAAGCCTGGTTTTGTATCCTACTAAAACGAGTAAAGTCATTACACCTTCACTCAATGCTGCTAGAAATCCAAATAAAACATGTCCAAACGAAATCCCAATCAATGATAGGATTGCTCCACCAAGCCATCCCCAAGTTTCTGGACCAGCCGTTATTTTGTCCATTCCGTGATTGTAAAATAAAAAAAAGGATGGAATGACTCTTAAAATAAGCAAAGCCCAATCCTTACTATCTGGAATTAATTCTTGATTTGTTAATAGTAATTTTAATTTATTCATTTTCTTTCTCCTCGAATTCTGCATCCTGTATGTCCATTTTTAAAACCTTTGAACGTATCTCCGATTTTCTTTGTTTGTCCTTTATAGATTTTTTAATCTTAAAAAGAGACAATAAGGGTCCTGATGCTTTATAAAGCAGATATCCCATTAAACTTAAAATGAACCATTTTATCATTATAGGTCCGTAACAGGATTGAAAAATTTTGTCCCTGAGACAGGTTGACGAATATAATTGATCACCTCTTTCAAATCATTTTCATTATGGACAAAATCGATGTTATTTGTATTAATAATGACCAATGGCGTGTCTTGGTAACGGAAAAAGTATTCGGTATAAACCTGGCTCAATGCGTCAATATATTCGTAGGTAATTTCATCTTCCATGGCTCTACCCCGTTGGGAAATATTTTTCATTAAGGTATCCGTATCCGCTTGAAGATATATCACTAGATCAGGTTTAATTATATTCCGTTCCAATAAATTTGCAACCGTATCATACAGTTGCATTTCTTTCTCACCTAAATTCAAAGATGCAAAGAGCCTATCCTTCACAAACATATAATCAGTTACGAGTAATTTTTGGAACATATCCACTTGCCGGAGTTCCTGCTGTTGGCGATATCGTTGTAATAAAAAGAAAAGTTGCGTTTGAAAAGCATAACGTTCTGGATCTTTGTAAAAATCGGGTAAAAAAGGATTTTCTTCAAATTCTTCCAGTACAAGACGTGCACCCAATTCTTTTGTCATTAAATTGGCAAGGCTGGTTTTGCCGACACCAATGGGTCCTTCAATTGCAATATAGTACAAATTTCTCAAGCCTGTGTCTCCATGCGGTGGCGTATAACATTGGAATTATCAATACAATGATCAAGCAGATCATTAATGGTGATTTTTGAATGGGGAATTTGAAAATTAGGCTCCAATTCAGCAAATGGTATTAATACAAATCTTCTAATACCCAACATTGGATGAGGAATCGTTAATTCATCGGTTTCCAAAATCGAATCACCATAAAATAAAATATCAATATCAATGATTCGGGGACTATTTTTTTCTCGAGTCTCAGAACGACCTAACATTTTTTCGATCCTTTTGCATACATCTAAAAAATCAAATGGTTTTAACGTCGTGGTGCATTTAACGACAGAATTAAGAAAATCCGGTTGATCCACATTATACAAGGGCTCTGTTTCGTAATAGGATGATGATTCAATATCAGATATATCAAAATTAATCAACAATGCCATGGTCGCTTGGGCAAGATTCGATTCCCGGTCTCCTAAATTGGATCCCAGTGATAAATAGGCATGGACCGGTTTCAATTATTTCTCCCGAACCAGTTCGATTTCTACTGTATTCAGGTTCGCCATAATGGGTGCATGAGGTTTCCGAATTTTAATAATAACCTTGCGAATCGGGAAGACGGACAATAACGCTACGCAAATAGCATCTCCTACAGCCTCGATCAAATGATAATCTTTTTTGGTGAATTCTTCTATAATAACAGACACAACTTTATCATAATTGATGGTGTCCTTTAATTCATCAGATTTCCCTGCCGAAGATAAATCAGTATGCATCTCCACATCCAATTCGAACAAGCCATCTTTGTCCTTTTCAAACTCGTACACACCATGACGAGCAGGAATTTTGAGATTTAAAATGCGTACTTTATCCATTTAGTTCACCCATTAAGTATTTTCTTAAATGACTGATCCAATTCGCCCCATATAGAAAACTAAATGCGAAAAGTGTGAAAAATAGTGGTTGAATCATAGGTTAAAAATACAATAGTTCATTAAATGTCACTTATCAAAAAATGGATTCACAATTTTAATTAATTTGATTCAAGGGTTTATCCCAACCATAATTGCCGATCTAAGCTTCGGTATTGAATTGCTTCACTTATATGGATGGAATCAATCTTGTTTTTCCCATCCAAGTCTGCAATGGTTCGAGAAACCTTTAAGATTCTATCATAAGCACGAGCAGAAAGCCCCAATTTATCCATGGCTGTTCTTAAGAGTTCGCTGGATTCACTGTCTAAACCACAATAGGATTTAATATCTTGACTTTCCATTTGGGCATTGGCAAATAAATTTCTCGATTTCTTGAATCTAGTTAACTGAACTTCTCTTGCTTTTTGAACCCTGCTTTGGATTTCTTTTGATGGCTCTCCCTCTTCCTTATTGGCTAATGCCTGAAATGCAACTGTGGGAACTTCGATATGGATATCAATCCTGTCCATGAGGGGACCTGAGATTCGGCTCATATATCTTTGGATCATTTGAGATGAACAGGCACATTCATTTTTTGGATCAGTTGCGTAACCACAGGGACAAGGGTTCATGGCTGCAACCAACATAAATTGTGATGGATAAGTCAATGTCAAAGCGGCTCGAGCAATGGTTACCACCCCATCTTCTAAAGGTTGTCGCATTACTTCCAAAACATTTTTTTTGAATTCTGGTAGTTCATCTAAAAATAAAACACCATGGTGAGCCAAACTCACTTCACCCGGTTTTGGTATTGTACCACCCCCAATAAGCCCTGCATCCGAAATTGTATGATGTGGAGATCGAAATGGCCGAATCCCTACCAATCCATGCTTTTCTTGTAATATTCCGGCTACGGAGTGAATTTTCGTTGTTTCAAGCGCTTCATCAAGAGTCAAGTCCGGCAGGATAGTGGGAATTCTTTTGGACAGCATCGTTTTTCCGCTACCGGGTGGACCTACCATAATTACATTGTGTCCGCCGGCTGCTGCCACTTCTAACGCTCGCTTAACTTGCTCCTGTCCTTTCACATCCGAAAAATCTCTTCCATAATGACTGTGTTGTTGGAAATGAGACTTTAAATCCGTTTTAATCGCATCTTTTTCAATCATACCATTGAGGATATCAACCACTTCATTTAAGGATGAAGCACTGGCAACCTTTATACCTTCAACTACAGAGGCTTCCTTGGCATTTTCTTCAGGAACAATGATACCTGGAATTCCATTTTTTTTAGCACATATCGCTATGGGAAGCACACCTTGGATTGGACGAATTGAACCATCTAATGCTAACTCACCCATTAAAAGGATCTTATTTATATAATTATCACTCACTTCTCCCATGGCTGATAAAAGTCCAACTGCTATGGGAAGATCAAAAGCAGAACCTTCTTTTCGGATATCTGCTGGCGCAAGATTGATCGTGATATGTTTCCCTGGAAGTTTATATCCACTATTCTGGATGGCAGCTGAAACGCGTTCTTTACTTTCCTTTACTGCACCTTCCGGTAAACCAACTGTGGTAAAGTGGTTAATGGAGGGTGGAAACCCTACTTGTTCTTTGAACATATTTTGGTGTCTCATCGGTTCAATCCTACACATAGAATAATTGATAACCAAATTAGAATACCAACAAATGAAAAGGTTTGGGAATTACATAATGAAAATTGGGGTTCATCAAAAATCCATCAGTATTTAATAATGAATGGATTTGAGATTGGTAAGAATATTTCTTCTGTGAATTGGATAATAAATAAAATGGAAAGAGAAATGAAAACAAATCAAACCATTATGTTGGAACAATACAAAAACCTACGATTGGGAATATGTTAATAGTGGAGTATAAATAATGAAACCAAAACCCTTATGTGATTTATGTGGAAACCGACACCATTTTACAGATGATGGTTTTCAGTATTTAGATTGTTATTGGTTTATCAGATGTAGAG
>Ga0208748_1000705_pt1 | contig 16616 bp, 8 predicted proteins | sample Knorr_S7_td_Bott_FD_185599 | JGI IMG/M metagenome (GOLD analysis project Ga0208748, IMG submission 185599) | Marine microbial communities from Southern Atlantic Ocean transect - Knorr_S7_td_Bottom_ad_4513_LV_A (SPAdes) (version 2) | ecosystem: Environmental > Aquatic > Marine > Oceanic | place... | reverse complement strand
TGATACACCGCTCGAAATCTGGAATATTGGTGATGTTAATGATCCGGATGACGATTTTCAGCTGATGGGAATATTCAATGACTCTAATGAAGATGGCGAATGGAACATGTATCAGGCTGACAGCCCAATTTCCGGCGGAACCAATGATCCATACATGGAAGGATTTTATGTATTGGAGCATGCGGATAGGGCGCCCGGTATTGCCGGCTATGACGCTATGGTAGCGGCCCTGACTGCTGATCCCAACGCCAGCGGAGCATATATATGGGCAACAGGCCCTGGATTACCACTTTCAGCTGATGGTCAGATCACTAGAGTCGTTTTGCTGAACATGACATTCGCAAACTGGAACGGTGGCGATGTGGAGGCTGATCCATTTGTAGTCGATGCGGATATACCTGAAGAAGGAACTATATTCCGGATGGTGACCACCAAGCCCAACGCCTTGAGCGATGTCTTCACAATTGATACAGATAACGCTAAGACCGCCACAGTGGCATATGATCCAAAAGAAATCAATGTCTGGCCAAATCCATACTTTGCATACAACCCGGAAGAGAGAACACCTGTTGAAAGACAAGTCACGTTTACACATCTTCCAGAAGACGGGACAGCGACAATTCGCGTGTTCAATCTTGCCGGTGAATTGGTTAGAAAAATGGTTCACAATGATGGAACGCAATATGAAGTTTGGAATTTAACCAATAACTTCAATATTCCCGTTGCTAGCGGAATGTATATTGCCCATATTGAAACTGCTTCGGGAGATAAATTACTTAAGATAGCTGTTGTTCAGCCCGAAGAACGCATAGATGTCTATTAACAGCAAAAGGAGAGATTAATAATGAAAACAAAATACACAAGTCTAATAATTGCGGGTGCATTACTTGCTACAACCTTTGCTGGGACAATTAAGTCAAGAGGCACTGCCGGTGCAACTCAGTTGTCTGTACCTGTGGGGGCGCATGGCATTGCTTTGAATGGAGCAAATCTTGCAACTGTCAGTGGTGTGGATGCACTATTCTTTAACCCGGCGGGAGCATCCAACTTCGATAAATCATTTGAAGCTGTGTTTACAAATATGTCCTATATCGCGGATATAGAGGTAAACTATGTTGCACTTGTCGCCAATGCCGGTAAATCCGGCGTATTTGGCTTTAGCGTGAAATCATTTGATTTTGGTGAAATTGTCAGAACATCAGCGGAGAATACGGAAGGAACAGGTGAAACATTCTCACCTGACTTCATGACTGTCTCCGCTACATGGTCAAAAGCATTGGCTGACCGTATGCGTGTTGGGGTGAATTTAAAATATGTCCAAGAACGTATTATGCGAACATCAGCGAGTGGTATGGGTGTAGATATGGGTGTTCAGTACAGTTTCGCTAATCTTCCTGTCAAAATCGGAGTCATGCTGAGCAATCTGGGTTCCAAAATGCAGTATGCAGGATCAGATCTGGAACAGAAACTTTCACCTGATGAATCAGAAGATGGCACAAAGAATGAAAGCTTTCAGATTGTATCGGAAGGGTTTGAAATACCTGCTGAATTAAATATGTCAATAAATTATGAGGTCATACCCAACCTTTCCCTCATGGCATCCTTTAACAATAACAGCTTTTCAAATAATCAGCTGCGTTTGGGGGGTGAATATAATACTACCATGGGAACATCATCTTTATGGATTGGCGGAGCGATAGCAATTGAAAGCATTGATGATGAAAAACCGGACGATATTGATCAAAGTGATTGGGATGAATATGGTGGCTCTAACTTTGGCACTACTTTTGGAGCAGGAATTAATTATCCCATCGGAAATATGATTGTTTCTTTAGAAGTAGCCCAAAGATCAGTTGTAGATTATTTTGAAAATAACCTGGTCTATTCGATTAAGATAGCCTTCTAAATTATTTTAAAATCAGAAGGAAATGGAAAAAGCCCCAAGAGGGCTTTTTCCATTTCCTATTGTGAGCATTAACCAAAAACAGGTACATTTTACAGTCTTAATTATTATTGGCATATTTTTATTAATTATAATATTTCCACCTGTACCAAACATTTTAATCAAAGTGACACCTCATGCATAACACCGATTGTCTTTCATTCTGATCGAGACGGGAATCGGGAAATCTATATCGTGGATTCTGACGGTAACAATACCATCAGGCTCACAGATGATTCCGCAATGGATTCTAATCCTCAATGGTCTCCAACCGGGGAGGGCAAATTGCTTTTGTCTCTTACCGGGATGGTAATGCCGAGCTTTACGTGATGAACAGCAACGGTCGATAACGATTCCGGAAATAACCTTGTTTGGAGCAGATGTTGAGCTGGGTTCTGTGGTAAAAATGAATCGAGACACATTGGAAGGTCTTACGATTATTGGTGGTTACGCTCTTTCTAGCGGTGGATTTATAGTTGGCAATACAAGCAGAGCGGATATTATGAATTGTGTATTTTTCAGAAACAGAACATTTAGCTCAACTTATAGCGGAGCTATTGTTAATTTTGGAAATGTATCTATATTAAACACAGTTGTGTGGAAAAACGGCGATGATTGGTAGGGAAAATATAATATATTAACTTCCTGATTATGATCAGGAAAAAAAATCAAATTAAAGATAAGCAGCCCTTTTATCTTATGCCATGTTCCGGTTGAAACATATTTTAATAAACTTGATCGTTATTCTAATTATCATCTTTGGAATGCAGATTTTACAATCAAAAGAATCCGTTTCCCCTGAATTCAAAAACATAAAGTCAACCGTGCAATATATAGGTGATGTAGAATGTGCTGCTTGCCACCCTGATATATATAATAGTTTTATTAAAACAGGCATGGGGCGTTCTTTTTACCCATCAGAGAGTGCTGAAATCATTGAAGATTTTCAAAATAATGAACCTGTATATGATGCCAAAAATAATTTTTATTATACTGCATCACTCGTGAATGATAAAATGGTACAAATAGAATATCGTTTAAATCAAAACGGAGACAAAATTTATGAACGCAGTAAGATGGTGGATTATATCATCGGTTCCGGAAATCACAACCGTACGTATCTATCTATTCAAAATGGATTTATCACAGAATTACCTTTAACGTGGTATTCTGATCAGAAAAAATGGGATTTGAGCCCAGGATATTATTCTAATAATATGCGTTTTTCCCGACCAATTGTTGAAAAATGCATGCACTGCCACAATAGTTTTACAGACTATGAGCCTTTAGCGCAAAACAAATATAATACTCCTTTACCTCATGGAATTGGGTGCGAACGGTGTCATGGGCCTGGTCAGTTGCATGTTCAATCCCGAATAGAGAAGATGAATGACCAAAAGGGGAAAATAGATTATACAATTGTAAATCCCAAGCACCTCCCCTTTCAAGAACAATTGGATGTTTGCCAACAATGTCATTTACAGGGAGAAATCAGCGTATTTAAACAAGGCAAACAAAGTAGCGATTTTCGCCCGGGAATGCTCTTAAGTCATGTAAAAAGTATATTTATGGATTCTTCATCAGATCCCAATGAATTTCGTATTGCCAGTCACGCAGAACGTTTAGCCAAAAGCGCCTGTTTTAAAGAAAGTGCTTCCTTAACGTGTATTACTTGTCATAACCCACATGTGCCGGTCCAAGACCATAGCCAACGCTCATTTAATAAGCATTGTGTTTCCTGCCATGAGTTAAACGTCCTTTCGTTGACCAATAGCGTCGCAAACCATCGCCTAGGAGCAGATTGTATTCAGTGTCATATGCCCCAAGGTAATACAGCGGACATTCCCCATGTAAATTTTACTGATCATAAAATTCAAATCAGCCAATCATCGACAATTGTCAAAAAACCGGACAAAAGCTACAGTTATAAAAAACCGAAAGAACTGACGAATTACTTTCTTGAAACAGATCGTGATGCCAACGTACAAAAAGGAATAGCGTACATACGATATTATGAATCTCGCCACGAACACAAAGATTACCTGCAATTGGCAATTTCGTTATTAGAAAACAATTTAATCAATAAGGTTCACCATATTTCCGGTTGGTATCATTTGGCGCGAGCGTATCATTTACTGGGGAATTTGAGAAAAGCAGAATCAGCGTATCAACAAACAATAAAATATGATTCAACCCATGTTTTGGCTAATGCACAGCTGGGTATCTTAAATTTGGAATCAGACAAGCTAGAACAGGCAAACTATTTCTTTCGCAGGTCAATAAATTTTTATTCATATATACCCGTTGTTTGGAATAATCTTGGTCAAACACTAATACTATCAGATTCTGCTTCTGCCGCTTTTGCTGCATATACACAGGCCATTACCTTGGATCCGGATTATGCAAATGCGTATAATAATAGAGGAGAAATTTTGTTATATAAACAAAATAACACCGGTAAAGCCAAAGTCAATTTTTTGTCCTGTTTAGCAATAGAACCAGATAATATTTTTGCTCTGCATAACATGAGCAATGTTTCAATCGTAGAGAAGGAGTGGGACAGTGCAAAGAAATTCGCACTCCTAGCGTTGGAGATTGATTCTGGATTTATTCCGTCTTACGGCACCCTTTCTACTATATTTCAGCACAGTGGCAACATCGACCAGGCGCGAGCTGCTTTATTAAAAATCCTTGAACTCGATCCAAATAATCCCGATGCAATAAAAATCCTTGAAACTTTCGCAGATTAACCTAAATTCTGCTGAAGACAAACTTAACTCAAGAGAGTATAAACTCTTGTTTATGCTTGTCAGGAGAGTTAAGAGCAGTTAATATCATGGCTGTTATTATGACATGCGGAGTTCTTTTATGTCCTTATCGGCCAGAAATTAAATAAAATAATTAATTAATCGGAGAATGGCTATGTTAAAACATACCCTCAAGCTATTTACAATTCTATTGATCCCAATGATGCTTTTTTCTGGTGAGACAGGAAAAATTACCGGGTCAGTAAAAGATAAATCAAACGGAAATTTATTGCCGGGCGTTAATGTTATTCTGGATGGAACCAATATGGGAGCCGCTACAGAGCTCAATGGGGATTTTTATATTCTGAATGTTCCTCCCGGTATATATAGCGTAAAGTTTAGTTTTATTGGCTATGCTAAAGTCACGATTGAGAATGTGCGTGTTGCTAAAGATCTTACAACAAATTTATATACAATCGAGCTATCATCTGAAGCAATTGCCGGAAAAGAAATAATAGTCGTTGCTGAAAAGCCCCTTATCGAAATTAATGCTACCAATGAAGTTCGGGTTGTACGCGGAGAAGATATAAGAAATATGCCTATTCGAGGTTATGAAAATGTAGCTGCTATTCAAACAGGTGTTGTAGTTGACGCTTCGGGGAATATGCACGTACGGGGCGGAAGATCCGATGGAGTTGGTTTTTATGTTGATGGTGTATTGGTTAATAACTCATATACGCTTAGTCGATCAGGAAGCGTTCCCAACCTAAGCTTGGAAGAGGTGTCATACCAAGCGGGCGGTTTTGGGGCCGAATATGGTTCTGCTACAGCCGGCATTGTAAGTACGACAACAAAAACGGGCGGGTCAAGATTAGAGGCATCTGCAGAAACTATCACAGATGCTCTCATCTCTGCTGGTGCTACAGGTCCTGGCAAGACACAACCCTTTGCTTATTCATATGGTTACAATCTTATTTCAGCCTCTCTAGGCGGACCGGTAACCAATATGCTTCGCTTATATGGTGCGGTAGAAATGAGCAGTATGGACGATGCCTACCCGACAACCGGGCAATTTCCAAAATATACTGGTAAGATTAATACGGCAAATGGACTGCCCGATAATGGCGAGCTATTTGTTGATTCCAATGGTAACACGATCTATGATGAAGGTGAAGACTTTACGGACGCTGATGGCAATGGCGTTTACGATGGTCCGGACTATTTGACCATTGATGCAAATGATTTACAGTTATGGGATGGGCCGAAACCCAATAATGGTGTTGACAGGATGTCTTATATTGGAAATGTTCTTTTGGATCTTCAGCCTGTCACCGGTCTTAAATGGAAACTACGTATGGGTATAAATGGTTATAGTAGCGATCGTACGCATTACAGTCATAGTAGAGCAATGTTTGACTATTACAATACAGCAAGCACAGATCAAGCAGTAGGTTCAAGCGGTGGATTAAGACTGCGTTTTAACCAGTCTCATAACCGTTATAATTCATTTCACACCCGATTGTCAGGCGCAGTCCCCGGTGTAGATAAAATGTTTTTTAATTTGCAGTACAGTAACTCTACTGAATCCTATGAACTCCACGACCCCGTATTTAAAAAAGGTTTTGGCAAGTATGTGTATGAAGATGGTACTGTTTCCAATGAAACAGTCCCGTATATCCAATTTGGAAAGAAAGAAGATTATGCAAGCCCCGTATGGGTATATGAGGATTCAAACGGTGTTCGTAGTACAGCATCATATTGGCTTGATAATGAAGATTTAAGTTTTGTGCAGGTGAATTATGATACAACCTGGATAAACCCTTTGTATACATCCGTGGGTATCGCACCATCTCCCCATGTAGAAATAGTCCAATATTCATTAGCGGGATCAGCAAGTACATCTTATGAGAAGCGTAAAACATCTCGACAGATGATAAATGGTTCATTGGTGTGGCAGTATGGTCACCATGAGCTTAAGTTCGGCGGAGAATACGCGGATAATACTGTTCGCTATTACCGTATGGGCAGGGCATCTTCACTTTCCCGTTATTTTAATAACAATCCTGCGTATTCACCTACACAGGATATATATCGCTGGGATGCTGCGTTTAATGATAGCGCCGGCGCATTAATCCGGGATTATGCCGGTGATGGTATTGCGGATTATTTACAGGATCAAACGGATATTTGGGATGACGATGGGGATTATGCCGACTACTTTGATGCTTATAAAACCTCAGCTTATATTTCTGCTTATGCTGAAAACATCGGTTATAATGTAACGGGTGAAAAAGAAGTAAATAAAGGCACAGATAAAGCACGTAAACCCATTATAAGTGCACTGTATATACAGGATAAGTTTGAAATTAAAGATTTAATTCTAAATTTAGGACTGCGTTACGATTATATAGATCCTGCTACTGAAGTATTTAATCCGCTTACAGGTGGCAATACAAATATCGTCATTGCTTCAGATGGTACAATTGCAGGAATGGTCTATCAGGATGAGGACGGGAAATACACTTCTCCCGACCCAACAGAATACGATAGCAATGGTCTGTCTCATCAGGTTTTGGCGAACCCTACAAAACAAATCAGCCCTAGGGTTGGTCTGGCGTTCCCCGTTACAGATAAAACGGTATTTCATGCTCAATACGGTTGGTATTTACAACAACCAGAATTCAACCGCTTGTATTTGAGTTATGCCCGGTTTACTTCAAACCTTCAGCAGGGAAACTTTACAATTTCTGCTAACCCGGAGCTGAAACCTGTTCGCAGTGTTCAATATGAAATTGGTGTAAAACAATACTTGACAAACGATGTTACATTGGATGCAACTTTGTTTTACAAGCAAGAATCAGATTATATCCAGATTCGCAACATAGCCGCCGTGCCAACGGGGTATGCTCTGTACGTAAATGGTGATTATGGCACAAGTAAGGGTTTAAGTCTTTCGTTTAAAACGAGAAGGCTGGGCAATGTTCAGGTAGACGCCAATTATACTTTATCGTGGGCAGGCGGTACCGGATCTAATTCTTCGGGTTTGTACAGGATTGCCTGGCAGGGCGGGAATAATCCATCCTTTATTTCACCTTTAGATTATGACCAGCGCCATACGGGTAATATTTCCGTTGATTACCGCACCGGTGCACGTACTCAAATTCCATTCATGAACAATCTAGGTGCCAATATGTTATTTCGTTTTGGTAGCGGAATGCCTTATACACCAACAAAGCCATATACGGCGATTTTTGGAGCAATATCCTCTCATCCGATCGGCGGTCTTAATTCAGCAAATATGCCTTGGACATATAATATGGATTTGAAATTGGATAAAACTTTCCGGGTTGCCGGTGTTGATGTAGGCGCATTTATCTGGATAACAAATGTTTTGAATACGCAAAATGTTATAGATGTGTATTCTGCATCAGGTATGCCCAATAACGATAGCTGGCTTACGGAACCTTCTGGAGAAAACTGGCTGAATAATGTAGCTATAGGTGGAGCTGAATCTGGCGAACAGTTGTATAATGGTAAACTTGCAAACCCGTATAATTTTTCAGTACCTCGACAAGTTCGGTTCGGTATTCGGGTAGATTTATAAAATTAATTATGGTTAAGGAGATTTTTCGTATGAATACGAAGACAATTTTCACATTGATAATACTGGCAGCATTTTTAAATGCAGTTGAGCCCTATAATCGTAGCACTGCTCCGGAGCATGCTGCTAAATCGGCGCTTGGAACAGTAGAGCACGTAATCTGGGATGGTAATCAGATAAGCACAACCCATGGTAATCATGGCGATATTGCTAGTTACCATTTATCCAGTGAGTCAGGGCTGGAATGGCCCAAGGGGAGCGGTAAAACAGCTGTATTCCAAGCAGGCTTATGGATGATATCGGGTAAAACAAAAGCCGCTGGTAGCGATGTATGGGTAGATGAATTACGTTCAGCCGCAGCTGAATACACTGTAGAATTCACACCTGGTTCTATTGATGGCGTAACAAACGATGGTCATATTTATGAAATAAATAAAAAAGAATTGACATTTTTTCTAGAAAATGATTATGCTACATATGCCAGTTCCGGGGCCTATCTTCCTGTAACTGTTCTCGAAGGGGCCCATGCTTTAACGGAAGATACGTGGAGAGATTTTCCAACAAATGATTTTGAAAATTGGCCCGTTGCTGCAGGTGCTCCTTGGGTGGATGCAAACGGCGATGGTCTTTATAATATCGAAGATGGGGATCATCCGGACATACTAGGCGATATGTTCCATTGGTATGTGATGAATGACGGTGATGCCTCCATACATACATTTTTGTGGGGAACGCCTCCTATGAATGTTGAACTCCAAACATCTGTATTTGGTTTTGACCAGGCGGGAGCCTTGGGTAATATTCTATTTATCCGCTGGGTAGTGATTAATAAAGGGTCCAATGATCTGGACAGTGTATATGTATCCATGTGGCACGATGATGATGTCGGTGATGCTACCGATGATATGGTGGGGTGTAACGTAGATTTGAGTGTTGGTTATACCTATAACGATATTACACCCGATGCCAACTATGGCGTAGAAGTCCCGGCGGTTGGTGGAGATTTTTTCCAAGGACCATTGGTTGATTCACCGGGCGATACTGCTTCCATGCTGACTTGGTCTTTGGAAAACAGTTATCATATTAGAAACGTTCCAGATAAAGAGATACTGGGTCTCACATCATTCGTTAAATATATTAATGGTGTTGCAGCATACCAAGATCCAAACACAGCAGAGCAGGCGTATCTTTATATGAATGGTCTAATTGGCGCTTCCGGTGAGGAATATATTGACCCTACGACTGGTGAGCCTTCTGTTTTTGTCCATGACGGAAACCCTGTAACTGGCGCGGGCTGGTTAGACCCCGTTATGGGCGACAAACGTTATTTAATGACATCAGGGCCTTTTACGATGAATGTTGGCGATACAGTAGAAATTGTTGGCTCTATTATTATTGCAGCTGGTTCGAATTGGAAAAAATCCATAACTAAAATGTTCTATTTTGACAATTTTGCCCAAGGGGCTTTTGACGCAAACTTTGAAGTATGTTCGCCACCGGGACCTCAAACAGAATATTCTCAATTAAAAGATAAAATTATCCTGACCTTTGAGGAAGGCAGTGAGAAGATTGAGTCTTATAATTGTTCTGGATATTCTTTTCAAGGATATAATATATATCAAGGTAAAACAGTTGCAGGGCCTTGGGAGCGCGTAGCTACCTATGATATAGTAGACGGATTAAAAGGGCTTATGGATCTTTCTTTGGATGAAGAAACGGGTGAATTGCTGGAATTGCCCTCTCAATTCGGAACGGACTCTGGTATTCAACATTATATTGAGATAACGGATGATATTATTAACAATATAAAATTAATTAATCACCGCAAATATTATTTTGCTGTTACAGCTTATGCATATGATCCTGATGCAGCTCAGAGGGTCATTGAAAGCCCACAGACTGCTATTACGGTTGTTCCGGGGGGCCCTGGCCTTGGTAACGAGTTAGCCAGTCTTTTTTCTGATACATTAAATATTACCCATACTGGTTTATCTGATGCTGTTTTTCTGCCCCATGTTATTGATCCGTACCAATTGACGAATCATAACTACACCATTACGTTTGATATGGTTGATTCGGCTTACTACTGGTATTTGACCGATACAGATGATAATAAGTTAATAATGTCAGATTTATTGTTCCCTGCAACTAGCGATTATTATGATTATTCAAATTCTGATCTAACGTTTGAAGACTTGCCTTCATTTTATGAAAACGTCGAAATTACTGATGGATTCATATTGGGTGCGCGCGACGCCACATATGAAGCTCCTATAACGAATTCGTTTGCTGAAACAACTGCGGATGATAACCTTGATACTGAAATCATATTTGGAGGAATAAAATCTGATGGAACATGGGCTTCTTTTTTAACATCTATACCTCTTGCACAGCCTGATGCGATGCCCATAGCTTCAGATTTAATGAAAGATATTGAATTCCGCTTCACGGATAATGGATCAATTGGCACGTGGTTTAAATCTAATTTATCTGTGATTGAGACTGTACAGCTGCCATTTGAAATGTGGACGGTGGAAAATAATCAGCAAATAGACGTGTGCGTTTATCAGGTCGGTGGGCAAAAGGAAAACATATTCGGATTATCGGATGATTCAGTCAGTTACCAGATAAATGAAAATGTATTTTTAATGCCCCTGTATAGAGCATATACAGGAGAACAGTTAGCTGATTATAATTCGACTGCCAGTAAAATTGGTTGGATGTTGCAATTTAATAAAGCTGCAACGCGATTTGAATCAGGTAATATATTTAGTCTCGGTTTTCGTAATCCTATTTTTCCGGGAGAAGATGTATACTCATTTGTAGGTAAAGGATTAAATGCATCAGACAAGAGTAGTCTGACTGCACAGTTGGACTTAATTACTGTTTTCCCTAATCCTTACTTTGGGCAAAACCCGGAAGATTCCAACCCTCAAGATAGAAAAGTTTTCTTTTCCAATCTTGGCGTTGGCCTGACCACAATAAGAGTTTTTACAATTGCAGGCGATATGGTTACGAAGATTGAAAAAGAAATATTAAATGAAAACGATGAAGACCGCCGCGCAGAATGGAATTTGAGGAATAATCATGGTATTCCTGTGGCCAGCGGAATGTATATTGTCCATATTGACGTGGATGATAGCAATGGTAGGGATATTGGTGAACGAATTTTAAAACTGGCTGTGTTCCAGCCTGAAGAACGCTTGAGCGTCTACTAGAAGGAGAGCGAGAACGATGATTAGAAACAGCAAATATATATCTTTAGTTTTAATAGCCATTATTTTTGTAGGTATGGCTGAAGGCGGCAGTAAGCGTCGTCGTGGAACCGCAGGGGCACAGGAACTCATGATTCCTGTAGGCTCTCGTGGTGCGGCCTTGTCTGGGGCCTATGTGGCTGGTTTATCTGGCATAGAAGCGGCAGAATGGAATATTGCCGGATTAGCTAATATTTCTGGTAGCGGTGAAGCTATCTTTTCAAACAATCAATGGATTGCAGACTTATCTCTTAATTATGGCGCTGTTGCAGCCAAATTAGGTAATAATGTTTTTGGCATATCTATTAAGTCAGTTGATTTTGGTGATATACCCATTACAACAACCGATGAACCGGAAGGAACGGGGGAAATTTATTCCCCCAGTTTTATAACAATGTCTTTCATGTTTGCCCGAAAAATGAGTGACAGAATTTTCTTTGGCGCTGATATGAAAATGATTAGTGAAAAGATAATGCGTGTTTCTGCGTTTGGGTTAGCAATAGATGCCGGAGTTCAATATCGTACAGGTACAGGTTTACAGCTAGGTGCATCTATCCGTAATCTTGGTCTGGATATGAAATTTGACGGATCAGATTTGGAAGAATTTCATCAACCGTCCGGGACAGAACCTGGAACACCTATTGAACACAGAAGGATTGTACTGCAAGCGTTTGAACTGCCCACCACCATTGAGCTCGGCGTTGGTTATGGTCCAATAGATTTTGGCCCAGCCAAAGCAACATTCGCCGGCTCATTTTTGAATAACAACTTTTCCTTTGACGAAATCAGGTTAGGTGCTGAAATTAGTTTGATGAATATGTTGAGTCTTCGCGGGGGTATTGCTATAGGGGTTGATCCCGAACCTTACGGCGTAGACATGATACAAGACACAGATGACGATAGTGACGATGATGCGTTTGAAAATAGTAGTGAAGAATTTATTTGGGGCCCAACCTTTGGGATTGGCCTTGATCTTTCCCGCTTGACGGGAATGGGGCTGTCTGTAGATTATGCTTACAGGACAGCAGAATATTTCGATGGTGTACAATGGCTAACCTTTAAGGTTGCGTTTTAACAAATCGAAAAAAATAAAGACGAAAAGCGACGGTTATTAGTTTATCTGTTGTCGTCTTTCTTGCAAGAAAGAAAAAAAGTAAAAAAGGAGTAATCATGAGTAACAAGCTAATATCTTTAGGTATTTTGCTTTCTCTCGCTTTGCCAATAAGTGCCCGTGATCTGGGTACCGGCAATGGTATTCCCGCAAAGGATTTGAGTTCATATCAACTCCTGGGAAATTCAGAGCAGGATATTGTAAATGTGCCTGGATACAATTATGAAAATAACTATAGTAATCATAGTTATGGGCGTGGTACGCCTGATACAATGGCCTATGATTATGCATGGGGAGCATATTTCTATATGACTCCTGGTGATGTTATGGTCACAGCGCACCAGATGCAAGCAGATGGTATTTTAAAAGGCGTAAATGTACGCGTCCATCGCTGGGGTACGGGTGAACAGCTGACGGTTTCACTGCATAAACTATCTTATCCTTTAGGTTCAGATGGTGCCATGTATGACCAAGGAGCCGTAAATGCCGCTGGTTGGCTTGCTGGATACGATGATGGTTCTGGTATTACACTAGAAGGAACCTCATGGAATAGTGCAGCAGGTACATGCGAAGGCGGAACAATGATTGGTAATGCTACCGATCCTTTGGGAAGCACAGCTGCAGTAAGCGGCCCCCCCGGAACACCCACAATGGGTCTTTTATGGCCAGACGGTTTTACCGCAGCCACAATGGATCCAACAAACCATCCCGGTATTGATGTAGGTGGAACGGGTTCTAACTGGATTACTTGTGCTGATTTTGGTTCAGAAATGGACGTTCAATCAGGTGACTGGATTGGAATCGTTGTAAAGTACACAGGTACGGGCGGTGATGGATCAGATCCAGGCATTGGTTTTGAATTTGCCACAGCAGCAAGTGATCCGTGGAAATCAATGAAATTCTACTCTACAGAATGTGGTGGAACAGCCGGCGAAACTGGCTGGTATATCCGTGGATATGCATTCAACTATGAGCTCGCAGTAGAATTAACCGGTGACCGTGGTCCAGTGTTTGAAAGTGTTTCAAGCCTGCCAACAACCTTATCAACAGACGCCCGTGCAGTATCTGCTGTGGTTTCTGATGATAACCCAAGTGGTGACGCAGCTGGTGTTGCAGCCGTAATATTATCCTATCAATTGGATTCTCTTACAGCAACCCTCAACACTGTTTCAATGAGCATGACCGATGGTGATGCAACAAATGGCACATGGGAAGGATCAATTCCTGGTCAAGCTCCCGGTTCAATGGTATACTGGTCATTATCAGCTACAGATGTAGGCGCTTTGTCTACCGGTAGCGATATGGCTTCATACTATATTTTTGCACCGACAGCAGGCAACGACCTGATTTTTAACAATCAGGGAGCATTGTATGGTAATATTCTGTATTCGTCTTACATCTATTTCTACTGGGGTGGCGATCCGTTTGACATCTGGGATGCCAGCTATGGCGGTATTGTAGATGAATTAACAGCAGAGTACAGTACAATTATTGAACTGGCCGGTCAAGGACCATTCTATGATAATGATGCTGAAATTTTAAACTGGTGGGATGGCGACAAAACATACATCGTCGCTGGTGACGAATGGCTCGGCGCTCGTTCTGGTTGGACCAATGGTGCAACATTATCAGGTAGTGTAGCCAGAGACATTCTCGGTATTGACAATGAATACAATGATGTTAACTATATGGCAGCTGGCGATCAAGGCGGAGTTTCCCGCCTCGTAGCCGGATCTGATGGTTATGCAAGCTCATTGGCTGGTTTTGTAGCTGACTCACTATTTGTGGACTACAATCCTGGTTATGAAACAGGTGGCAGTAACTGGCTTGACGGTGTTGATGCAATGGCTGGATTTACCGTTGATATGACAGCGTATGGCGGCGTTCTTGATAGTGCCGGCAACCCTGATATGACTGATACATATAATGTCATGATTCATGGTCAACAAGGTAATGGCGGAAAAAGTGCTTTCTTGGCATTTGATCCTGTTGCATTAAATACTGTACCCAGCTATTACTGGGTAGGTGCATCATACTACTGGAATGTACTTGCTGGAGCTGTTGCGTGTCCTACAGATGCAAGTCCATTGATTCAAGCTTATGAAGGTCTTGCGGCCGCATCAAGCGTTGATGATGAAGTAGTTGGTAACCCGAATGCCTTTTCTTTAAAAGGCAACTATCCAAACCCCTTCAACCCCATTACGAATATTGCGTTTAATCTCGATGTTCGCAGTGATGTAACGGTTACCGTTTATTCACTTCTGGGTGAAGAAGTTGCTACAGTCCATAATGGAATCTTGCAGTCTGGTCTGCAGTCCATCAAATGGAATGGCTTAGATAGTCGTGGTACACAGGTTTCATCAGGTGTTTACATTTACCGCATTGAAGCACAAAACCGTGCTTTAACCGGTAAAATGATGCTCTTGAAGTAATCTTACATCACTATAGATTATTGTGATATAAAAAGGGCGGCTTTTAGCCGCCCTTTTTTTAACTTTCCGCCCTCAAAAATGAAGAAACTACACTTATTAACTATTATCATTTTTTGCCTGCTTATTTCGTGCTCACGTTCGGACAAGATTGTTGCATCTATTGATGGTGAACCAATTTATTTCGAAGATATATTTTCAGCTATTGATGAAAGTGATTTTAATAAACGTTCAAATGAAGAAAAGAAAACATTTATTAGAAAATATGCAGCAAATAAAATCCTATCATCAATACCTCAACAAGAACTAGATGAATTTGGATTTTCCTATGAAGGAGCAAATAATCGATTAAGAAATAAGCTCATAATTAAAAATATTGAAAAGCATATTTTTAATCAACTTGTTATTTCTGACAGTACATTAGATTTTATAGTTAATGCTGTTAATATGGATATCTATGTAAAAGCGGTCACTGTCAATCACCGGTTTTCGTTTGGTAAAACAAATCCTCGCACAAAAAAAGAAGCATTGAAAAAAGCAGAGGTAATTTATAATAGACTTCTATCAAATGAACTTACATATGAAGAAGCATTGTCCATATATAGTGAATCCACAGTATCAAAAATCAAAGGGAATGAAATGGGTCAATTATATTATGGGCTCATGCCTAAAAAATTCAACGATGCTATTTGGACATCAACGATGGGTTATTTGCATGAGCCATTAGAAACTCCAATTGGTTATCATGTTGTTATAGTTGATCATAAACTTCCAAAGCTTGGAACAGATAGAAGAGAAGTCGACAGAGAGAAAATGGTTAAAGATTTGAAAAAAGGGAAATATGGCTATCAGGAAGAAAATTTTATTCAGTTTGTAGAAAATTTATATGAAAAATATGATGTATCACTCAATCAAGATGAACTATATAATGCGTGGGATTCTCTCAAAACGATTGATGGTATCAATACCATGTCCGGCGTTTCAATAGATGGATTGGCAGAAGTGGAAACGTCAAATATTTTAGCAAAAATAAATGGTTCGGAGATAACATTGGAATGGATAATAAACGAAACGGAGAACTATTCATTTTATAATAACATATCTGTTAATAAAGGATTCTCATTCTATAAATTAATTTCTGATGTTATAGCAAGATACTTAATGTCAGAATGGTATAAAGATAATAGAGAGATATTTCCTGACTTGGAAAAAACGATTAAGTATAAAAGTATCCAAAAAATAAACTCCCTTTATTTTGATAAAATGCAAAAGCTAAACCCAGATTTAACTAAAGAAATTATTATGAATCGTTTTATGTTGGAAAAGGGTGTTGTAATCAATAGCGAATTATTTGCTGAAGATTTTTAATAGTTGACTGTATAAGTCTTTGCTATTGAAGCCCTGTCCCAAATAATATTCTCCCCCAGCATCCTGTAAAATTAATTCCCAATGGAGATGAGCGCCTTTACGTGTTCCCAATGTGCTGGGTTCTGTTCCGCTGTTTCCCGATAGACCAATTAAATCTCCAGCAT
>Ga0208748_1000700_pt1 | contig 16699 bp, 6 predicted proteins | sample Knorr_S7_td_Bott_FD_185599 | JGI IMG/M metagenome (GOLD analysis project Ga0208748, IMG submission 185599) | Marine microbial communities from Southern Atlantic Ocean transect - Knorr_S7_td_Bottom_ad_4513_LV_A (SPAdes) (version 2) | ecosystem: Environmental > Aquatic > Marine > Oceanic | place... | reverse complement strand
AATATACAGATTTACCGAAACGGAATGGGTGGAGGAATATATTTAAAGGAAGATGCGAAATTAATTTCCTGCCGAATTACCCGTAATCATTCCCAGCGGGAAGGCGGCGGCAATCCGGTTCGTTTGACTTACAAACCAGGGCGCAGCACTGTTAATTTAGCGCTTGCGCTTGATGGAGATGTCCTTGTTTTTTCCTCCAATCGTGATGGAGGTTCAGTAATATGTACCATGGATGTAAATGGTGGCAACCTTTCGCGCCTGACGGACGTCTCCGGTATAGATCGGGTTCCGCAGTTTCGGCCACGGTTGGAATGAGCGCTTTTATAGAACCCCACGCCTGCGTGTCGAAACTCGGGTGTGCAGGCCCGGGTAAACCCGGGTTACCATCAATTTACGCCCTGTGGGGCGACATCCCGATCCGGGGATGAATTTTGGAATTCATCCACTTCTAATAAGCCCAAAGGGCAGAGTTCCACGGGCTATGCCCGTGGGTGAATTATGGTAAATTTTAGTCATGGAAAATCGTTTTTCTGGTCATGGAGTATATCGGACGGAATATCATATAGTATGGATACCGAAATATCGCCGCCGAATCCTGAATTCTGGAATGCGTGGATATTTGAGAAAACTTTTCCCAAAGGTAATGAGGGGGATGCCAGGTTGCGAGAAGGTCGAGTTGAATATGCAGGTTGATCATATCCATATGATAATGGTGATTCCGCCAAAGTATGGAGTGAGTGCGGTGGTTGGACAAATTAAGCAACCCACGGCAAGTAAATTGAGGGAGAAGTTTTCATGTTTGGAGAAGGTGTATTGGAATGAATCAGTAGTTTGGTCTCCAGGATATTTTGTATCAACGGTTGGGTTGAATGAGAAACAGATATTGGCGTATGTGAGATGGCAAACGCATCAGGATTCAGATCAAGCGAAGCTTGAATTGTTTTGAAAAGTGCCACGGGCTCTGCCCGTGGGTATCTACTCTGCTGGGTTCCGTACCGTTTATTATTGGACATGGGCCTTTGACCTTTTCCACTTACCCCCCGGACTTGGTTCCACGGATATTGCTTTATTCAATGATGTGAGAACATGTTTTCGAGCAACGATGTCAGTAATCTCATCAATAATAGGATGAGTGAAAAGACAGAAAGATTTAAAAAGGCAGTTTTTACTGTTTGGGGAGTTTCTTATTGTCAAAGTAAAGTTAGGATTAATTAATTCAAAAAACGGTTTAGAAACACAACTATGTTAAAGTAAATTGCTTAGCGTCAACTAAATAATAAATAATTTCTTCTTGATATTTTGTTTTTAGTTGGCGTAATTATTTTAGTTATAGGTGTAAAGGTAAGGAACAATTTATGCCTGAAGAACAACTATAATTGGTTTCAATATGAATACAAAATCAACTAATATAAGTTTTTTTGCCATATTTTTATTGGTGTGCATTGTAGCAAACCCTCTTTTTGCAAGCGGCAAAGGAAAGATAGTTGGAGTTATTACTGATGAAAAAACCAATGCCCCTTTACCGGGGACTAATATTTTAGTTTTAAATACACCTTGGGGTACCGCAGCTGATGCAGATGGATATTATATACTATTAGATTTGCCTGTAGGTGTTTATGATTTAAAAACTCAAATGATCGGTTATGCTCCTGTTATAATTAAGGGCGTTTTGGTGCAAAGTGATTTAACTACAACCCAAAACATGTCAATGAATGCAGCTGTATTAGAAACTGAAGAAGTAATTGTGGAAGCAACACGGCCGTTGGTTCAGCTTGACCAAACATCCAGTCGCAGGTCTTTAAAATCAGAAGAATTACGAAATATGGCTGTTTCCTCGTTGGAAGAGGCAGTTGCACAAACAGCTGGAGGGGTTGAAGATGCCGGCGGGAATTTACACATAAGAGGTGGGCGATCTAGTGAAATCGTTTATCTGTTTGATGGAATACCTTTAAACGATCCGTTAACTGGGAATCCAAATGATTCTGACATACCTTTATTTGGAGTTGAAGAAACCAGTATTATCACCGGCGGTTTTGGTGCTGATTATGGAAATGCTCAATCCGGAATTATTAATGTTACCAGCAGAAGCGGGCGCAATGTTTTTTCAGGAGATGTTCGACTAACATCATCAAATGGAATTTCTAATGCGTTCACGGATGAAGATCCGCAAAACTATAAAGGTGTTGAATATGCTTTAAGCGGACCTTTTGTAAAAGATAAAGTATTTTTTGCATTAGCTGGAGAGGTTAGTGAAAACTTTGGAAGATTTGAAAATCAGTATTCTGATTTAGTTAATTACACTGGAAATTTAACCTGGCGCATATCAAACAATATTAAACTTACTCTTTCAGGATTATACTCCCGATCAAACTTTGAAGATGGCTATTCATATGCTTGGAGTCACAAATTATCTGAAGATAGATTAACAGAATACATGCCATTCTATATAAAACAATTCGATGGGAATGTTGGTGATATTACCGACGGCATTATACAATCCGGGGAAGTCCCTGATTTTTATATGAATTGGCTTACCACTGAGGGATTACAAACAGAAGATATTGACGCCGATGGAAGATTAGATATGTATTTTACAACTGAACCATTTGCAGATTGGAATCAGAATGGAATATATGACGATGGTGAATATTATGAAGATATAAATGGAAATGGGATATATGATATTTCCATTTCCTATGAATTGGACCTGAATAGTTCTGGACAATTTGTTACACCTGATGGCGATATGGCACATGAAGATTTTAACAACAATTTTTCTTTGGATTCTGAAGACCCAATAGATACTTGGTATGGGAATGGTCAGCTTGACACAGAAGATATAAATGGCAACGGTGTTTTAGATGCAGGAGAAGACATAAATGGCAATGGTGTTTTGGATACAGAAGACGTTGATCGAGATGGATCATTAACAACATTTACCATGTTTGATCGCTTACCCCTATGGCAGAGAGAGAACTCTTTATGGAACTTAGGATTTACTCACTTTTTAAGCAAAAATACATATTATACAATAAGAGTGGCCCAGTACACGACAAGATTAGAATCTAACATAATAGAGCGTTTAAATGAAGATACCGATCAAGATGGTATTCTTGATATTTATTATGCCACAGAGCCATTTATTGATATGAATGGTAATAATCGGTGGGATGAAAATGAAATGTTTTCTGATCTAAATGGTAATGGAATGTATGATTTGGACTTGGATTTGGATGTAGATGGCGATGGAGACAGACGCAATGAAGATTTAAACGGTAATGGTCTTTTAGATGTATATACTCCTGAGATAGAAATTTCTGGTTTTGACGATCCTCAAGATATGTTCCATGATAATAATCGTAATGGCTTTGTAGATGAGTCTGAAAGAGACTGGGACGGTGATGGCGACATAGATGAGTTAGACCGGCGTTTTGGATGGTTGGACTGGAGCAATATTCCTGACGAAGGATTTAGACATACTACGGGTGGTTTCTACGGCGTTGGTTCTGGCCATCCATATACTTTTCTGCGCGACCACTATCATTATGATAAGAAAGTAAGAACCACATTCAAGTTTGATTTTGTCAGCCAATTAAATAAACATAATAAGCTGGAGACGGGTTTTGAGCTAAACAACCATGATTTGACAAATTATTCCCCGCCGGATCGGTATGGTTATGCTGAACACTATACTGTTAATCCTTCAGAACTTTCTGGCTATATAAAAGATAAAATGGAATACCCCGGCTTTACATTAAACATAGGTTTAAGAGCGGAATATTTTAAGCCAAATGCACGCTACCCCAAAGATGAAACTGATCCAACATGGACGAGCGATGATGTTGATGATTGGGACGGGGACGGCATTGCCGAACAGTATAAGCAATGGAAAGATGATGCGGGGTTTTACGTACATGGTTTAAGAGATTTAAAAGACCCTGTTGACGCTGAAAATAAATTTATTTTTGCCCCAAGATTGGGTGTGTCTCACCATATAACTGACAAAGCCATGCTTTACTTTAATTATGGTCGTTATTACCAGCGACCGGCTCTTCAATATCTGTTTAGAAATACGACTTACAACATGGGTGGAGGGTTTCCAATCGTTGGCAATGTGAATATGGAACCTGAAATGACAGTGTCCTATGAAGTTGGGATCAGGCAAGAATTGACAAGCCTAACCATGATAGAAGCAAAAGGATTTTATAAAAATATTTTTGGGCTTACGGATACACGGCCAATTTACTGGTCTGTCAGCGATTGGTATACGACATATTACAATCGAGACTATGGCAATGTAAGAGGTTTTGAATTAATATTAATGAAACGTTCCCCAGGATGGGTGTATGGAGAATTAAATTATACATATTCAGTGGCCAAAGGGAAAAGCAGTACAGTAGGGCAGGGTTACATAACGGAGTGGTCCGGAAACATTGTGCCGACTTTTGAAACTTATTTAACCTGGGATCAGCGGCATACATTTAATGCAAATGTGAACTTTCTTTATCGAAGTTTCTTAACGTCAGTGAATGTTAATTATGGTAGCGGCACCAGATACACAAAGCCGGACCAGGGGCGCATTATTATTGAAAACACTGAATTATTACCGTGGTATATTACCTCAAATATGAGAATGTCATATAAATTCAGTGTTTCAAATATAAATGGGAGCATATTTTTATATATTACAAATCTATTTAATCTTCAACGCTACAGATATGTAAATGACACCAACTGGTATCATCAATATATAAAATTGGTTGAACAATATGATACTAACGATGATGGCAAGGTGACAAGTGCGGATGGACAGGAAAACTTTTTTGCCTATATGTCTAATGTAGATTTGGATCAAGATGGTTATACAGATAAAAATAAATTATACCCTGAACGAGGCGCTTATTTACAACCGGGCGTTTATCAAGATTTACGAAGATTTAGAATAGGTGTTTCTATAAGTTTTTAGATAGTAAGAGAGTACAATGATAGTTCATAAATCAATTCAATATTGTTTAATTTTTTTAACAGCTTTTTGCGTGGAAGGTTTTAGTAAATCTAAGAGTGAAAAGATGAAAGAGATTCCCCCAACTCCTTATAGGAAAATGGGAACCAGGCCGGAAAAAGCATTTTTCAACCATACCACAAATAACATGTGGTCTGCAATAACAAACTATGGAAGCGTTGGTGACCCCAATTCTCCATCTACCGGCCGGCCGTCTGCCCAATGGCCGGGTGGGTCTGGTAATAATTATCTTTATGATGGAGGTATTTGGATTGCCGGGAAAATAGCAGGCGAAGCAGCCGTTACTACTTATTTTTACAATCCCGATATTGAGTGGTTGCCCACCGCCGGATATCCAGGAGAAATGGGTTCATTTGTTAATGGATCAAAATCCAGATCTCTTGAGGATAGTTATATGGTTTATGACGATATTGAAGACAGAACCGAGAGTAACCATAACCAATTAGGGGTAAAAATTCTTCAGCGGGCGATGACTTGGAGCCTCCCGGATTTCGATGATTTTATTGCTTTTGAATATTCGATTGTCAATACCGGATTGGTTGGTTCATTAGAAGATATTTTCGTTTCTTATTGGTACGACATTGATGTGTCTTCATCTGATGATACAGGGCCTCATATTGATGACTTGGTAGATTATGATGGTTGGGATGGTACTGATTCTTTCACGGATCAATTAGATGCAGTTGACCCCTTTGATTTGGATGGGGATGGATATACGGGTTATGATGAATGGGGCGTTCCGTATGCTAAAGACCGCCCTCAAAACCCAAATTGGACGACAAATATTGCCGATGATAATAATGGTATAGGCTCCGAGTCGGATGGTTTTTGGGATGAATGGGCTGTAATATTTGATGCGGGTGGTGATACGCTTTTTTGGCAGGCAGATGTAGAGCATTTAGGAAGGGTTGCCGGTGAACCGGCAGTGGTTGATGGACAGCTTCTTAAAGGGTATCAATTTCCCAGGAGTTTATCCTATATCTATGATGGCGATAATCCCGGTTCGTCTGGTAATGATTATGGTGAAAGGGAAAAGTCGCCAACGAACGATGGATTTCTTGGAGGAGCGATTATTTACACACCTGCCCCATATAATGTCGTAGAAAGTGGTCAAGCATATATGGGTGCCTATTCTCATCAATGGTGGAATTGGGAAAGCGATCCCGATACAGATGAAGCAAAGAGAGAATATATTGAAGGAAAACATACGGCCAGCCAAGGAAAGAAATTTTTAAACAACCCACTAGAGCTTGGATTTCCGCAGTTTGATTATAGGTTTCTATTGTCAACAGGTCCTTTTGACTTGGCAGAGGGAGATACGGTAAAAATAGTTTTTGTCCTTGTTTGCGGGCAAGGCTTACAGGGGTTAAGAGAAAATACCGACAATGCCGTTCGAGCATATTATTCCGGCAGTAAGTCCAGTAACCCGTTATCTCCAAGTAATTTCGATGAGGATATTCATTGGAATCTACCCATACCGCCGGAAGTCCCAAGTTTATCCTATGCTCCTTTGAACTCAGGCGTCCGCCTGGCTTGGGATACAGGTGCAGAACAATCTTTTGATCAAAACCTGGGTCGAATTGATTTTGAAGGTTATCAGATATACAGAGCAACTTATTTACCGCAAGATTGGGAATTAATAGCTGCGTTTGACAACTTGCATGAACCAGTTTATGTTGTTTCTGTGGATGGTGATACGTTAAATAAAATTGATGAAAATGGTGAATGGATATTTGTGGATTTACCGAATATTCAAAATAGCTATGATGATTATGGGGGTACAACTTTATGGGATTCTACATTCGTAACGCCATTGAATGGGTTGCCGTATTATTATGCCGTTTCAGCATATGACAGTTATAAATCAGCTCAAGAAGCCGGACAGGAATTACTCCCATCATACTCTCCATTAAGTAATTATAAAAAATCGGTTGGTAATGCTCCCGTACCTGTTTACCCGGGAAAACTCTATGAAACAGGTGATGCTGTTGAATCACTAAAAAATGTGAAAGTGGTTCCAAACCCCTACCGTGGCACAGCAGAATGGGAACAGCAATACGAAGATAGAATTAAATTTACGAACCTTCCTCCGGTAGCAAAAATTTCCATTTTTTCACTAGCTGGTGATCTTGTGAAGGTGTTGGAACATAATGATGGTACTGCTGAAGAGTATTGGGATTTACTTACAAGAAATCATCAGTCGGTGGTTAGCGGTTTATATATTTATGTAGTTGAAGCCTCTTCAATTTCAGAGGTTGGGGAATCTTCAGACAAAGTATCAAAACACATTGGCAAATTTGCGATTTTCAGATAAATGATCACTAAAATAAAATCATCAATCATATTCTCTGCTATTATATTGACAACAGGCTGGTGTCAACAGGAATTCGAGAAAACAGGTACATCCGGAGCGCATTTTCTAAATATCAGCCCCGATGCCAAGGTTTCTGGAATGGGGAATAGCGTGGTAGGCATGCCAATTCATGATGTATCTGCAGTCTTCTACAATCCGGGATCGTTAGTACATATGCAGCGCACGAGTATTTTTACCTCAAATATTCAATGGTTTGCTGATATTAATTACAATGCATTTGCTATCGGCAGGAAAACAAAATATGGAACATTAGTCTTACACCTGCGATCATTATCTTCGGGTGAAATTGAAGAAACGACTGTCGTTGAGCAAAATGGCACAGGTCGTACTTTTGTTTGGAATGATTTAGCTGTCGGGGGCGCTTGGGCGAAAGCGTTAACGGATAGGTTTTCATTTGGAATGAACCTTTATCGGGTTACGCAATCTATTGATTTGTATAGTTATACTGCCAGCGTATGGGTGGTTGATATCGGTACGTATTATGTTACAGGTTTCCGCTCTCTTATACTAGGTATGTCTGTAAGAAATTTTGCACCTGAAATGAACTTCATGGTCAATGGAAAAGATGCAACATTCGATGATTATCACAATGGAGAAACACTACCGGAGCCGAAAACTTTTAGACCCTATCACATGCCGCTAACTTTTCAGGTTGGTGTTTCCTATGATTTTTTTACTGAAAATAAGATACATGATCTGATTGTGGCAGTCGATGGTGTTCATACCAGTGATTCTGCAGAACGGTTAAATATAGGTGCACAGTATGCATTTATGAATATTTTATACCTTAGAGGCGGACTTTATACAAATCATAATTCAGCATCAATTATGGGGGGTATTGGATTGGACCTGAGTAAATTTATGCCATTTGGTACTTCACTGCGTTTTGATACATCAATGTCTAATTATGGTTTACTTGGGTTTGTAAAGAAAATTACAATATCGGTGGGTTTTTAGAATGAGTAATTATGTAAAAAATATTCTCGCACCAACTATATTTTTGATGGGTTCGATTTATGGAGCCACGATTTCAAATGCGACTATTGATATTGATCAAAATACCTTAACAATTCAGTTTACTGATGAAATAAATACAACCAGTGTCTTACTTAATAAACTTTCAATAGATGATGACTCTGGCGGTAGTAAACCGGATATTGTTTTAGAAGGAGGAGTTATACTAAATAGTGATTTGCTTTCAACTTCTGTGGTCATTTCATTGCTTTATGGCGGTCCTATTGATAGTAAAACTGAAACTATTTACGGCACACCTCGAAACTTGAACTTTTGGGGGATAAATACGGATCAGATGGACAATATAGAGTCAATGGATATAGAATCCTATGAACTTATAGTTGATTATGGTGCGTTTATCGATGCTTCAGGAATAAGTGTAGGCGCAGATACTGTTAGTTGTAGTGTGAGCGTGTCTATTGCCGGTAGCCCTGATATTATAAATGCGATTTATGATGCCAATTCAAATACTGCTCATTTTATTTTTGACCGCCCTGTGCAATTTGATCAAATCGCAGAAGACAGATCGGTTAATGGCGGCCCTGGCAACGGTACTTTAGATCCGGAAATTCCTGGCAACGACCCGGGTGAAGATCGTAATGGCAATGGAGTATTGGATAAGGAACCAAATATTATACCATTCAAGATAGGTTTCAGAGATATTGAAAACGGAAGTATTATGCTGGAAGGCTTGGATCGTGTAACTCAAACACAAGACAGTGATACAATCTCGATTATTTTGACAGCAAACGATGCCAAACGTTTGGAAACATCATTAGATCTAAATGATCTTTCATTGAATACCTCATCCGGAGCCTTTAGAGACACACTTTATAACCCCAATCAATCCAGCAATATTGCAGTGACTGTTATTACAGACTCTCTCCCGTTTTTTGCCGACTCAGTCTATTATGATATCACGAAGAATGATTTGCAGATTTATTTTCGTTCGACTGAACCACAGCGGAGAAATGTATCAATCCACCAATCTCCCATATGGAGTAAAATTTCATTTTCAGACGGGAATGAAGCGTTTTCCCTATCAGGAATAATCGGAGAACCTTTAAAAAAAGATGGTTTCAAGCTTTGGGCAAAAGAATTATTATTAGACGATCAAAGAAAACTTGAGCAAATGTTTAATAACTTATCAGAGAACGGCGCTATAACCGGTTCTTTGGATGGTTATAGTGTCTATGATGATTTATTTAATGGCAATATAGCAACTGAAAATATTCCTGTTATCTTTTACTTTGGTAATACGACTAATAATTATCAGCCTCCTAAAATCACAACTGGTGGTATTTTCTATGATGCCTTAAACAATCTTCTTTCTATAGAATGGAATATTAATGTTGGTTATTTCAATACGGACATTATAGAAAGTAAAAGCAATGTATCTGAATATAGTGATTTAACCGGTTTTGGATTATTTGATCCCGTGACAGGAGACTCCCTATTGTTGAACTCCGGGATGGTTTATTATCATCCGAATAAAAAGAAAACAAGAATTTTACTAAGTGAAGAAGACCAGATACAGTTGGAAAACTATGAACACAGGGATAGTCTCATTTTTTATATGAATGATTTTGCGTTTTATTCAGCGAACCCCTTTAATAATGGGTGTAATGCAGTGCCTCTTGACAGCGCTTATGTCGTGCAATATGCCGCAGATACAGTTGCCCCATCCATTGAAAGTATGAACTTTAATTTGTTAGATTCTACATTGTTGGTTATTCTAGATAAACCAACCACTGCGGCGAATTTAAATGCAGCATCTTTTTCAATTCTAAATAGTGGTGAAAATTTGAACGGCACGGTTAAAGCAGGCTCCGGGGCAGAATTTGTTAGCACCTTTACCATTAGACTATCTGATGAATCTTATATAGCCCTTGAATCTATACCCGATAGTATCAAAATAAACTTTTTCATGGATGTTGCTTCAAATTCATTTTTAAATGCTGATGGTATTAGTAATCAGCCAGACACTGTTAGTGTAAGTTATGGACGACCATTTTGGACAAAAAGTTTTGAAGCTTTCGCGCCACCGCCGGTAAGCAAATTCTCTTCGGTTCGTTATATTAGTTCAAAATTCGATATATATGTTGATGATACCGAATGGGGTAGTAAAATAACCGCCAGTGCGATTGATACGTTTATGAATGCATTGGAAAACCGTGCACCTCAAGACTCGACTCAAGGGATTTTTGATTTAGTCACAGATTATGTAGGTGAAATACAAGACACAGATGAAAATGGGAAGCTTATTATCGAATTCACTGATATTCTGGATGAATATGATTTAGGACGTAATGACACAAAATCTTCATTATTCATCCACGGATATATTAATAAAGCTGATACTTCAGATATAGATATTTACTCAAATATGGGTGATATAATTTATCTTGATGTAAATCCGGTAGCGCTAGATGGATCAGAAAACGATTTAAATGTCTTGCTGCATGCAACTGTGACTGAACTTACAAAGCTGGCTTATTTTAGCAATCATCCGGATCAGGAGGCGTGGATAGTCAATGGTATTGGCTTTATGCTGCAAAAATTGATTATTGGCAATGTCCGGTTTTTTGGTGAAAGTACAGACCCCGCTATTACCGCGGGAAACCAATTGACTTATATTGGATCAGGTCTACGAGCATTAAAGAGCAGAGAAGACCAGTGGAACACCTATTTATTCTTCTCCTATTTGCAGGAAAAATTTACCGCCGACAGCACAGGTTGGGATATTATACAGGCAATAGCCAGTTCCTCATCTGTAGGAATTAATGCGGTTCAAGATGGCCTTACTAGTCTGGGCTTTCCTGATTTGGTTGAAGATGTATTTGCTGATTATGGCATGGCTTGTTATTTGGATTTAGAGCATATTAACTCTGAATATGGAAATGCTTATAGTTTTGCTGAATTTGATTTGCAAACTCCTCCGTCAGGTAAACCCGCAAGTGTCATTACTTGGGATCAGGGCTCGGGCAAGGGTGCGCCCTTTAGCTTTAAAGATATTGCACCATGGTCTTATAACTATGTCATCATGCGCGGGTATTTTCTTAACTTGGAAGGAGAAGTTGTAGAATTGTGCCCGGATTTATTACCCTCGGATACCCTTATTTTTGATGGTTATGATGGTATTTCATACAGAGTAAAAAAACTGGTACTCAAAAACAGTTTTTTAACAAGTATTAACTCGGATTATGAAGTCGCGGATTTTTCATTAAATAATGATAGTTACGCTTACATGCCGGTGACGACAAATGCCGGCTTTGCTTTTAAAGATACATTAGATAACCCCGAAAACGGTGTGCAAATTATTTTATTGATGATAGCCAAAACAGATGCATCCCAGCCCCCCCCCACCTTTGATTATGTTGTGTCAAATATATTATCCAGTCCTTCAATTAATAGTTTATATGGGTTTCAAAATCCTGGAATTGACAACTTTTTAGAATTATTTGTTACCAGTGACCGCGAAATATATAATGCCTATGGAGAAGAAGGACCACAGATTACCGCATATTCTTCCGATGATACATTATCGTTAACTATGCAGAAACTGTTTAGTCTTGACTATGGTTTTGAAGCCTACCACTCAAGTATTCTTATGGAAAATAGCGGTGAGTATGAATTTCATTATATAGGAAAAGACCAAAGTGGAAATGTCTTTGATGAAAAGTCATTCACAATTACGGTTGGGATTTTCACTCCGGGTTCTCAGTTAAAAATCAACTTGCATAATTCGTCATTTACAATTCCAACCAACAGTTTTGAATCAAGACAGATTATTATGTCAAGTGAACAATTATCAGCCGCAAAATCTTTTCAGGCACAGGAAGACCTTACCTTGGTTTTTTCAGCCATATTTGGCCCTAATGACAGAATGTCCAATAAAGCCATGGAAGTTGTTTTTGATATGACCGGATTTGATGAAAACTCAAGTCAATTGAGCATTTACCAACTTTTTGAGGGTGACTGGCGGCATATAGGCGGTAAAAAATACGGTAATACTATCCGGGCCAATACTAGAGCGACTGGGCAATTTGCTATCGTAAAAGGGAATCATGGCCCCGTATATGAAAAACTGACACTGCCTTCGGAATTTTCACTTGGTCAGAATTATCCCAATCCATTCAATCCTGATACTCAAATTGAATTTACCATTCCAAAAGAATTGCAAGTTACTATATCTATTTTTGATATTTTAGGCCGGGAAGTCACTGAACTGGAAAACAGATATTTTAAACCGGGTATATATATAACCACATGGAATGGCCGTAATGCTCTAGGCAATCAAGTTGCAACAGGTGTGTATTTTTATGAATTACGCACCAGTAGTTTTAGTCAAGTTAAAAAAATGATACTGATTAAATAAATATGGCAGCGATACAAAAAATAACAATATTGATTACGGGGTTTTTACTGTTGCAGTCATTCGGATGTGAAGAAAAATACAGTGATGACAGTTTTTTATTTGAACAACCGGTAACATATGACCAACTTATTGAAGAAGGTTGGATTTATTTTCAAGCCGGTGACTATGAAACATCAATAGAATCATTTATTACGGCTTCTGAAAGAGATGCGACTCAACCGGAAGTATATTTAGGGTTGGGCTGGGGATATGCAAGGAATATAGAACTAACAAAATCTGTATCAAATTTTCAAAAAGCAATTTCCTTTGCTTTTTTTGATTCGGTTAACGAAACGCGAATAATGGCCGAATCCTTAGCAGGGCTTTCGTTGGTATCTTTGGCGAGTGGGAATTATTATGCCTGTATTGATTATGCGGATCAAACCTTATCTCGGGCTGCAGAGTTTTCTTTTTCGAAAGATGCTTCTGTTAATGCCCAATCCTTAAAATTAAGCCAAGCAGAAAGTTATTATTTTCTGGAAGATATACAAGCGTGCTTTAATATTGTTAATGAATTAGGCGCAAATATTGACAATGTAACCGATACGACATCGTATGGTATCGTATTTCACACAGCCAACACCTTTTTAACCGGTGAAATGGAAGTTAACATAGACGGCGCCCATCAATTAATATCTGTGACATCAGCACAAAAAGAGGGTATTAATTACGAAATAATTTCAGTCGATGAAGGCACAAATGAATTTATGATGTCCGGAAATCCAATAGTAGCTAGTAGTGACAGTGTATCGGTGTCATATTATTTTACTATTGATTATGCAGATTTTCTTAATAAATTGCTTAGCGTTATTATCAATTTCTAAAAACTTTTATTATCGATCAATAAATAGAACAAGTAAAAAGGAGTCTCTAAATGAATAAATGGATAAAATCAGGGCTTATTTTGCTACTGATGGCGAATATGTTCTTGTTCGCCAAGGATAGCAAGAAAGAAGCCATAGCATTGGACAGACCGGCTTTTGATAACAAGGTACAGTTTTTAGTACCGGGTACAAATATGGTAGTCCCAAATAATGAAGTCATTCGCCGTATAGGTAAAAAGGCGTTTGAAGAAACAGACACTGACCTGTCAATAACACCGCTTAACAAACGTAGGAATGTCAACAACAGTAATAATTCTTTAAATCGTTCTATAAATCGCGATGATCCACTATGGCCCCTGTCTCATGTGAGTGAAAGTGATGCATATTATTACCTGGGTTCTGGAGCAGCAGGAGATACCTTTTCTGTAGTATTAACACCGGCGGCTCCGGCTATTGTCCAGGAAGTATATTACCAATGGTTTTCAGCTGGTAATTGCGTTGCCTTCGGTTCAGATTACGGCGCAGCCAGTGCAATAAGCCCCGATGGTGACTGCTACGATATTGCCAGGGGTTCAACGAATCTTTCACCCATAGGACAATTAAGGACGACGCCCACGCCGAATTCAATCGCTGGCTATGTTGCAGACTGGTCTGCAGATGCATTGCTGGACATTGGCGGCACGTTTATTGTCGGTGACAGTTTAGACCTATCGAATGTACCTCCTTTTGTCATTTCCTATGTCAAGGGCGGTGAGACACCTCAGCCATTGGCTGCAGCAACAGCTGCAATTGGCGCATCAGTGTGTTACACATGGCTTGGCGGACCTTGGAATACCGGCCAAGTTGGCCTGTGGGGTCGATACAGCAATCAAATTGAAAATATGTTAATGGTGAAGGTTACATATCCATGGGGCGCCCCCATGGCTATTAACAGCATGTCCAGACCGCCGAATACCTTTGCCACAAGCGCAACAGTAACGATTGAAGTGGACTTACTGGACGATGTTGGTGACAATGGTATGGCCATCGATCAAAATGATACATTGACGTATCATTATGTTGATCCTGCAGGTACAGAACACACTGGTCCTCTCACCGCTACCAGTGCCGTTGGCACTGATGGAAATGGTATTTACAGTTTTGATATCACCTATTCCGGTGCAGAAGCTGGCGATGAAATTTCCTATTGGGTTACTCTATTAGATAATGATAACCTTGCATCAGCCAGCGAACCACAGTCTTTTGCCATAAATGCGCCAAACAATCCTGAAGCGAATTTACTCATTGTGTTGGATGCCTTAAGTTCAAGACAGTCAAATATGTTTGAACTTGTTTCATCAGATAACGACTTGGTTTTCGAAGTTTGGGATGCTCAGGCAGAGGGAGGTATTGATGCTTCTGTTATTGGCTATGGCTGGGACAATATCATTGTTTATGGCTGGGGGTCAGCGACTATACCGGCAGCAGCAGCTGTTGGCGATGACCCGGGTTATGGTGCATTTATTGACGGCGGCGGTAATTTACTATTGACCGATATGGACTGGTTCTATGGTCAGGGCTTGGCTGCAGAACCCGCCTTTGCTACCGGCGATTTCGCGTTTGACTATTTTGGTATTGCCAGCGGTCTTAATGATCCTGGTGCTATTGATACGGTAGAAGTCTTTGGTTTGGCTGTTAGCGCTATGGACACACCATTCGAGACCAATCCATTAGTATTAAGGCATAATCTTTATCTGGGCGGCTCAGCAATGGGCTGGATCGATTATGTAACAGCCGGTGCCGGAGATGATATTTTTATAGATGCAGATGGTGCAGGTGTTGGAGTAATGATGGATCATTCCGCCAGCGGCGGTGGTAAAGCTGTTTACTTGAGCTTTATGGCCGATGCAGCCGGAGATACCTTGGCAGACGGTAGTTGGGATTACACTCAGTTTGCTACGTTTGTTGCCGGAGTATTTACAGAGCTTGGTGTTACATCTCCTCCTGCCATAAGCACAGTTACCGGGCAATCTAAAGCGACAGCCTTAGCGACTGCATTCCCAATTACAGCTGCAATTGTTGATGCTGATGACGATGCTATTACCGCAACACTATATTACAGAGGACAAGGTGACGCAAGCTGGACATCTGCTTCCATGACAGGGACGGCGGGAACATTCTCAGCTGATATTCCTGCAGTGGATTCCACAGGTGTGATTTCCTGGTATGTTGGCGCTTCTGACGGTACTGCCGCTACGACATACCCCGATAATAATACACCGGCTATGAGCTTTTTCCACCATCAGCCTACAACGGGCGTGGACGTGCTTTATGTCGATGATAGTGGTTATTCGGCCTATTTCGGTAATCCTGGAGCTTCTATGGCTGCTGGTACATATGACAGTTATGCTAGTTGGTACTACGGACCTACCGATGGTACAATTTGGGCGGCATATGATCATATTGTATGGAATGCGGAATATTCTGGTGGCGCAATATGGTCGTGGACAACAACTACACATGAACTTGCTACTTTTATGTCAGGTGGCGGTAACGTGTTATTATTCGGAGATGAAGCTTTCTATGCGCACGGCATTGGAGGGAGACCCATAGAAGCAGGTTTTGCTGCCGGTATGGCTGCCTATGACTGGTTTGGCCTTTCATCTGCTTGGGCTGATGGTTATACATACAGTCCTTCTTATTTTGTTCCTGTCAGCGGCGATCCATTAGCAACCGGTCTTGCAGATACATTAGTATATAGTCAAACCGTTGTAAGTAACTGGGTTGACCAGCTTTGTGTTGGTGATTTCAGTTACTATGAAAGTTCAGTTACAGTGGCTGATACAGCTTCAACAACTACCGTTTCTGCAGATACTGTAGAAACATGGGAACCGGATGAAGGTGTATGGCAAGCTATCACCACCACCACCACCACTGTAACTACGTTTACTTCGGTAACAAATGATACGCTAGATATTGATCAAAGCGCATGGTTTGCCACCCGTAATAATAATGGAACATCAAAAGCAATCTTTATGCCGTTCTATTATACAGGTTTGGATTCCGCC
>Ga0208748_1000697_pt1 | contig 16717 bp, 16 predicted proteins | sample Knorr_S7_td_Bott_FD_185599 | JGI IMG/M metagenome (GOLD analysis project Ga0208748, IMG submission 185599) | Marine microbial communities from Southern Atlantic Ocean transect - Knorr_S7_td_Bottom_ad_4513_LV_A (SPAdes) (version 2) | ecosystem: Environmental > Aquatic > Marine > Oceanic | place... | reverse complement strand
TGGGTCGAGGACCCGAATGTTGAGGCTGATTCCTGATGTTCTTCGTCACCTTCCATCATCTCGTTGTCGGCCTGGTGGCCGGAATCGGTACGCTTTGTGCAGTATCGGCCATCGCTGCTTATGCCTCAACATATTTCGTCGGCGGTGCCAAGTTGCGTGAACATCTCGACCGCGCTTCCTTCATCGCCGCCTGCGCTTGCCTGCCATTGATGCCGATTGCTGTGCTTTCGGGAACTTTCGCGACGGGTGCGCCTGGAGAGGATGCGATGACCTACAACAAATTCCTCTTCAGCGGCCTGACCGCTGGCTTCCTCGCTTCGATGATCATCGGCCGCTGGCGTTTTGGGCCCGCAATCTGGCTCGATTCGAAACTGGGTCCGCTGCAGACCGCCTGCGCCGTCGGAGCCTTGGGCTCTATCGTCGTGCTGGGCTCGATCGGCTCCAAGATCACCCTCGGCGAATCGACATTGGACTTCCTGCCGTTCTGGCCGGAGTTCGCTACCTCGATCGCCGTCAACCAATGGTTCGGACTGGCACTCTTCCTGCTCTCGATAGGCTGCGTCTTCTCCGCCTTCAAGCTCGGTCCTGCGACCGAGCGTCTGTCCTAGAGTTCAGTCGTGGCCGTTCGAGTCGGATGCATCGTCGTCTGACTCGTCATCGGTCGATTCATCCTCTTCATCGACATCGCCGTCAGCCGAGTCGTGATACTCATCGGACTCGGCTTCGTCAGATTCGTCCTCATCAGAGTGCTCGTCCTCGCCGTCCCAATCATCCCGGTCTCCACAGGGATTCCAGTCGTTGCCGTGGCGGCGATCTGTCTGCTCGTCGTGGCGTGAGTCGCGAGGCTCGTCATCAGCGGGAGAATCGTCGCTGTGCGCGTCGTTTGCTTCATCGGAGTCTTCGTGTTCATAATCGTCCGAGTCGTGCGCCAAGTCGTCATCATCCCAGTCATGCGACTCGTCCTCGTCGTAGCAGTCGTCGTCCCAGTCGCCCCAACCACCACCGTGGTCGTTGCCATGGCCCATGCCACCGCCCAAGCCCATTCCTGCATTGTTGACCATGGCCATCATCATCGCAGTGCAAGCATCGACCAGAGGTCCGAGGCCGTGTGTGAGTTGCTGTATCGAGGCGCGTGAGATGGTCTCTGTGACCTCGTTGCCCGCATCGTCGATGGTGGTGATTTCGAAGCCGTCCTCGGTTCGGACGACTCCTTCGCCGAGGTTAGCGAAGAATTCCTGATGAATGAATGAATCACACATCTGTCGGATGATAGGTTGTAGATTGGCGGGTCCATTCATCGCACCGAAGCCGATGAGCATAGCAGAGTCGCCCATTCCGCCACAGTCCATCTGACCGTCACGGACTCCGAACAGGTTGGAGTTCCTATCAATCGGTTGTGCGGTGAAGGATATCGCTCCAGCCGCGGTCGTCGCGGTTCCCGTCATCGGGGTTCTAGGAGTGCCGGCAGAGTTCGGTCGATCCGTCTGGGTATCGCGGTCGGTTTCGCCGGCTGCGTCACGAGGTTCGTCATCTGTTGGCGAGTCAAGTGGTCGGTCGGTCCCGCGACAGTCCTGCCAAGAGAAGGCCATCTCACCATCTCGTCCAACATCGGCGTCGTTCAGTGCCATTTCTCTGTCAGTCGTCCGGTCAGCGCCTGAGTCATCCGCTGCTTCGTTGCTGTCCGCAAGGCGTGAGTCACCTGCATCACCGAGGACTCCTGAGCCCAAGACGACTGATGCGAATAATAGCAGCCCAACTGCTACTGCTAGTTGGCTGCTGCGTTCCTGCTTGTGTCCAGATTGCTCGTCGAGCATGAGGAAAAGCATACAGCCTTGCTCTATCAACGGTTCGTCTTCGCGTGCGTGTGTCAATTGCTGAGAATCTCTTCGATGACGGCCGAGATTCTCGCCGCGTGAGCGTCAGGAGAGAGGTTCAGTGCGTCGATTTTCGCTCTTCCAGCGGCTGCCCGAGCGCCTCGTTCAGCGCCTCGTTCCAAGCCACCATATCATCCCTTGGCAGCAGCCTGCCATTGACACCATCTTCGATGCTGTCACAAAAGCCCCCTTCATCGACGAACAGGGCTGGAGTTCCCACGGCGAATGCTTCGATCGGAGTCAATCCGAAAGGCTCGCCGTGAGCCATGCTGACGACCGCCACCGAGCGGCGCATCAATCCTGTGAGTTGCAGGTTGGAGAGCCTTGGTGGCGTCCACATCTTGACGCCCTTCACATCTGCATAATCTCGCAGTGCCTCCAACTCTTCGAACTCACCGCCACCGACCAGAACCAGTCCCAGTCCACTGCCGGCAAGCATGGTGATTGTCTCCCAGCCGCCTTTGACCCAAGCAGCGTGGCCGATGGTCGTGACCCAAGGGGGGTCGGGGAGTTCGTCGAGGTCGACCCAAGCCATGTTCTCCTCCGCGGTCGCCTCGGGCGTGTATTCACCGAAATCGACACTCGGATGGATGAAGCCGGCCTCGCATTTGTAGACCTCCCGAATTTGTTCAGCGCTGTAACTCGAATTTCCATTGATTCGCGAGCGAGGCCGCTTGAGAAAGCCCGCGATAATCTTGCGATCATCCCTTCTAGCCTTCGTGAGAGCGAGTCTGGTCATGCCGATGTTGCGCTTCGGCTCGCCCTTGACATCGAGGTGGAGAATATCTTCGTACAAGCCCCGATGAGGTTCTAGCATGTGGAGGTGGATGGCCTTCTTCTTTGGAATATATCGAATCAAAGCGAGTGAACCGTCCCCGCTCACCAGATGAATCGCGTCGGCTTCAACAATCGCTTCTTTCAGCCCGCCAATCCTGCGCCAAGCGCGATAGGATGACTTCAGATCGCTGTTGAGTATCGTTGCCAGCGCGCCACCACCTGGATACCAAGCAGGGTCAACCGAAAGGAGGCGAATCCCCGATTTTCGAGCGCAATCCTTCAACTCGGGGCTCGGTTGCAGTGTCGCCATCGTCAGATCGAAGATTCGAGCCAATGCAGGCAGATTCCGAATCAAATCTCGCTCGGCCCCTCGCATCGCTGCGAAAGTGCCCTTCGCGACGAGTAGTTTCCGCTTCATTCGGCGTCCTCCAGAACCCTTCGATAGACGTCTAGAACGCGTTCTGCCACCCTCGGCCATTGATATTGCGCAGCCGCTTCGTTGCCCGCTTCTCCCCATTCCTCACATTGCTCCTCGCTCGCCTGCGCCACCGCCGACATGGCCATCGCGAGTGCTCCGACATCGCCGGAGGGAACCGATAGTCCCGCACCTGGTTCGGTGACCAATCGGCCTAGATCGTTGACGTCTGACATGATGACCGGGGCTCTCGCGTGCATCGCTTCGAGCATAACGGTCGGGAGGCCCTCGAAGCGCGACGGGATGACGATTCCCGTCGACTCCTCGAGCAGCCAGCGCTTCTCAGCCTCGCTCACAAGGCCCAATCGGTGCACACGTTCCGGACAAGACGCCTGCGCGCACCGCTCAACCAGCCAATCACCGAGCTCCCCCTTGCCAGCGATCGCGAGGTCGAATCCGGGGTCGCTGTTCTCAGCGAGCAGATCCCAGGCATCCATCAGGACATCCAATCCCTTCTGCTCGCTCAACCTTCCGATGAACGTCAATAATGGGCGCGGCGCAGCCCACGCCGCGCCTACAGGAATCGCTGCTGGACGGACGGCCGTTTCACTTATCGGAGAGAATCCGTTGGGGATGATATCGAGTGAACCCTTGATGCCTTTCGAGCGTAGAAGATCTTGGAAATACGGCGTCAAAACGATTCGGGCCGCCGAGGAATCCAACGTATTGCGCCCCTGTATAGCCCACCGCAGAGACTTCACCGACTTCGCTGCGAAGCCATGCTTTTCGTAGTCATTGTGATAGGTCGTAACCACTGGAATAGCGGCGCGTCTGGCCTTTCTGAGAGTGCGCCGAATCAGGATTGGAAGAGTGTCATGCAGATGCACGATATCGAATCCATCAAGAGATAGGCCGGAGATGGAAACCACTGGATCGACACCTGCGAGCACTCGCTTCGATGGGATGCGAACGACATCGATTCCGCCCATTTTGAAGTGCCGCGGTTCGTGCTCGGGAACATCTGCGCACCAGACCGTGACTCTGTGGCCGCGTTTGACCAATTCTCGGCCCAACATCTCGACGTGCTGGTCGCCTCCGCCGACGTGTGGCCAGAACCAGACATGGGCGATGAGGATGTGCAGTTGGCGCCCGTCATCTGTGGCAGCCATCGAATCCGCTCCTCTCTCGCCGGATGATAAACGGCGCGGCACTCTCGACAGCCCCGGCATCATTGGCGCGTACATGGTTGAATCATCCGTTGAGGTCTTATCATTGGGCGGCTGAAGCCGCGCCAATGAAGCGCGTCCTTCTCGTCACCTCCGACCCTGAGGTGGCGGATCATCGCTATGTCGAGGAGTCGCTCGACCGTGCCCGCATTCCCTTTTGCACGCGTGCAGGGACGGTGACCGATGCTGCCGGCATTCGAGATGCACTGGCTACCGGCAACATCGACATCCTTCATTTCACTGATTCACAGTCGGCCCGAATGATCCCAGTCGGTTGTCCGGTTGCGACGGTTGTGACCGTCAATGAGCTTCCGTGGGACAAGGAAAGGGGACGATTCTCGATAGGTCACCTCTCCGACGACCTCGCACTGGCTGATGTGATATGCTGTGAGACGCCAGCGATGGGCAAGGCACTGAGCGAGGTCGTTCCAACGCCCGAATACCATGTTGTACGGCCGGGCGTTGACGTCGATCTCTTCGACCCGGATATCAATCAACTTCCGCGCGAGCATCTTATCGATTTCGATGACGAATCGAAGATGCTCGTAGCCATCGGCACCTTCGACACGCCGACGGTCCTTGTCGATGCCATTGAGATGCTTCCCGAGGAGGTGGCCGAGGACCTCAACCTGATTCATCTCGGCCAAGAATCGAACTTGGTCCCCGAACAGATCATCTCAGTTCTCCAGCACGCCGAAGCCATCCTCTTCGCCGACCTCTCACGCTTCCACCGCCACGCTCTGCTCCATGCTGCAGCGGCGGGTTGCCCCACTTTCGTGACCGATTCAGAGCCGGCACTAAGAGTCCTGCAGGATGAGGACTTGCTATCGTCCGACGATCCCCGAGAATGGGCCGATGAGTTGACTAGAATCCACACAGAATGGCGCCGGGCCGGAGGTGTCCCGCGCCACCCCGACGAGGAACTCATCGGCAGGATGCGCCGCATGTACAGCCTCAACACAGCACCACGAGCAATCGAACACGCCTACGATGCCGCCGGTACAGCCAATGATTTGAGGAAAAATCAGTGAGAAACGAACTTTTCTCTCGGTTCTGATTCACGCGACTTCTGGGCGGCGCTTCGATAGCACCGAACCGGTATCTTATTAGGAAAATCGCAGGGCGAAAGGCTCGATGCTGCGGGTTTCAAACCTCAAACGTGGATTCGGTTCAGGTGCGACTCGCCTCGAGGTTCTCGAAGGCATTGACCTCCAACTCGAGAAGGGCGAACTCGTCGCCCTGATGGGACCATCCGGCTGTGGTAAATCGACGCTGCTGAACATCATCGGCGGATTGCTTGAGGCCGATTCAGGCTCAATCAATCTGGCGAGTTTCGATTACGGCACCGACCACTCGAAGAAATTGGTCGACCTGCGCCGCCGAGGTGTCGGTTGGATATTCCAAGACTACCATCTGCTCGACCACCTCTCGGCCCTCGACAATGTCGCCCTCGCTCTCGAATTATCTGGATTGGAATCGAACAAGGCTGAGACCCAAGCCAAACTCGCCCTCGAGAGGGTCGGACTCGGTGACCGTGTCACCTTCAAGCCGGACGAATTATCCGGCGGTCAGCGACAGCGTGTCGCTATCGCGCGTGCCATCGCCGGCTCTCGCCCACTACTGCTCGCTGACGAGCCGACAGGGAACCTGGACATTCAAACCGGCGAGGAGATTCTCGCATTGTTCAAGGAACTCTGTCAGGGCGAAGATGCGTTATCGATTCTGATGGTCACACACGACCCGGTTCTCGCCTCGAAAGCAGACCGAATGCTTCTGCTTCGGAACGGCAAAGTAGCGGCTTCTGATGTCAAAGAAGCTTGGGGCGAATCGGCTGGAGGGGCGCGGTGATGGACTTCAAAGACCGCCTCACTTCCCTGCCCGACGCGACGAGAATCGCTGTATTGACCGCTTGGCGCGGCCGCGCACGAGGAGCCGCGGTATTCGCTGGAGTATTCCTCGCGAGCCTGGTCATCACCACCGTCCTGGCATATGGATCCGGCCTCATGTCAGCCTTCCTCGAGGAGGGATTGAAAGGTGAGGAGTACGACTACCGCCTTGAATTCCATTCCTCCTCGAATCTACGCTCAGACGACCCAGCCCTTCTCGAAGAATTATGTATTGAGATTCTGAAAATCGACAATGTTCTCGATTGTTCAATCAGTGCCGGCAGACAGGCTGCCTACGGCGCTGGCTTCATCGGCGACCGGCAAACTCAAGCTCAACCCTTACAGTTGGTTGGAATCGAAGGATTGGATTCGGATTGGGATTCAATCGATATCATGTTCCCCGAATCCACGGACAACGGGCCGCCAACTCACGGTTATCGCCCGGTCCGTCTTATCGGTGAGGGTGGCTATGACGGCGAGTTGTACGAGCGCCATTCTTCTCGCACGATATCTGGTGAATGGCCGACTAGCGGCGAGGAAGCTGTAGCCAATCGCAGCGTGGTGATTCCAGCAAAGTTGGCCGCTGCGGGCTCGGTCGATATCGGCGATACTTTCTCAAAATTCAATTTCACCTACGATGCTAACGGCACCGAGCCGTGCGAAGGAGAAAATCCGGTCGGCTACTATGAGACGCTCTTCGAACACCACGAATATTGCCGTGTGACAATCACTCTTGAGAACCTGACAGTTGCAGCGATTTATGACGACAGAACTTTCTCCAGCCCGCTTATCTCCAATCAACCGGTCTACATTCCGTGGGATCTCGTCAGCCTTGTTGACAAATCAGAGATCATCGACGGTGATCATGCATATCTCGCCGTCGCGATGGACCGCCTGGCGCTGCCGACCAGTAGCACAGACGCTGCGACCTCACAACTTCGGGAATGGGAGTCTGCGATTGGTGGGGAGTATGAAGTGAACGGTGAAACCGTTAAACTGCGAGCCGTTGACATGGTGGCTTCAGTAATCGTTTTCTTCAATATCATCCTCTATTTCGTCCAAGGCTTCGACTACATCATCATGGTTCCAATCATCCTCTTGAGCCTCTCCGTCCTCATTTACGGACTCCTGCTCTCGCTCGAACAACGCCGCCGTGAAATTGCCGTCAATCGTGTGATGGGGGCATCTTCGGCGGGTCTGTCGAAGATGGTTCTCGCCGAGATGGGCGTGATTTCTGTCAGCGCATGGTTGGCTGGATACCTGTTGGCGGTCGCCGCGATTCCGTTCGTTCTATCGGCGACCGGTTTCATGGAATTCAGATTCGACGACCTGAGTGATCCGCCTGTCATGTCGACCAAAGCGACGATTGGCACAGCAGTAGTGACAATTGGCATCGCTCTGCTGTTCGGGCGCTCGCGCACGCGAGCCTTCATCGATACAGAGATTAGTGAAGGTGTGGCGAAGGTCGTCGAGAAGAAAGAGCCGAAGTATTGGCTGCATTGGCTGGTCTTCGGACTTGGACTGATTGCTCTGACTGATTCGGTGATGGAAGAGTGGTTGATGTTCGATTCTTACAACAGCGGCAAAGGCATCGTCACGAACGCCTTCGCCAACGCAATTCTCGCTATATTCGGGCCATTCTTACTGTGGATCGGCGGTGCGCTGGTGCTTTCTCGCCTTGGCTCGCGCGGGCCAGAGTTGATGCAATTCCTGCTCGGCCGAACGCCACTGCTCAAGGATGTCAAGCGCGGGCTTTCGGGTTCCGGTTCGGCAGAAGGAGTCGGTCGGCTGGCTCTCATCATCGTCCTGACTCTATCGATCGTGACGATGGCCGCCGTGCAAGGCCATACTGGGACCATCGTCGACGAGAAGGCCACCGACCAGGCGGTCGGCGGTGATTTGCATGTCGAATTCGCCGAGTCGATGACTGAATCCCAAGCGGTCGCTGCGGTGCAAGCCGCTTGGGACCAAGGTAGTGGAGATTCGTCCGCAGAAATCTCTGCGGCGACTATTCTGCAGTATTACGCGACCCTGACCAACGACGAATTCAACGGCGTGCAGGTCTGGGTCGTCACCGACGAAGCATTCGAACTTCTGCACTGGACAGCCCAGGCTTTGCCGGGAACAGACCTCGATGCATCGAAGGCTCGGCTGATGCGGGAGGGAACCTTCAGCCATGGTTCGAATGCGGGCTGGCAACTCGAGGTATCGAAGGGAAATTCCTACAGATTCGAATTGGTCACCAATCCCTTCACCGGCGCCTCGACCAACAAGACTCTCGAGGATATCGGTCGGCATCTGTGGGTTCCCGGCATGAGCGGTCCCGATGCCGAGAATGTGATTTTCATCGGTGAGGCAACGGCGCGTGCGTGGGCCGGCTCAATGTTCCCTACAGACGAGACGATGACCTCGAAAACCTGGTTCTTCGACTTCGGCGAAAATGCCTATGCGAATGATGGACAACATCTGCGCGACCTCTCGGTGCAACTCTCGACGGAAGGTTCCGTAACCAGCGCTCAAGATTGGTCGTCGGCGCACCGAGATGTCGAGAAGAATGGCGGAATAATCTACGGAACTCCCGGCTTGCTCAGTCTGCAATTCGTTATCGCGGCGATGGCTGCGATCGCCTCATCTTTCGTCTTCCTGAGCCTCGTCCTGAGCCAACGCCGCAAGGAACTCAGCATTCTGCAAGCGATTGGCGCCAGCCCATCGCAAGTGATGCGACTCGTGCTCTTCGAGATCCTCTCGATCACGGTCGTCAGCATGGCTCTCGGAGGCTTGCTCGGAATCGGAATCTCATATGCCTTCAACGGCTTGTTCAACCTCTTCGGTCTGATCTTCCAGACCATAACCGGTTCGGGCGGTTCCGGAATAAGTCGAGACCTGGTGTGGCCGTTGATTGACTTGTTACAGGTCGGTGGAATTCTCTTGCTGGCGGTTTGCATCGCGCTCGTCGCGACGACTCGAAAGGCGATTGGAGCTGACCTTGCAACGGTTCTGAAGGGGGAGTGAAGATGACTGACAGCATACCAATCCTCGAAGCTGATTCCTTGTACCACGTCTATGAATCGAAGGCAGAAGAGGGCAATGTCGTGGCTCTTAGGGGGCTCTCTGTGCGGATTGGAGTCGGTGAGGCTGTGGCAGTGATCGGGCCTTCTGGTTCTGGAAAATCCACACTTCTCAAATGCCTCGGTGGCCTGATGTCACCCACTGCCGGTCGCGTCTTCCTCGGGGGGACTGATCTCACGAAGCTGGAGGGCAGCGATCTGGTCGAGCACCGTCGCTCGACGGTCTCGTTCATCTTCCAGGAAGGCAATCTGCTCGGTGATTTATCGGCGCTTGACAATGTCATGCAGCCGCTTCGGCACGCCGGTGTTCCGGCGCGCGAAGCGAAGCGTCGAGCCATCGAAGTACTGGAGCGGCTCGGCATGGTTCCGCGCATGAAAGCGCTTCCTGAGCAGTTGTCAGGAGGCGAGCAGCAGCGTGTTGCGATTGCTCGCGCGCTGGTCACTAAACCGAAGTTGATTCTCGCCGATGAGCCGACCGGCTCACTCGATCCCTTCACTTCGCAGAGCGTTATCAAGTTGTTCAAGGAACTCCACAAGGAAGAGGACGTCGCTTTCCTCATCGTCACCCATAGCCGTGATGTCGGTGAATTCGCGGACCGCTCGCTGGAACTGCGCGACGGTCGCTTCGTCGCCCAGCACGGCGAGGGTGTAGAACTCGACGATCTGGCTCAGAATCGGGAGTTGATCGTCGACGATCTCGGCACAGTTAGTTTCCCGCCCGACATCCTGTTGGAACTAGGCGGGCCCGGCCGGTATTCTGTCGACTCGGTCGAACCCGGCCGAATCGTATTGCTGTCTCAAGACGCCGCAGCCACCGCTGCGACCGGTAATCGGCGACAATTAGTTGCGGATTGCCCCGCCTGTGGCCATGAGTACTCCGATGCCGAAGCGAACCGCTGCCCAGATTGCGGTTCAAGCCGCCCGAAGGCCTGAATCTCAAGCGATTGGCAGCGAGAAGTTTTGTGGTTTGGCAATCCCCAGATCCTTCGGCAGTTCACGGACTTTCGTAGGCAAGGTGATTGGAATCATCTCGTGTCCAATCAGTGCAACTCGACTCTCATGTCTCTCCGAGAGAACCTCGCGCCCGACCAGAGGAGCCAATTCGTGCGCGAATTCCATCACATCGCGGTGGTAAGGCATATTCTCGATAGTGTGATTCGAAGTCGATTTTCCAACGTAGACGTAGCCTTTCGCTTCGATGAAATCGGGGTCGGCGATATTGTCGAGGCGCGCGTACTCCTCCGTGTGGCCGAGCGACTCGCCCTTGATCAGCGTGTGACGGCAGACCGTGCGCGTGTCCAGCGAGGGTAGCAAGGCGAGGGTCTGCTCCAGCTTGTGAAATGCAGCCTTGTCGAACTTCGGTTTGCACAAGCGATCGAAGATCTCCTTGTTCGGCGCATCGACACTGACGTACAACTGGGTCGGCAAGGTATCCAGATTCTCGATCACCTTCGGCAACGAACCATTCGTCACCAGGAAAGTCGAGACGCCATGCTGGTGACAGATATCCAAGAATTCGGCGAGCCGCGAGTAGAGAGTAGGCTCGCCGTTCAATGAAATCGCTACGTGCTTAGGATCTTGGGCATCCAACCATTTTTCTCTCGGAACTTTCGGATGCCCGCCAAATCCTGTGATCAATCGACGGTGAGCCCGGACGCTTTCGAGGAACAGATCGTAGGGGTCATCGTCTATTTTGGTGAGCTTGTCCGAGTGTGGTTCTCTCCAGCAATAAGTGCAAGCGAGGTTGCATGTATCGACGTTCGGCGCCATCTGCATGCAGCCATGACTCTCTATGCCGTAGAAGGTTCCCTTGTAGCAAGAACGGTCGTTGATCAGGCTCTGCTTAGTCCAATGGCAGACCTTGACGCCGCCGTGTTCTCCGACCAGATGGTAACTCTGTTTGGCCAGTCGCGCAGCCAACTTCGGCTCTATTTTCGTCACTGGTGCGCTCTGCATCTACATCGACTCCTGACTTCAGATTCCAAAGAGGGGCTGCGTCGGGGTAGCGCTGGCGTGCACCCCCTCAGACTTGAAACTGTCTTGTGCGGCTGGAATAATAAACAGCCAGCATCGTTGCATCCAACATGCGCTCTGCAATCGCATTCGGTGTGACTCTCATGCTGATGGCGACAGCGATGGCAGGTTGCTTCGGTGACGATGAATCACCAGAGGTCAAAGCCGGGGATCTGATCATCGGACCAGCGGTCCTTGAAGGCGCTGAATTGCAATCGGTTCAGTTCACTGCTATGAGTTCGATGAGCGTTCATGTTCCGTACCTCGTAATCGATGCTGAATCGGGTTATTTCGTCAACGGCACGACCTTGGATTTCTCTCGACCCGGTACGGTCACAATCGAGATTCTTGCCCCGTCCAACAGCGGCTCAACCTGGTTCTTGCTGGGTCAGTCGGGCCAGACGAATTGGCCCTTGAGGGCGACGAATCAGAGTTGGTCCGAATGGTTCGACTCAGCGGAATTCGCCGAGTCGCCTCACACATACATCGAACATCCAGTGCTCCGCCAGAACGATTCCACCGTGTCGATGGAGATGGGTTCGGCGCATGGCGAGGGTATAATCGACGGACTGAACGTCTACGAGTGGTTGGAATTGTTCGCCGCCGAAGACGCAGGATACGTCGACCGTTGGGGTCCATTCACCCTCTATGATCCGATGTACGAGAGAGCGGTCGCCTTCATGGAGAATGAATTGGAAGCCATAGGATACGATGCTCAGGTTCATCGCTATCGCCTCTCGACATCACCCTACGCGGTCAATGTCTGTGGCTATCTCGAGGGCAGCATGTATCCCGATGAATGGTTGGTTCTCGGTGCGCACCTCGATGTGGCCGAGCCAGGCACGCCTCCGGGTGGCGGAACTCGTGCGGGGGCACACGACAATGGCGCGGGCGTTGGGCTGATCTCGGTGCTCACCTCGATGTGGCCGAGCCAGGCACGCCTCCGGGTGGCGGAACTCGTGCGGGGGCACACGACAATGGCGCGGGCGTTGGGCTGATGTTGGAAGCCGCTCGCGGCTTGGCTCAGTTCGATCATCGCAGAACCATCGTCGTCTGCTTCTGGTCGAACGAGGAGAATGGCTACGACGGCGTCGACAGCTGGATCGACAACCTACCTTCTGACGTGACGATCAGCAACTACCTGAACGCCGACGCCGTCGGGACCAATTGGCCAGGATACTACACGCTGGTCGTCGATATCATCCCCGAGACTGACAACCAGATCAATGAGCAGTGGCCGATGGTCAGACTGACCGAGTGGATCGGCTCGAACAACAATGACATCGCCGAGGCTTTGCGGCTGGGCAGAGAGATCTACCACAACGAGGGCTATGCCTCGATGAAGGATGATGATACAAGTGACCAGAAGCGTCTCTCGATTTCAGTTCACGAGTCGCAAAGAGGTCGCAGCGATTACGAAAGAATCGCTGATCAACTCGGCGTCGTGTCGATGGATTTCGGCTCACTGACAGGCGGTTCCGACTGCTATCACGCGCCATGTGACACCCTTGAGACGATGGTCGAGATGATGGTCACCGACAATGGCACCGGTGTGCAGAATCTGGTCGAGTCCTTCGATCTCATCACTTGGTGGATCTTCAATCTGGCGATGTACCTCGATGAGACACCGATCTATGATGAATCCTGATCAAGCGTATTTTACTGCAGTTCCATAGGCGAAGATCTCGATTGCTTTCGTGCCTCCGGTGCCAGAGGCCACAGCGGCGAGTCGAGCGCTCTCAAGCCTGACATTGATGACTTCATCGTAGCCTTCTGCAGCGGCTTGATCGCGCAGTCGTTGCATCGTGTCCTGACGAGCCAGCATCAAGACATCATCGAAATTCGTGATTGTTCCGCCGATGACCGAATGCCAGTATCCGACGAATTGATTCCACCATCCTGCACCGACTACGAAGTTCGCTGAAATCATCTTGACTTCGAGAACCTCAGCCTTCCTCGAGCAGGTTCTGACATTGGTCAAAGGGTCTCCCCCGAAACGTTCTACGCTTACACTCACACGTTCCATGATATCGGCCACTTTCTTTCTGTGGATTCTTCTGCTGAACAGCATCGAGACGAACCAGCCGACAACCGGTATCGCTGCCAGAAGAATTCCCAGAGTCGTGAGTAAGCCGACGAGAAGAAGAAGGGTTTCCTCGCTGACCATTTGAACTCCTCATCATTCGATTCTGACTGATTTCCTCACTCGACTATGACTGCGGTGCCATAGGCAAGCAATTCCGCTGCTCCTTGGGTGATAGCGCTGGTCGCGAATCTGATATTGACTACGGCGTTGGCACCTCTGCCAATCGCCTCTTCCAACATCCTCTGGAGGGCTTCATCACGCGACTCTCCAAGAAGCTCGGTGTAGGCCTTGAGTTCGCCTCCGATGACGTTCTTGAATCCGGCCATGATATCCTTTCCAAGATGCTTTGCTCGGACAGTCGAACCCGTTACCACGCCGAGTGATCTGACGATGGTCTTGCCGGGTATGTCTTCTGTGTTGACTACAATCAATCCTCTGCTTGGCGACTCGCTCATGAACTCCTGAGGCTGCGATATGGCAAGAAGGTTGCCACGGTGACGGCCATCATTCGAGCCGGGTTCTGATTTGAGGATTGGTGCGCTCCTTCGCGTGGAGGCATTGATTCGAAGGGTCGATGATGAATGCGCGAAGGAATTTACGGCCGAGGATGAGTCGATGACTCATCCTCGAGCGGTCTTGCAGACACAACTCGATGTCATGGTCTTCGCCGGCGATCTTGAGGGTCGTGCGGATGACTGGACGCAACGTGTCGTGGCCACCTGTATCGCGAACCCGACGCCACTCGTGGAGCGGGCACTCGATCCAGTTTCCGTTCTTGGCCAGACGGAATCGCACGACCTGCTCCATGCCGTTGTCGGCAAGCGAAATCTCTTCGGCATGGAGTGTGTTGGACCAGGCGCCAGTGTCCATCTTCGCCATCGTGGCACCGCCTTCGAGTTCAGGCAAGCCGATCCACTCGCGCCAGCCTAAGACGGTGCGTGTCATGATGCGATTCCTCCGACCGCCCGCGGCTCGCTTCCGTTATTGAATCAAACGGTTGAGATGGAGGAATCGGAGGAGGTGAAAGTGCTCATCTGCGGCCTCCTGGGACTCGCGCGAATCGTTCATAAACGGCCGGCATGGGCCATCTCTAATGGCGAGAGACGGCATACCCGAGGCGCTGACCTTCGATGACGTGCTCCTGCTGCCAGCAGAATCGGCGGTTCTTCCGGCCGAAGCCGATTTGAAGACGCAGTTGACTTCAACGATTCCACTCAACATCCCAATCATCTCAGCGGCGATGGACACGGTGACAGAATCACGCATGGCCATCGCCATGGCACAAGCTGGTGGAATCGGAGTCATTCATCGTAACATGAGTATCGAAGCGCAGGCCGAGAAGGTGAGCATGGTCAAGCGCTTCGAATCAGGCATGGTTCTCAACCCAGTCATGGTCAATCCAGAGACGACGATCGGCGAGTTGTTGCAGTTGAAGAAGAAGCACGGTTTTTCGGGACTTCCGGTTGTCGATGCGGAGAATAATCTGGTTGGAATCATCACTAATCGCGATATTCGTTTCGTCGATGATGATGACATGCTGGTCTCTGAGATGATGACCACAGAACTCGTCACCGTACCGCCCCACGTCGACTCAGAGGAGGCTAAGAAACTCCTCCACAAACACCGCATTGAGAAGCTGTTGGTGGTCGACGAAGATGGCAAGTGCACGGGCATGATGACTGTGCGCGATATCGAGCAGAGTCGGGATAATCCAAATTCCTGCAAGGATGAACACGGTCAGTTGCGCGTCGCTGCAGCGACCGGAACCGGCGAGAAGGGAGTCGAGCGGGCATTGGCTCTGTTTGCGGCTGGGGCTGACGTCGTAGTTGTCGACACAGCCCATGGACATTCACATGGAGTGATCCATTCGGTCGCTAAGATTCGAGAATTGGCTGGCTCCGATGCGCAGATCATCGCTGGCAATGTCGCGACCGGTGCGGCTGCTGAAGCGCTGATTGCAGCCGGTGCGGATGCAATCAAGGTTGGAATCGGACCGGGCTCGATCTGCACCACACGCATCATCTCAGGAGTCGGTGTACCGCAATTGACGGCGGTGCAGAACGTCGTGGAAATCTGCAGAAAGGCGGGGATTCCGGTCATTGCCGATGGCGGCATCAAGTTCAGCGGCGACATCGCCAAGGCGATTGCTGCCGGTGCGAACTGCGTCATGGTCGGCAGTGTTCTGGCCGGCACCGACGAGGCGCCCGGAGAAGTGATTCTCTACCAAGGGCGCTCGTACAAGGTCTACCGCGGCATGGGCTCGGTCGGAGCCATGACTCAGGGCGCTCACGACCGATACTTCCAGTCCGAGGAGGGCGACACCAGCAAGTACGTTCCAGAAGGCATCGAGGGGCGGGTTCCAGCGCGTGGCCCCGTCGAGCACGTCATCCACCAATTGACCGGCGGGCTGCGCTCGAGCATGGGCTACACCGGTAACGGCGACATCGTCGCGATGCAATCGAACTGCGACTTCGTCAAGATCACCAACGCAGGACTTTCCGAAAGCCACGTGCACGATGTCGAAATCACCCGCGAGGCGCCGAATTATCGGCGCTGAAATCAGAATTCTTTCAACCGAACCATCGAAGATGAGGCAGTACCTCCGGTGAGCAGATGAGCGAGACGATCGTCCTCGGAGGTGGCTGCTTCTGGTGCATTGAAGGGGCTCTCCTGGGGCTGCGCGGAGTCAGCGAGGTAATTCCGGGATACACTGGTGGCCAGATTGAGAATCCAACCTACGAACAGGTCTGTTCAGGCCGCTCCGGCCACGCCGAAGTCGTGCGCGTCACCTACCACCCCGAGACCATCCCACGCCGCATCCTCCTCGAGGTCTTCTTCACCGCCCACGACCCCACACAATTCAACAGACAAGGCAATGACGTAGGTCCGCAGTACCGCAGTTGTGTGTTTTTCGAGAGTGAGGAACAGAGGTCGGACGCAGAGGCTGTGATCGAGTATCTGCAAGCGAATTTCGTCGATGACATCGTCACTGAAATCAGTCCTTTGACGAGATTCTTCATCGCCGAGGACTACCACCACGACTACTTCGCGAACAATCCCCAGAATCCGTATTGTCAGATGGTGGTGGCTCCGAAGTTGGCGAAGGCGCGTGCAAGATTCTCTCACCTCTATGAGTAAGTCGAGGATTTCAATACAGAGCCGCTCGTCGCAGGTGCGTGGTTCAGAGTGTGCAACGCAGGAATTTCGGCCGCAACCAAGTGCTCAAGCCCTCCGCGTTCTACACGCCAGCCGACGAGCAGGAAATCCTGCAGATTCTCGACAGACACCGCGGCCAGCGCATCCGCGCCGTCGGCAGATTGCACAGTTGGAGTGACGCAGTCCTGAGTGACGACGTGCTGCTGGACCTGCGCC